>Ga0302309_10004296_pt1 | contig 10602 bp, 5 predicted proteins | sample III_Palsa_N1_1_FD_200453 | JGI IMG/M metagenome (GOLD analysis project Ga0302309, IMG submission 200453) | Peat permafrost microbial communities from Stordalen Mire near Abisko, Sweden - III_Palsa_N1_1 | ecosystem: Environmental > Terrestrial > Soil > Palsa > Peat permafrost | place: Sweden... | reverse complement strand
CTCAAAGCCAAATAAGCGCTGCCTAACAGATCTTTATACGGGCCATTTTTTAAAGTCTGGATAGCTTTTTCTGCTAATATTTTGCCTTGTACAGTTTGTCCTAATTCTTTTTGCAGATAGGACTCGGTTAAAATAATATGCCCGTAAATCGCTATAGAGTTTATTCGCTGATTGATCTTTTTGGCTTGTGCTATATACGCGGCCGCGCTATCGAGATCGCTTTTAAATTCACCTGGTTTAAAGATCTCAAACTCTGCCAATTTTAAAAATAAGCCAGCATTGGCCATATCGGAATTATTTCTGCCTAAAGCCTTTCGTAGCGAGTCGGCATCATGCCAATTTTGGGCAAATACCGGTACAGTTAGTAACACTAGTGCAGTAATAATTAGAGATTTATACATCATATTGATATCAAAGTTCACATTTTACTGTGGCGTTTTTAGCTAGATAACTGCGTATTTTGATGCTAAATAATCAACCATCAGTAAAGTCCCGGAATGCCGGGTTTTCCTATTCGGTTCTTCTATATATAGCTTTGTGGTTTTACTAGGTATGCCTACGAACACTAACCTAACAGAAGCGGATATCCGCACACAATTGGATGAATTCATCCGGTCAGGTTTTACGCTGAAAGAGTTTTGTACTGTTGAAGACCATGACGAAGCTGTTCTGCAATCATGGCTCGACAAAGTTTTATCCTGAACTGAGCGACGATGGTTTTATGGAAGTCCGCGTCGATCCAACCCTAAAGGATGAACCGAAAAAGACATTACAACCTATACCCCAAAAAGGTACTACTCAGACCTTGTTCGCCAAAGCCGGCGACATTGAACTCTATCACCAGGTTCACGCCGCCTACTTAAAGTCCCTTAAAGGATGAACGATATTATTTTATTCTCTGACAGGCTTAAGTACCGTATTAATGAGGGTCATATAAGCTATATATATTCAAAGAACGTCTTTGGCCCGAACCGCTCTGGGCCTCTTTTATTATGTTTTTGTTATATTATTACTCAATTTGTCAATACCCGTCATTCGGGACTTTACGTTCTTTCCAGTCTATGGCACCATGTTTTCGTATCCATGCAATATGGTTGTATTTCCTTGTATGCCATACTTCCTGCCCGCCTGATCCTGATTCAATTCCCCTCTTTCTACCTCGCCGACAACTTGCAATTTAAAGGCCATGCTGTAATTTCGTTGCGTACGCTTTTTCCGTACTTGTTCCTGCTTTTTCATATTTAAGTTGATTTGTGGTCAACTTATTTAAGGACGAGAGAATTTTTAAATAAAGGGCCCCGAACCAACGGAAGGCCCTTTACACTTACTCACTTTTAATTAACTAACTTGCTTCTACTAAGCTTCTTTATCCTGGTCATCTTCGTTAACTTTAACACAGACCCAGATAATAAATCCTGCGATCAGTATAAAGCCGATGACATAAGGGTGGTCTAATGCTGCCATACTTTTAATTAAAACCAGGCACCCTCGCGATGCCCGGTTTTTTTATTAACTAATCATTACTATTCCAACAGGAAAAGTTTCGTTGTTCATATTATTTATCATCCTTCAATTTTTTTTGTATCTTTTTCTCTTTAACGGTATCACGGATTAGCCAAATAATTACTCCTATTATTAAGGCAACAAAAACGAAGTAGCAAATTATATAACCTTGTTCCATAGGCGATCATTCTGCGTATACCAATCGTTTATTGTAAAATACTGGGTATTCCCTATAACCACGGCTTTTATAGAATCCGTACGCTTTTTCCCGCTGTGCACGACAGTCTAACTGTATCCGGTCATATTGGTGTGCATAGGCCAATTTTTCAATAGCTTGTTCCAAGTCTTTAACAATTCCTCGTATTTGTAGGGGTGTTTCAAAGTCTATCTTTTTTCTGATGCGATGCTATTTTGTGTTCAGCAGATCCGTTAACTTATTGATAAGATCGTCACCTTTCAAGTTTACTGCAACTATTTTTCCATCCGGGCTTATCAGGAAGTTTTGTGGTATCGCCTTAACTGCATACAATTGTGCGACTTCGTTTTTCCAAAACTTAAGATCAGATACCTGCGTCCAGGTTAAGTGATCCGCATGTATTGCTTTCATCCAACTATCTTTTTTACCCGGCTGGTCAAGCGATACGCCTATCACGGTAAAACCCTTATCTTTAAATTCATTGAAGGCCTTAAGTAAATCCGGGTTTTCCTTTCTGCATGGCACACACCAGCTGGCCCAAAAGTCAACCAATACGTATTTACCTTTAAAGTTATGCAACGACACCGCGTTGCCCAATGTGTCCGATTGCGTAAAATCAGGTGCTACTGCACCAACTGTAGTTGATTTTATTTTTTTAATAAGGTCGGCGTAACCGATGCCTATGTCACTTGATTTTACACTTTCAGAAAGCTGATTAAAAAATGGCTCAATCTCGTGAACGTCAGGTATAGGGCCCGCATAAGCTTGCAATGCGTATAAACTCACCATTGAGTTTGGGTTCGATTTTACGAAGTTTAGATTTATTTTCCCTTCTACTCTATGCAATGAGTCATTCGCTTTGTTAAAGACCTCCTTGAAATCTTTGGGTTGGCTTTTTGCACGTGAATCATTTATATAATTATTCCTCAACACATTCATTTCCGCTATTACCGGGGCCAACGCTATTTTCAACCTTTGGTTATCTGCATTTACTTTACCTGCTGTAATGTTTGCATTTTCAAGTGAGTCAGGGCTTGATAAAGTAATTGTCGCCGAATCCAGGAACAATTGAAGATAATTCCGGGGAAATGTGTAGATACCGGTGCCATTTTTACTTATAACTATAGTGGCATTCTGGGGGCGCTGTCTTATCGTATCTGCAAAATTAAACCGTCCGTCTTTAATTAATGTGGAATCAATGTGCATGCCCTTCGCATCGGTATACACCAGATAAACTTTTGCCGTGGCAGGTAATTTATTTACTTTACCCAATAATGAGAAGTTAGTTGTTTGCGCCAGTAAGGCATTAGATATTAACGCTATTAAGATTGTCGCTACAGATTTTATGATATTTTTCATCTTGTTTTTTTATTTATTAAAAATTGAAGCCAGCATTTTGTCCATGTCGTCATCATCGCCGCCGCCCAGGCTGTCCCCAAAGCGCCCAATGATCTTCCCGGTTGGGTCAATTAATATTTTGGTTGGAATGGTGGATATACCATAGATCTCATCCATGTCATCAGGATTAGGAATGTGTTTCCTAATCATTTCCGTTTTTAGTCCTCGCAGTACCTGGTGCCATATTGATACTCCGTCTTTTGTAACTGCGGCGTTCCATGCATCTGTCTTATGGTCGTCATCTGCTACACCGATGACCTCGAAGCCCTTATCTTTATACTTATTATAAACCTCAATCATATGCGGATTACCTTTGCGGCAAGGCACGCACCAACTGGCCCAAAAATCAAGCATTACATATTTGCCTCTAAAATCGGCTAATGACAATAATTTGCCATTAATGTCTGTCTTTGTAAAAGCATGAGCCATACTCCCAGTCATACCCTGTTTAATGGATTCAATTTTTGCAGCCAGTTCTTTTGCTGCAACGGTTTCTCTTAATTGTTCATTAAACCCATTGTAAATTGCTTTGGCTGAATCCAGGCTCATGCGGGAAACATAATAGCCTATCATATTAGCAGTTACATAAGAATTTGGATGATCTAAAAAGAATTGGTATGACACCTGTTTTATTCTGTTTTGAAAAGGCTCTAACTGATCATGTAGTACGGCCTTCTTTTCATGATCCGGTTCCTTTTGGAACGCTTCTGCATAAGGCTTCATTTCTTCCATTATCGGCGCAACCCTGCTGTCCAGTTCGTCACTTTCCAACTGAGATTTTGAACCGCTTATTTTCAAGCTTTTCATATCCAAAGGATCACCCCGTAAGATCATCGTCCCCGGCTCGATATAAATCGATTTCATTCTTGATCCCCGTTGGTTGGGTGCAATGATTTCGCCGGTAATTTTAAAAGTGATTGTTCCTTGAACCGGATGATTAACACTTCCGCTTAACGAAAATGTATTATTTACAACCGGCTTTTCAATATGCATATACTTTCCGCTTGAATCAGGGCAGTAAAGTATTACAGAATCAACATGAGTACCTGTCAGGTTACCGTTCAATATAAATTGATTTCTGGTGTTCGCCGGTTGAGCAAAGCCCTTATTGGAAAAAAATAGAAGAATAGCGTATAATAAAATACATTTTTTCATGGTTTAAAATTTAATTGTTATTCAAAATGGTGCCTATCGTCCAATTATTAGCTGAATTAACTATCGAACTATTTCACATACATTTCCATCGTTTAATTTGTTACCGTGCATTTTAACTACTGCTTTTAGTACCCTGGGTTTTGTATCACCTGGTTATTTGAAGTTATCTCGGCATAGGGTATCGGCAGGATGAGTTGAACGGTAGATATGAGATAGGGCTGTATACTTTGAATAGTATTAAATGGCAGTCGCCTGAGCGCAAACCAGTCTGCTCCATTTTCTCCTACAAAGCTTTTCATTTCCTCTTTTACAATAAGCAACTGTAAAGCTGTTGCGGTGTTGGCATTATTGATAGCACTGAAATCAGTTATCCCGGCATGAGCTTCGACAGTTTGCAAAAGTCCTTGGGCAGTAGCTAAATTACCGTTGGATAAAGTTATAGCCTCCGCCTCCAGCAAATAGGCTTCGGTTAACCGGAATGCATAGCAGTTTTCAGCCAGCGGCGTTTGAACCGGGTTGACAACCGGACCTGAATAGTATTTGGTCAATTCATTTATTGCGCCAAAAGCCCTTCCATATACGCTACCGCCCTGATCATTTCTATAGACCCATTGGCTGCTGGGATCATTGTTGAAGAAGCTGGCCAGTATACCAGAAATCGTATAATAACCATTGACCTGATATTGTGTGAATTTTTCAGTTTCTGTTGGAAAAGGCTGCACACCCAATATGACCTCTTTGCTGGAAAAGCCCTTGGTTAAAAAAATATCTTTTACATTAGCCTCTAATGTAAAAGGGCCGTTGGTAATGATATCATTTGTCAGGCTAATAACCTCGGCATAATCGCCCGCGGCCCCGCGGTTGATCAAGACCCGTGCTTTAAGCAATTTTGCCGCGGAAGCATTAGCGTAACAAATCTGGGTATTCAATGCGGGCAATCCGGCAATAGCGGCGTCCAGATCGCCAAGTATAGAAGTATAAGCGGCGGCGACTCCCGTGCGCGGAGAATTAATATTGTCTGCGGTAACAGGTCCATTACGCAAAATAATGCCATATTGACTCGTCGGATCATAATATTGTCCATAATAAAGCAGTAATTCCGCATTACCGAAAGCGCGTAGGAATTGTGCTTCAGCAAGCATTTCCGTTTTTGTAGCGGCGGGTATTGTGGTAACCGGGGTGATATTTTCAATAAAACCATTTGCCGCGTTAACCAGGTTATAACCATAGTCCCAGACATATGCCGAAGTTGGTGATTGCGAAACAATTAGAAGGTTGGAAACACCATCGCTAATGCCTGCATGATTTAATCCATTGGCCAGTTCAGATGGTAATACCTCATTAACCTGTGTCCATAATAAACTCGGAACCTTGTTAACATCAACACCGGCATCGGCAAAACGATAATAGACACCGTTTAAAACGGTTGATGCACTTGTAGCATCTACAATCACATTCCCGTCAACTTCAGAAGTGGTAGGCAATACATTTAATTCTTTTTTACAAGACCACGCTAAGCAACAGCCAAAAATGATGGCTAGGAACTTTATATTTTTATGTTTCATTTGATTGATTGTTAAGTGTTTCATTTGATTGATTGTTGAGTGTGAAAATCAAAAACCTACTTTTAACCCTAATGAGAAAGTGCGCACTGTAGGGTAATTACTGACATCAAAATACCCGCCGCTTACGCTGTAAGGATCATCGGAAGTTTCCGGATCATTGCCTGGATATTTAGTGATCGTGAATAAATTGGTAGCAGATACAAATAACTCCGTGTTTTTCATTCCCGCTCTCGTCATCCATAGCGTTTTGTCAAAATGATAATTCAGCGTTAGTGTGCGTAATTTTAAATAAGATGAATTGAAAACATCCAGGTTTGATTTGGAATAATTGTCGTCATTCAATATTAATCTCGGATCGCTGGCGTTGGTGTTTGTTGGGGAATAGGCGTTTAAGGCAGATACATTCAGATTAGAACTACCGATAAATTCAACGCTTGAAACATGGTCTCCCCATAAAAGCTTGCCACCTTCCGAAAAAGTGAAGTAAAACTGCAGGTCAAACTTTTTATAGGTAAATCCCTGAGTTATGCCGCCAAAATACTTCGGGGCGGCATCCGCGATGATCGTATTTGGGTTTGGACGTGAATAACCAGACGCTGCCGTACTGTTGTCCAGCTGATACATTGGATCACCTATGCCCAGATATGGATATGAAAACGGTACAATAGACCCTAATTCGTTTTTATAAGCAGTCAGTTGTGCTTGGTTTTGGATAATTCCGGTTACCGTATAGCCAGTGATTAAGCCCAAAGGCTTACCTTGAATAAGCGTCGTATTACCGAGTTCCAGGCCGGTTAAATCGCCTATTTGTGTAAGAGCAGCGTTAGTGCTTAACTTCGTCACCATTGAATTAGTCCAAGTAACGTTGAAACCGGCGTTCCATTTAAAATTTCTTGTACGGATAATATCTCCCTGCAGCGTAATTTCCACACCGGTATTTTTGATGCCTACCGCGTTGCTGAGCAAGGTCGAATAAGAACTGCTTGGCGCAATTGGCAGCGATAACAAGTCGCCGCTGGTTTGTTTATTGTAGTAATCAATTGTAGCAGAAAGCCTGTTGTCAAATAAGGAAATATCAAGGCCGCCATCGGCTTCCCTTGTAGTTTCCCACTTGATCCCCTGGTTACCTAATTGTGTAGGGATCAACGCGCTGCTCCCGTTATAGGAATAAGGGCTGTACAAACTCCGGTACATTTGATCTCCTATATTCTGGTTCCCGGTTAATCCGTAACTTCCCCTGAACTTGATGTCATTAATCCATTTAATATCTTTTAAAAAATCCTCCTGGGAGATACGCCAGGCAACTGCACCTGATGGAAAGTAGCCGAACTTATTATCAGGCCCAAACTTGGATGATCCATCGGTACGGCCCGTAAAGGTAAACAGGTATTTGTCCATGAAGTTATAATTTGCCCGGAGATAAAATGACAACAAATAGCTCTGTGGAATTGATGGGTCATCTCCTCTCACATATAGCGGCGTAACCGCAGATGACAGGCTGGTTAATGCATAATTATTTGGATAGCCAGTAGCCGTAGCGCTGAATGAGCTTACCTTATTTGTTTCATAAGACGTTCCCGCCAGTAAATCAACGACATTATTTTTATCGAAGGACTTTTTGTAGGTCAACGTATTTTCTAAAAACCAGTCAGTCAACCTGCTGTTGGCATTAGCGCCAATACCACTGGAATTAGAAACGTTTCCATAAAAACTACCGATAGCCAAATAACTGGGTGTGTAATTGCGCTGATTATAACTTTGCATGTTTAGCGATGCGGTACTTTTAAATTGCAGGTCATGCGTGATGTCATATATGCCCGAAACAGACCCTAATAAACTAACAGTTTTGGCATTATTCGTAGCGCTGACCAGGGCAAGTGGATTTTGAAAACCTTGATACGACGCCCCTACAGCAGAGAAATTTGTAAAGTTTCCCAAAGCGTCATAAGGTGAGTAATCCGGCCTGGCCAGAAGCGCCTGGCCGTATGCCCCGTCACCAATATCCTGGTTAGTGTAGCCCAGAATGATGTTGGTAATGAACCTGAACTTTGGCCCTATTTCATTTTCCAGGTTTATTTTTCCAGATACACGCTGATAATCAGTACCATCTACTACGCCGGGCGTGCTATTATAAGAAATAGAGCTGAAATATTTTGAAGAGTTTCCACCGCCCTGAACAGACAACTCGGCATTATCTGAAACTGGGGTGCGGGTTACAGCTTTTATCCAGTTAGTGTTAGCATTACCGAAAAAGGTACCAGGTGAATTTAATATAGCAGCGGTATTAGCTGGTAAAGGCTTGCCAGCAGCGGTTCGGGCGGTAGCATCATTTTGTGCCGCTTCTGTAATTAAGGCTTTGTATTGTGCAAGATCTAAAACCTGTGGGGTAATTGGCGAGCTTACCGTACTGTAATAACTGGCGGTAATTACAGGTTTCATATCTTTTTTCCCCCTTTTTGTAGTAATAATTACTACTCCATTAGCCGCTTTAGAACCGTAGATTGCCGTAGAGGAGGCATCTTTTAATATCGTTATAGATTCGATATCATCCGGATTTAAACCGCCAAGACTATTCAATCCGTTTACAAAGGAGGTTGATAGCCCCGCACTTATGCCTCCTAATCCTGTAACGTTATTTCCAATCGGACTACTAACATCATAGCCTGGTGATTGAAAATTGCTTTGTACTTGTACGGGAACACCATCAATGACATATAACGGATCATTACCTCCCAAAAGTGAACTCGACCCCCGAATCCTGATACGAACCGCCCCGCCTGGTGAACCATCTGTTTTTGTAACTTCAACACCTGCGACCTTGCCTGCAAGTGCATTATCAACTGTGCCAAATGGGATATCTTGTATATCCTCAGAGCCAACCGTTGCTACTGACCCGGTCAGGTCCTTTTTTTGAGTGGTACCATAGCCGATAACGACGACCTGATCGAGGTTGGAAATATCAACCTCCATTTTAATTTTTAAAATGCCGTCATTTTTTACAATGACTTCCTGCGTTTTATATCCAATAGAATGAAACACCAGTATATCATCTTTATTGACCCCCTGTAAATCAAATTCGCCTTTATCGTCGGTGGAGGTGGCATGGTTTGTCCCTTTTATAGAAACGGAAACACCTGGCAGCGGTCCTTTATCATCGCTAACGGCCCCATGAATGTTAAATGGAGATGCTATCAGTTTCAAGAGTTTATCCAGGAGTGATGGATCTTCTTTCTTCTTTAGAACAACATTCTTGTCGATGATTTTAAAATTGATAGGAAGGTTTTTGAAGCAGATCGACAGTGCCTGGTCTAAGGACACATTCGTCACCTGTATAGTTACTTTAGCATTTTTAACATCATTATAATCGTAAAAAATATCGTAACCAGTTTGCTTCTCAATGGATTTAAGAACCCTTTCCAGAGAGGTGTTTTTTTCATTCAGCGTTACCTGGCTAAAGCTTTTGGCACTCACCTGTAATAGCGTGATCATTATCAGAAAGGTTGTTATTTTCATTACTAATAACAATTTAGGGGGAAACAGCCCGAACAAACGCCGGACAGCTTCAGTAAAAGAATTTAATTTCATTACTTTTGCAATGTTTGGGTTAATACAATCAATAGTTTCTCAAAAATTGTTCTCCGTCCCGATAGCTATCGGGGCCGGAAGGGTTAACTCAGATATTGCCGCGGAAGTAGTTCTAATACTTCTGCGGCTTTTTTCAGGCACCCATTTAGATTAATCTTTCCTGTGTAAGGATTTATCCATATATTGTTGTTTAAAGAGTGATTAAATAGTTAATTTATTGTGACACGATAATTTTATTCCCATCTATAGTAAAATGAATACCCTCATAGGAAATTAATTCCAAAGCCTTTGAGGCACTCAGGTTCCTGTAGATGCCGCCGGAAAACAATCTTTCTTTTATATCTCCGCGGTAGGTGACCTCTACATTGTACCACCTTGCTAATTCCCTCATAACGGCCTTGACATCAGCCTTATCAAATTGGAAATGTCCATTTTTCCAGGCGACCGCTTCTTCGGTATCTACACTTTCAATTCCTTTTAAAATACCGGAAGGACTACCAGCTACGGAAACCAGCGATTGCTGACCCGGATGCAGCAAAGCAACATTATCTCCCGTTATCACTTTTACAATACCTTCAAGCAGGGTTGTTTTTACTATGTTTTCATCGGCATAACCGTTAATGTTAAAATGTGTACCCAGAACTTCTACTGTTTGACCATAACTTTTTACCCGGAATGGTTTGGCTGCATTATGTGCCACTTCAAAATAAGCTTCACCGGTAATTTCTACAGTGCGATCACGCCCGTTAAATGTTGTTGGGTAGGTAACAGATGAGGCAGCATTCAACCATATATTTGAGCCGTCAGCCAAAACGATATGATATTCGCCGCCCCGGGGCGTGGAAATTGTATTAAAAGCCACTTCGTCTGCATCACCCGAAGGCCGGTATTCGATCTGTCCCTCTTTTACTTTGGTTACTGATGCATTCCCTTGCTGGGCCAATTTGCCATTAGCTGCACCGGTCAGCAAAATTCTTTTGCCATTGGACAGGGTAAGAACAGCCCTGTTACCCCCGGGTGGAATGTCATGCGTTTTGATAGTTACATATTCATGAGGAGATTTTTTATGAAGCAGGAAGTAACCACCAATTGAAAGGCACAAGAGAACGGAAGCTGCAACCGCTATTGCCCGATTCCAATTAAATACTACTAAGGTTGCCTGCCTGGTTTTCTTATTTTCATTGATATAATTCCACATTG
>Ga0302309_10004295_pt1 | contig 10606 bp, 8 predicted proteins | sample III_Palsa_N1_1_FD_200453 | JGI IMG/M metagenome (GOLD analysis project Ga0302309, IMG submission 200453) | Peat permafrost microbial communities from Stordalen Mire near Abisko, Sweden - III_Palsa_N1_1 | ecosystem: Environmental > Terrestrial > Soil > Palsa > Peat permafrost | place: Sweden... | reverse complement strand
ATTAATGCATACTGAAAATATTATTGTTTTTATAATCAAATGGTAATTTTTCTATGTTAGGCTTACGTATTGGATATAAAAATAAAATAATTAATCTAACTTTCGTATATTCCCAAACATCAAAACAAAACCTAAATTGATTTGGTTGAAATACTTGTAAGCCAGTTCTAATATATGAAAAAAATCTATCTACTTGTCATAGTTAATTTAACATTATGTTTACCTAAAGTTGTTTTTGCCCAATCGACTACCGACACTGTAGTTACGTTAAAACAGTGTATTGGGTTTGCATTACGCAATCAACCGGTACTTCGCCAAGCCGAAATTGATGAGCAAATTAATGAAAGAAACATCCGGATATCACTTGCCGATTGGTTGCCTCAGCTTAATTCATCAAATGAATATTTACATTATTTTAAAGGCAGCCCGGTTACAAGCGCTAATCCGGCAGTAGTTTCTCCGATCAATGAGTATTCCAGTTTAGGCTTACAAGCCAGCCAGGTTATCTATAATAATGATGTTTTACTGGCTGCTAAATCGGCCAAATATTCACGCTTATATTATAAGCAGAATACAGTAAGCAGCCAGATAAATGTGGTATCGGATGTTAGTAAAGCCTTTTTTGATGTACTGTTATCAGAAAAGCAACTGGATATATTAAACGAGGATATAACAAGATTACAACGTAGTTTAAAAGATGCCTATAACCGTTACCTGGCTGGTGTTGTTGATAAAACAGATTATAAACAGGCAACAATATCATTAAATAACTCAATTGCTACCCGCAAGCAAACACAGGAAGCTATAAAAAGTAAATCAGCTTACCTGAAACAGATTATGGGTATTGGTGCCGATAAAAATTTATTGTTAAGTTACGATTCAACACATTACGTAAGTGAGGCTAGTATTGATACCAACCAGCAATTAAATTATAGTAACCGTATTGAATACCAATTGTTGCAAACATCAAAAAGCCTGCAAAATTTAAATGCTCAATATTATAAATGGAGTTTTTTGCCTTCAATATCAGCAGTGGGCGCCTATGATCTGATTTATTTAAATACAAAGTTTTCAAACTTATACAATAATAACTATCCAAGCTTATATGCCGGGCTTACCTTATCATTCCCGATTTTTACCGGGACTAAACGCTTACAGAACTTAAGTAAAGCCAGGTTGCAGGTTGAGCGCGCCGATTTGGATGTGGTAAACTCGCAGAACACTATTAATACAGAGTATGTGCAAGCCCTTGCGGATTATAAAAGCAATTACACTAACTGGCAATTATTAAACGAGAATGTTACCCTTGCTAAAGATGTATATAAGGTGGTAAGCCTGCAATATCGCGAAGGGATAAAAACATATCTGGATGTTATTGTGGCGCAATCTGATTTGCGTACTGCCGAACTAAATTATTATAACGCGTTATTCCAGTTGCTATCAAGCAAAATAGATCTTGAAAAAGCATTAGGTATACTTACTGTACAATAAATATGAATTATCACTATATGAAGCACAAATATATATTACTAATAAGTCCGTTAGCTATGCTGTTCTTTTCGGCATGCCATCAAAGTGGTGCAAAAAGTACAGCATTGCCACCAACACCAGTTAACGTTGCTGAAGCAAAAACTGCCGACGCTGTTTATTACGACCCCTACCAGGGTTCGGTAGTAGCGCTAAATTCGGTAGAGTTACGCAGCCAGGTAGCCGGTTTTATTACGGCTATTTATTTTAAGGAAGGCGATGTTGTTAAAAAAGGTGCACCATTATACGAAATAGACCGCCGAAAATATGTTGCTGCTTATGATCAGGCTGTAGCTAATTTGGCCAGCGCTAAAGCTAACCTGGTTAAGGATCAAAAAGATATTGACAGGTATACTATGCTGCTTAAGAATGATGCCGTTGCCCGCCAAACTGTTGATCAGGCACAAGCGGCTTATGAATCGGGGAAGGCAAATGTTCAGGTAGCTAATGCTGCGGTACTATCAGCCAAAACAGATCTTTCTTATGCTAGTATAACAGCACCTTTTACCGGTAGGATAGGCATATCCCAGGTTAGGTTAGGTTCGGAAGTTAGCATCGGCACTACATTGCTAAATACTATATCAAGCGAGCATCCGATTGGTGTTGATGTGGTGGTAAATGAACAAGATATCAGCCGGTTTTATGCCTACCAAAAACATGCTACTGATTCAACCTTTAAATTGCAATTATCAGATGGAACCACATACAACAAACCCGGTAAAATTTTAACTATTGACAGGGGCGTAAATAACGGAACCGGTACAATAACGGTTCGTGTGCAGTTTAGCAATGATGATGATATACTTAAGGATGGTATGAGCTGTGTGTTAATGGTGCTTAATAGTGCATCAGGAGAACGTTTGCAAATTCCTTACAAATCGGTTTCGGAGCAGATGGGTGAGTATTTTGTTTTTGTATCGCAGGATACTATTGCCATACAGCATAAAGTAAAATTAGGCCCACGCATAGGTAATGATGTAGTTGTTTTATCAGGATTGGAACAAGGCGATAAGGTAATAACCGATGGCTTTCAGCGCCTGCGCGATAAAGGTAAAATAACGCTTGGCAAACCGGGAGAAGCAGGTGCCAGCGGAAGTACAGGTGCCAGTGGCAGCACCGGAGCAGGAAAATAATCAGCTATAATAAATTAACAACACGGAACTAACCTCCCTAACAGCAAACGAATGATCGCAGATACTTTTATAAAAAGGCCGGTTACAGCAATAGTTATTTCAATAGTAATTGTTGTGGTCGGTATTTTATCTATAAGCACTTTATCGGTAGGGCAATACCCTGAGATTACACCTCCAACTGTGCAGATTACGGCTAATTATCCGGGTGCAGATGCCGTAACATTAGAACAAACGGTAGCAACACCTATTGAGGTACAGGTAAATGGTACGCCGGGCATGACCTACCTGCAAAGTAATAGTACCAGCCAGGGCCAAATGAGTATGATAGCTAACTTTGAGGTAGGCACTAATATAGATATTGCCGCCCTTGATGTGCAAAACCGTGTAGGTATTGCAACGCCAAGTTTACCGCAGGATGTGCAGCGTTTGGGTTTAACCGTGCGTAAAAAAAATCCAAGTATATTAATGCTGGTGGCGTTGTTTGCCCCTAAAGGAACGCATGACGTTACCTTTATGGATAACTATACCAACGTATTTATAAAGGATGCCCTAACCAGTACCGCAGGTGTTGGTGATGTTATTACCCGGGCAGATGACTTTAGTATGCGTATTTGGTTAAAGCCTGATAAACTGGCTGCGCTTGGTATGACCGCGGCTGATGTTACGGCAGCGCTAAACGAGCAAAACGCGCAAGTTGCGGCCGGTATAGTTGGCGGTACTCCACAGGAGAAACAACAACCCTTTGAATATACGGTATTGGTGGAAGGCCGCCTGACAGAACCCGCAGAGTTTGGAAATATAATAGTAAAAACACAACCTAATAATGGCGCGGTAGTACATTTAAAAGATGTAGCACGTGTTGAACTGGGTAAATTTAACTACGCTAATAATTCATATGTTGATGGTAAAAGAGCCTCTTACCTGTTAATATACCAGGCACCGGGCAGTAACGCGCTTGCAACTGCCGATGCAGTTTACGCGACTATGAATGAATTGAAAAAATCTTTCCCTGCTGATATTGATTATGTGGTTCCATTCGAATCAATAACGGTGGTTAAAGTATCGGTACACGAAGTTGTTGAAACACTTCTTATAGCACTGGTATTGGTGATTGTGGTAGTGTTCTTGTTTTTACAAAGCTGGCGTACCACGCTGATACCCGTATTGGCAATCCCGGTGTCTATTATCGGTACATTCATTTTCTTTATACCATTAAACTTCACCATAAATACATTAACGCTATTTGGTTTTGTATTGGCGATAGGTATTGTTGTGGATGATGCTATAGTTGTGGTAGAAGCTGTCCAGCATTATATGGATGAAAAAGGCATGTCGCCCAAAGAGGCTACCCAGCATGCAATGAATGATATTTCTGCCCCGGTAATAGCTATCGCGTTAATATTGGCGGCGGTGTTTGTACCAGTTGGGTTTATACCCGGAATAGTGGGGCGGCTTTATCAGCAATTTGCCATAACCATCGCTATATCTGTATTGATCTCAGCTTTCGTTGCATTATCATTAACCCCGGCATTGTGTACTTTGATCTTACGTCCGCACAAACTTGATGAAAAATCAGGCGGACTTGACAGGCTGTTCTTTAAATTTAACGAATGGTTTGAAAAGGTTACAGGTAAATATAAAAATGGAGTTGACCGGGCGATTAAAAACTCAAAATTTGTAATTATCATACTGATATGTATAATTATCGGAACCATCCTGTTATTTAAAAAGAAACCAAGTGGTTTTATTCCGTTGGAAGATGACGGCCGTTTATATATCACTTTTGATATACCTGAAGGAGCGGCAACGCAACGTACAGTTACTGACTTGAACCAGATGATGAAGGTTATTGACAGTGTGCCGGGGATATTGCATTATGCTGCACTAGGTGGCTTGAACGTGGTAAGTTTTGCAAGTAAATCAAACAGCGCGACCATATTTGTTCAGCTTAAACCGTGGGATGAACGCGGTGCGGATAGTTTGCAAATAGGCGCGATATCAGCCAATCTACAAAAGAAATTATCCCGATTTAAAGAGGCCAGTTTGGTGGTAATTCAGCCTCCGGCTATACCCGGTTTGGGTAGTACGGGTGGTTTTTCCTTCATCTTGGAACAAAAAGCCGCGGGTGGCGATATTAAAGTTTTTGAGCAGGTACTTAAGAATTTTACCATAGCTATTAACAAACGGAAAGAGATAGCCAAAGCATTCTCGTTTTTTACCGCGAGTACACCTGCTTACCAGTTAACAATTGACCGGGAAAAGGCCAAAAAGTTGGGCATCTCCATCAGTGATATAAATAATGCCCTGCAAACTTATATGGGGAGTTCATATATTAATGACTTTACTATTTATGGGCGTGATTTTCACGTAGTGGCACAGGCCGATACTAATTATCGAACGAGTATCCAAAATATCGGTCAGTATTTTGTGCGTAACCAGCAAGGTGGAATGGTTCCTTTAAGCACATTAACATCTTACAAACTGATACAAAATGCACCATTAATATCGCACTATAACTTATTCCGTTCTGCGGAAATAGACGGTGGTTCCGCTCCTGGATATAGTAGCGGTGATGCCTTAACAGCATTAAAAGAGGTGGCAGATCAGACATTGCCGCAGGGGTTTGGTTATGAATTTTCAGGGCTAAGCCGGGAAGAATTATTGTCGGGTTCAAAAACCATTTATATTTTCATGCTATCTATTGGCTTTGTATTCTTATTCCTTGCTGCTTTATATGAGAGTTGGTCGGTACCATTTTCGGTATTGCTTGCAGTACCATTGGGTGCATTTGGAGCTATACTATTCCTGAATTTTAAGCCAGGCTTAACAAATAATGTTTACGCGCAAATTGGTTTAATTACATTGATAGGTTTAGCGGCTAAAAATGCTATCCTTATTGTGGAATTCGCTAAAGAGCGAGTCGATAGGGGGATACCGCTTGAAGAAGCTACCCTCCATGCGGTAAGATTGCGTTTGAGGCCAATTATCATGACTTCAATGGCATTTATACTGGGCGTATTGCCATTAGTATTTGCCTCAGGCGCGGGTGCGCAAGCAAGGCAAACCATTGGCTGGACGGTATTTGGTGGTATGCTTGCTGCAACTTCGTTAGCTATATTTATAGTGCCGGTGCTATATTATACTATAACCAAGTTTGCTTATGGTAAAGAAAAGCTTGCAGAGTTAGAGAAGAATTATAAGCCGGATGAACACGAGTTATAGATAATTCTACAGAATAAATTTATTGAGGCCCGTGCAAACGGGCCTTTTTTGCTTTAATGCAAGTCTAAACAAATGTCATATCAATCAAATAAAGACTAAAAAGGGCCTTTTTGGCATGAAAAATAGATGAAAAATCACATTGTTTTGTCAACGTAACTTTTCTGATACCTTTAAAAAGGACACTAAAATAGACAGTGAGCTTGTTTCAAAAGTTATTGAATGGGACTTTTTTAAAAGGTTTAAATGTTAAATATGCTTATTTTTTAATTTGAAACAGATTTAGCTAAAAGCGTTTGACTATCAATGGATAAAATATTGTAAATGATTTGTAACTGCCTGAAGAATGACTTGGAAATTAGTCGTTTGATTAACTTTTAATTACAAGTTTGGCACGTTGGCAGAGTATTTGTAAAGCCTGTGTTAAATAACTAACAGTTTATTTATACAACTTACAATTACACAACAATGAAAAAATTATCAAATTTATTAGCGGCAGCAACAGTAGTAGCAGCTATATTTATTGGATCGAGTGCGAAAGCACAAACAATTACACCAGATAAATTCCGTTTTGGAATAGGTGTTGAAGGTGGTATAGCTACCGGAGCAGCACATGATTATTCGAACCTTGAATTAGGTGGTACAGGAAGAGTACAATATGGTGTATCAAACAATTTAGCTATTACGCTTACATCTGGTTATTATAATTTCTTTGGTAAAACTGAACCAGGTACAGACAGTAAATATCAATCATTAGGTATGGTGCCAATTAAAGCAGGTATAAAAGCCTTTTTTACTCCAAATTTATATTTTGGTGCAGAAGTAGGTGCTGGTATTGAAACTAAAACTTTTTTACCACAAGGTGTAGATGAAAGTTTTGGCGAGAAAGACACCAAACTGATTTTATCACCAGCTATAGGTTATGCAAGCAAACACTATGATGTTGGTGTGCGTTATGAAAACTACTCAGGCCAGGGCAATAACTATGGTTTAGTAGCTTTGAGGGTAGCTTATGGTTTCGGACTATAATCATTCATCAATCCACAATGATTTTGAGCACGGTGCAATTGTACCGTGCTTTTTTATGTTTATTATTTTAAAGAGCTAATAGGGGTAAACAGCCAGGTTTTAAGTAGTTAGGTGTGAATTGCTTTATTAAGTGTTTGTTGGCAACGTTTTTGGAAAGGTGTAGTAATTAACTTAACACATCTTCACTATGAAAAAATCTACAAACCTTATAGCCGCTGCTTTTACAGCTGTAGTTATACTTTTCGGATCGAGTGCTAAAGCACAAACAAGTACCAATAATTCAGAATATACACCGTGGCGGCTTGGTATTGGCCTGGAAACAGGTTTAACTGATGCATCTACAAACTACTCTAAGTTTGTATTGGGTGGTACTGCACGTTTGCAATATGACACAAAAGGCCCTGTGGCTATAATGCTTACATCTGGTTATTATAATCTATTCGCGAAAAACTATGCCGGTAAGGATATTGGCATTGTGCCTGTGAAATTAGGAGCTAAGATATTTTTTGCACCAAAATGGTATTTCAGCGCTGAAGGCGGTGCTGGTTTTGAAACGAAAGAAGATATTTATACAGACAAGAAGGATGTAAAACTGATTTTATCCCCAGGAATTGGATACGCCTCTCATTGCGGGATGGATTTTGGCTTACGGTATGAAAATCTATCGGGGCAGGATTATAGCTATGGGATAATTGGCTTACGTATTGCCTACGGGTTTAAATTGTAAAAATTAATCAATCACAAAAAAGCCCTTTTCAATATTGAAAAGGGCTTTTTTGTATCTATATAACGAAACTTTCGTTTATTATTTATTGCAGTTTGCCTAAAGCCGCTTTTATGCGTTTTACAGCTTCAGTCAATTTCTCTTCGGATGCAGCGTAAGATAAACGTAATGATTTCGGGTCACCAAAAGAATCACCGCCTACAGTTGCCACATGGGCTTCTTCCAACAGGAATATGGCTAGTTCGTCAGAATCATTAATGGTTTTGCCATTGTAGCTTTTACCGAAGAACGAAGTTACATTCGGGAAGAAGTAAAACGCGCCATCAGGCAGGTTTACCTTTAATCCTTCAACATCGCTTAATAATTTGTAAACTAAATCACGGCGTTTTTTAAATTGTTCGCGCATCTGCAAAACAGTTTCTAAACCACCTTCGTAAGCTGCAACACCGGCACGCTGGGTGATTGAACAAGTACCTGAAGTGATCTGGCCTTGTAATTTATCAAAAGCAGCAGCTGTTTCTTTGCTTGATGCTGAATAACCAATTCTCCAGCCAGTCATGGCGTAAGATTTTGAGAAACCGTTGATGATGATAACTCTATCCTTAATGCTATCAAATTGCGCGATCGACTCGTGTTTATCGCCATAGTTGATGTGCTCATAGATCTCATCAGAAATAATATAGATATGCGGATGTTTTTCAAACACTTTAGCTAAGCCTTCCAGTTCGCTTTTGTTGTAAACGCTACCGGTTGGATTGCTTGGCGATGAAAACATGAACAGCTTTGATTTTGGTGTAATTGCCGCTTCTAATTGCTCAGGAGTGATTTTGAAATCCTGCTCAACAGTAGTATCAATAAATACGCTTTCACCTTCGGCAAGCTTTACCACTTCGCTATATGATACCCAGTAAGGGGTAGGGATGATCACTTCTTCGCCAGGATTAACTAAGCATAATACCGCATTTGCGATAGCTTGTTTTGCACCTGTTGAAACTACGATCTGGCTAAAATCATAATCAAGATTGTTTTCGTCCTTTAACTTCTTAACAATAGCCTTTCGTAGCTCAGGGTAACCTGCTACAGGTGTATAATAGGTGTAGTTTTCATCCATCGCCTTTTTAGCAGCATCTTTAATATGCTCAGGTGTGTGAAAATCCGGTTCGCCAAAACTTAGGCTGATTACGTCTACGCCCTTGGCAGCAAGCTCACGGCCCATTTTGGCCATTTTAATTGTTGCCGACTCAGACAAGTTGTTGATCCTGTTACTTAGTGCACTCATGGTTTTTTGTTCTTAATGCGGCAAATATATAAAAACTCGTAAGTCTTTGACCTGATGTGTTAAGCCAATATGAATTTTTACCGATAATTAAATAGGATTAACTTAACACTTGTAAGTTTCGAGTTTAAGCCGAAATAATACAGTTGTTATTTATAAATTTGGCAATAAATTACAACGCTTTGCGCGAACAAAAAAAGATCATACTATTTTCGCTCATCACTGGCATCATACTGATGACGGCCAAATTCGGGGCATATTTTTTAACATCATCCAATTTTGTACTAACCGATGCTGCCGAAAGCATTGTAAATGTGCTTGCAAGTTCGTTCGCCTTTTTCAGTATCTACCTTGCATCTCAACCCCGGGATGAAAACCATCCTTACGGGCATGGCAAGGTTGAATATTTTTCTGTTTTTATTGAAGGCGCGCTAATTGGTATAGCCGGCGTTATTATCATTGTCAAATCAGTTTACGGGATATTTTATCCAAATGCAATCCATAATTTGCTGGTTGGTGCTATCATTATCGGTGCAACCGGGGTGGTTAATGGAGGCTTAGGTTATTATATGATAGGCAAAGGAAAGTCTATCCCATCGATAACTATTGAAGCGGATGGGCGCCACCTGATAACAGATATGATAACCAGTTTAGGTTTGGTGATTGGTTTGCTTTTAATCTATTTTACAAAGATATTATTGCTGGATAGTTTGCTATCTATTTTTGTTGGCTTGTATATAGTATATACAGGGTATAAATTGGTACGCAGATCGGTTGCCGGTTTAATGGACGAGGCAGATTTTGATGTAGTAACAGAAATTGTAAAGGTATTGGATGAAGAGCGCCGTGATGAATGGATAGATCTGCACAATTTCAGGGCACAAAAGTATGGGAATGAGTTGCATATAGATTGCCACATGACACTGCCAAACTACTTAGATTTAAATAGGGTACACACTGAGGTATCATTAGTTGATAAGCTGGTGAACAGCAGGATAACTAAAACAGAGTTATTTATACATGCCGACCCATGCTTACCTAATTGCTGTTACTATTGTAGCATGCCTAATTGCCCGATACGATCAGAAGCGCAAACGACTAGGATACCGTGGACAATGGAAAAAGTTATCCGAAACAAAAAACATTTTGAAGATTAATGTATCAATTTAATGTACGCGTATACGGCCTGCTGATTAACGAGCACCAAGAGGTTTTGGTGAGCGATGAGCAGGAATACGGGATGCAGTTCACTAAATTTCCCGGTGGAGGATTAGAGTACGGCGAAGGATTAACTGATGGCCTGAAACGTGAGTTTGTTGAGGAATGTAATGCGGAAGTAGAGGTTGTTAGTCACTTTTACACTACGGATTTTTTTGTGAAATCGGCTTTTAATGATTCACAAATTATCAGTGTTTATTATCTCGTTAAAAATATCAATACCCTGGATTTAAACTTTAAGACTAAAGTTTTTGATTTTGATGGAGAGGGGGATGTACTGCAAGCATTTCGCTGGGTAAAGCTAAGCGAATTGAGAGAAGATGATTTTACCTTTCCGATAGACAAACATGTTGCAGGGCTTTTAATAAAGAATTTATGAGTTTAGCTGAAAGAGATTTAGCGGTTATATGGCATCCATATACACAAATGAAAACCGCGCAAAAGCCAATACCTATAGTAAGAGGGGAAGGTGCTTGTTTG
>Ga0302309_10004293_pt1 | contig 10608 bp, 6 predicted proteins | sample III_Palsa_N1_1_FD_200453 | JGI IMG/M metagenome (GOLD analysis project Ga0302309, IMG submission 200453) | Peat permafrost microbial communities from Stordalen Mire near Abisko, Sweden - III_Palsa_N1_1 | ecosystem: Environmental > Terrestrial > Soil > Palsa > Peat permafrost | place: Sweden... | reverse complement strand
TTAATGATTTTACTTTGATTGACAGCACCGGCAATAAAGCGATTATTGCCGGCACCATCTACACCAAAAACTTTACCGATTTTGGTTTCGGGCTAAACATTACCACCACTAATTTCAGGGTAATCAACTCTACTGAAACCGATAATAAAATGTATTATGGCAAACTGTACTTAAACAGCAACATAAAAATAACAGGCACCATGAAAAAGCCTGTTGTTGATGCCACGCTTACGGTAAATGATAAAACCGACCTCACCATTGTGCTGCCCGAAGATGACCCCGGCCTTGAAGACCGTAAAGGCGTAGTAGAAGTTTTTAATGAAAAAGAGCCGCAGATGGATTCGATAATGATGGCGAGGCAGTTGGATTCGCTCAAAAAAACGGGCTTAACGGGTATGGACCTTACCGCAACCGTAAATATTGATAAAGGTGCGAAATTTACTATTGTGATTGACCCGCGTAATGGCGATGTGGTGCATTTGCAGGGCGAGGCACACCTTAACGGCGGTATTGATGCCAGCGGTAAAACCAATCTTACAGGCACTTACCAAGTAGAGAGCGGCTCGTATAACCTGTCGTACGCTACGGTAAAACGCACCTTCAAATTTAAAAAAGGCAGTACCATTACCTGGACCGGCGATCCAACCAGCGCCAATGTGAACCTTACAGCAGTTTATGTAGCCAACGTGCCACCTATTGATTTGGTAAGCCAGCAGCTTGGCAGCGATGCTACCACCAATACCATGTACAAGCAAAAGCTGCCGTTTAACGTCGATCTGAAATTAAAAAACCAGCTGTTAAAGCCCGATATTACTTTTGATATTGTACTGCCGGATAGTACCTATGAGGTATCGCCGGATGTAGTACAAACCATTAATACCAGACTGGACCAGATACGCCAGGATCCTAACGAAATGAACAAACAGGTATTGGGCGTGCTGGTGCTTGGCCACTTTATTGGCGATAACCCGCTGCAAAGCCAGGGCGGCAGCACAGGCATAAACGGCGCCATCCGCAATAGCGTAAGCAGCCTGCTTTCCGACCAGTTAAACAAATTGGCGGGTAACCTTATCGGCGGTGTGCAGTTGAGCTTTGATTTAACTTCGGGTGCCGATTATTCGACGGGTGTAGAGCAAAACCGTACCGATTTGAACGTAGGTTTATCCAAAAAATTCCTTAACGACCGTGTAACCGTAACCGTAGGCAATAACTTTAACCTGGAGGGCCAAAACCAGCCGGGGCAAAAAACCACGGATATAGCGGGCAACCTATCGGTAAATTATAAACTGACCGAGGATGGCCGTTACATGGTACGCGCTTACAGGCGGGATGAATTTATTGTGATTGAAGGCGAGGTAGTTGAAACCGGCGTGGGCTTTACCATAACCTACGAGTACAACCGCTTTAAAGAGTTATTCAGGAAAAAAACCAAGAAAGAAAAAGAACTGGAAAAAGAATACAAGGAACAGCAAAAAGAGAAAAAGAAGGAGCAAAAGGCAGCCGATAAACAGCACGATGCAACTGTGCCCGATGTACAACAACCGGCAGATCAGCCTGCGCAACAAAAACAACCATCAAACTAATTATGGCCAAGCTTAAATACACATTTATTGTTTTATTTACCCTTTTGGTGAGCGCCTGCAGCACTACTAAGTACCTGGCGCCCGGGCAAAAACTGTACGATGGCGGCGAGGTTAAAATACAGGATAAAACCAATACCACTAAAAGCGAGGCTAAAGCCTTAAGCACCGAATTAACAGCCTTGTTAAGGCCCCAGCCAAACGGAAAAATACTTGGCTTGCGGTACAAGCTGTGGATTTATGATAAAACCCGTACCAATAAACGCCGCGGGCTTAAACATTATTTAAACACCCATTTAGGCGAACCCCCGATTTTGGCAACTAACGTCGACCTTGAAAAAAACAGCAGCATACTGCAAAACAGGCTACAAAACGAAGGGTATTTTATAGCCCAGGTAAATGGTGATACGGTCAGCAAAAAAAACTCCAGAATAGTGAAGGCGGTTTATTCCATACAAACAGGCCCGGCTTATCATTATCGCAAGGTAATATTCCCGCAGGAAAATGATGATTTGGATACCGCCGTTACCGGTACGTCAAAACTCAGCCTTTTAAAAGTTGGCGATAAGTATGACCTGGATATTATTAAGGCCGAACGTATACGTATCGATGCCCGCTTAAAGGAAGAAGGTTTCTTTTATTTTGCGCCAGAAGATTTGATTATGCGCTATGATAGTACCATAGCCGGCCACCAGGTTGATATGTTTGTTAAGGTAAAGGCATCAACCCCGGATGAAGCTTCGTGGATATACAAGGTGCGGAATATATATGTTTATCCTAAGTACACCTTAAAAGATACCAGCGCTAAGTTAGATTCGGCGGTAAAGTACGATTGGTACAATGTTATCGATCCTAAAAAAACAGTGCGCCCTTATGTGTTTAAAAACACCGTATTGCTACACCCCGGCGAAGTTTATAACCGTACCGAACATAATAATAGCCTGAGCCGCTTTATTGAACTGGGGCCGTTCAGCTATGTAAAAAATGAGTTCCAGGATGTTACGCCCGATTCGGCTTACCTGGATATTTACTATTATTTAACACAATCCAAAAAGAAATCGCTAACTGCCGAAATTGTAGCGCGCCAAACCTCCGCTAACTACGATGGTACGCAGTTCGATATTAGTTTCCGCAATAAAAATACCTTTAAGGGCGCCGAATTATTTACCCTTACCTTCCTTACCAGTACCGATAAGCAATTTGGCAGTTACAATAATGGGTATAACGTTTACCAGTTTGGCGTGCAGCCATCTATTTCGTGGCCGCGCTTTATAAGTCCGTTTAATATCAGTTCGGATAACGCGTTTATCCCCCATACCATATTATTAGCAGGCTATACGTATATCGACCGTAATAAACTTTATACCTTAAACTCGTATAACGGTTCATTTGGTTACCAATGGAAACCCAACCTGCATAAACAGCACCAGTTAGACCTTATTGATATAACTTATGTTGATGCGGCAAACGTAACCCAGCTTTATATCGATAGCATCCGTGCAACGCGTAACCCTACCCTAACCCACGTAATTAACAACCAGTTTACCTTTGGCCCAAGTTATGCCTATACCTATGATAACTCTACCGAAGATTTTAGAGTTAACAGCCTTTATTATATGGGCAAGGTTAGCCTTTCGGCGAACTTATATGGCTTAATTACCGGTGCCGATACCCTTGGAGGTAAAGTAAGTAAGCTGTTTGGCACCCCGTTCGATCAGTATGTAAAACTGGAAAACGAGATACGTTATTTCCATAAACTTGGCCCCAACAGTAAGCTGGCTACCCGTTTTATGGTTGATGTGGGCATACCTTACGGCAACTCCACCATTTTACCTTACTCGCAGCAGTTTTTTATTGGCGGCCCAAACAGTTTAAGGGGTTTCCAGGCGCGTTCCATTGGCCCGGGCTCTTACTACCCGCCATCATCGGTAACCAACGCCAGCCAGTTTTTGCCTGATGAATCGGGTGATATAAAAATAGAAGGCAACGTAGAATACCGCGCCAAGCTGTTCAGCATTGTTGAGGGCGCGCTGTTTGTTGATGCCGGTAATATATGGCTTATGCACCCGCAATACGGCCTGCCGGGAGCTGCCTTCGGCAAAAACTTCCTTACCCAAATTGCCGCCGATGCGGGCTTCGGCCTACGCTTTAACCTCTCGGTATTAATATTACGTACCGATTTTGGCTTCCCTATATTGGAGCCTTACCAACCGCCCAGTCAGCGTGCTATTATTGATGGTATTGATTTCCGCGATGCTCAATGGCACGGTTCCGATGTAGTATTTAACCTGGCTATAGGCTATCCATTTTAATTGTTGATTTATTGAATTATTGATTGTAGATACATTGACAATCTAATTAATCAATAATTCAATAAATCAGTAAATCAATAAATAACCACTAAATCAATAATTATTCCCCGTTATCTGCTAATTTAGCTTTAACTTTATTAGCACTGATATTATTTGCTGTTGCCCGGGTATTAACCCGGTACTTTTTTGGTCGTATATATTTAAATGGATATTCCGCAAAAAAATAGAACGATTATAACCATAAGCCTGCTTACCATAGCCCTAAGTGTTATTGTAATGCTGGGCTGGATATTTAATATCCCCGTTATGGCAAGCATATGGCCAGGTTTTATAGCCATGCGGTTTAACGCGGCGCTCTGTTTTATCCTGTTTGGCGGTGCATTGCTTTTCTCGCAATATCAAACCAACAATTATAAAACCCCTGCATTTTTCACGCTTTCGCTGGCAGCTACAGTTGTTGCTTTTACCACTATATACCAGGATATTTTCCATGTCAATATAGGTATTGACCAGCTTTTTGTATTTGATAAAACCGTTGCATCAAGCCTCATACCTTTTCCCGGGCGCATGGCCTTTAATGCTTCTACCAACTTCTGTTTGCTGGGTATCGGTTTTTTAGCACTCAACAGTAAAGGCCGGTTGGCAACGCTTATAGCGCAATACTTTTTTCACGCGGTTACTATACTTTCGGGCATTGCACTGGTTGGGTATGTGTATGGCGTTGCCTTGTTTAATTCGCTGTTTTATGTAACGTCAATGGCTTTGCTTACGGCCATTTTGTTTTTCATTTTATCCATAGCGGCATCATTGTTAAACCCAACGGTAGGTATAACCGGGCTTTTTACCGGCAAGCGTATAGGCAATAAAATGGCAAGGCGGCTTTTTGGCCTCATTGTTATCATGATTATTTTATTTGGGTCGATAAGGAGCGAAACCGGCTTATCCGGTATATTTTCATCAATGAATATTGGGATATCCTTATTGGCCATCTGTTTTTTACTGGTAAGCCTGCTCATTATTTGGAGTACCGCCAACTGGCTTAATAAAATCGACGCTCAGCGCAGTAAAGCCGAGGAAGAAGTAAGGATTATGAACGCCCAGCTCGAAAAACGGGTGGAAGAACGCTCGGCCGAGCTAAAGGAAGCAGAGCTAAAATTCCGCACCATTGCCGAAAAATCAATGGTGGGTGTATACATTGTGCAGCATGGCGTATTTGCTTATGTAAACCCAAGGTTTGCCGCTGTTTTTGGTTATAAACCGGAGGATTTGCTGAACGACCCCGAAGCCGGCCCTAAAATTTTCCACGAAAGCTACCGCGATATTGTTGCCGAAAACATCCGCCGCCGCATAAGCGGAGAAGTAGAAAGCCTGCATTATGAGGCCCGTGGCATAAAAAAAGATGGCACAGGTAATTGGGTAGAGATTTATGGCAACGCCGTAATGATAGGTGGTGTACCCGCAATTATAGGTTCGATGATAGATATTACCGAGCGCAAACATGCCGAAGAAGAGCTAAGCTCATCCGAATTAAAATATAAGCTGCTTTTCCAGAGCAGCCCCGTGCCCATGTGGATGATTGCTAAAGATAATATGCAAATAATTGCTGTTAATGAAGCAGCCGCCAAACATTATGGTTATACCACCGATGAACTTTTGAACCTGGATGCCAGGGCACTGCGGCCAAAAGAAGATGCAAAGCAACAATTGGAAACTTATCTTAAAGAAATGACCGATGCCGTACGTGTAGTAAGGCATCTTAAAAAGGATGGAGAACTGATGTATGTTGAAATAACTTCGCATGATATTGTGTTTGAAGGCAGGCCGGTAAGGCTTTCGTTAACTATTGATATTACAGAGAAACTGAAAGCGCAGCAATCTCTCCAAAAATCCGAAGCTAATTTGCAGGCCATATTAAAAACTACCGATACCGCCTATGCCTTGTTCGACAAGGATTTAAAGGTGCTAACCTTTAACCAAAAAGCTATTGAGTTTGTAAAAGCCCAATATGGGCATATACCCCAAAAAGGCTATCGCCTGCTTGATTATTTCCCGGAAGATACATTTCCCGAGCTTAACCGTTTCGCTAAGGATGCCTTGCAGGGAAATAATATCAGTTATGAGGACGATTATCCGCAGGCAGATGGTTCTGTACACTGGTACTATGTGCGCATGTTCCCCATAACAAATGATAACAAGGAGATAATTGGCATGCTGATGGCGCTGTACGATATTACCCAACGCAAAAATGCTGAACAGGACCTGCAAAGCGCATACGGCCGCATACAAAACCACATGGACAGCATAAAAGATATGGCCTGGAAACAATCGCACCTCATACGCAGTCCGCTTGCCAATCTCAAGGGCCTTACCTCCATACTGCAAAACGATGCTGAAGACACCGAAATCCTCGAACACATCCAAACCGAGCTCGACCGTATGGATTCCATCATCATCGAAATGGCCAAAGATGCCTCAGAGAATAATTAGTGATTGATTTAGAGATATATTGAATTACTGATTTATTGATTTATTGATTTATTGATTTAATTTGCAGCTACCTAAAAATCAATAAATCTATAACTCAATAAATCACTCAATAAATTGAAAACTTCCATACCCCTACAAATAATAGATCTCGATCATGATGGTTTTCATTTTCTTATAGATATTTCCCTGTTCGGCAAAGCATTTAAAGTAGTGCTGGATACCGGCGCATCCAAAACAGCCTTCGACAAAACCATACTCCTGGCAGCCAATGAAACCGCTGCGCTAAGCGAAAGCGAAAAGCTATCCACCGGGCTGGGCACCAATACCATGGTATCATTTACCGCCATTATTCACGATATGCGTATCGGCAGTCTGCAAATACCAAAGTTTGAGGTTGCGGTTTTGGATTTATCCGCCATCAACATCGCCTACGAACAATTAGGCCACCCCCAGGTTTTGGGTGTACTTGGCGGCGATATATTAATGAAGTATAAAGCTGTAATTAATTACGGGAAACAGGTAATTATCTTTAAAACAAAAAAGCCCCGCAAATAGCAGGGCTTAATACAACCCCGTGGGCGGTGTCCCCACCGACCACATCTCCAAGTTTGGTGAGGACACCAAACACGGGAATATTAAATCAAAAAATCCCCCGACAAAATCGGAAGCTTTTAAATATGCTCTTCAAAAACTCCCCCTTTGCTCCGCCGCTAAAGCTTCGGCGGCACGCGGCAGGGGGCTGGGGGGCTAAACGTCTATCTTGGCGTATTTAGCATTTTTCTCAATAAACTCGCGGCGCGGGGCAACTTCATCACCCATCAGCATGCTAAAAGTATGGTCGCATTCGGCAGCGTTTTCAATGCTGGCGCGTTTAAGGGTGCGGGTTTCGGGGTTCATGGTGGTTTCCCATAATTGCTCCGCGTTCATTTCACCCAAACCTTTGTAGCGCTGTATGTGCACACTGTCTTCCTTGCCCGAACCTTTAAGGCGCTGTACAGCTACATCGCGCTGTTCATCGTTCCAGCAATATTCAAATTCCTTACCTTTTTTAACCTGGTACAGCGGCGGCGATGCGATATAAACATAACCGTACTCCACCAATTCCTTCATATAACGGAAAAAGAACGTTAATATCAGCGTAGTAATGTGCGATCCGTCAACGTCGGCATCCGTCATGATGATAATTTTGTGATAACGCAGTTTACTAAAGTTAAGGCCTTTTGCATCCTCGGGCGTACCAATGCTTACACCAAGGCCGGTAAACATATTTTTTATTTCCTCGTTCTCGTAAATTTTGTGCTCCATGGCTTTTTCCACGTTCAGTATTTTACCCCTTAAAGGTAAAATTGCCTGGTATTCGCGGTTACGTCCCTGTTTGGCAGTACCGCCTGCCGAGTCACCTTCGACCAAATAAAGCTCACATACTGCAGGATCGCTATTGGCGCAATCGGCCAGTTTACCCGGTAATCCCGAGCCGCCCATAACACTTTTACGCTGTACCATTTCGCGGGCCTTACGGGCAGCGGCACGGGCTGTGGCGGCAAGTATTACCTTGTTCACTATCATCTTCGCCTCGCGCGGGTGTTCTTCCAGGTAATTACCTAAAATTTCGCCTACGGCCATATCAACAGCACCCATTACCTCGTTATTACCCAATTTGGTTTTGGTTTGGCCCTCAAACTGTGGCTCCTGCACTTTTACCGAAATTACCGCGGTTAAGCCTTCCCTGAAGTCATCACCCGTAATTTCAATTTTCATATTCTTCAACAAACCCTCTTTATCGGCATAAGCCTTTAAGGTACGGGTTAGGCCCCTGCGGAAACCTGCCACGTGCGTACCACCTTCAATAGTATTGATGTTGTTTACGTACGAATGCACATTTTCGCTATAGGTATCGTTATATTGCAATGCCAGCTCAACCGGTATGCCTTGTTTTATACCATCAAGGTAAATAGGTTCGGGGATGATGGATGGGCGTGTGCCGTCAAGGTATTTTACAAACTCGCGCAGGCCGCCTTCCGAGTAAAACTCTTCTGTTGGGTGCGTACCATCGTCCAGTGTTTCCCTGTCGTCGGTTAATGTTAGGCGGATGCCTTTATTTAAGTAGGCCAGTTCGCGTAAACGGGCAGCCAATGTTTCGTATTTATATTCGGTGCCTATGGTGAATATTTCCGGGTCGGGATGGAAGATAATGGTTGTACCGCGCTTGTCGGTATCGCCAATCGTCTTCACATCAAACATAGGCTTACCTTTTTCGTACTCCTGTGTCCATATTTTACCTTCGCGGTAAACCAGCGCGGTTAAATGGGTTGATAGCGCGTTAACGCAACTTACGCCCACACCGTGCAAACCACCCGATACTTTGTATGTGTCTTTATCAAACTTACCGCCGGCGTGTAAAACCGTCATTACAATTTGTAAAGCCGAAACTTGTTCTTTTGTAGTGATGCCGGTTGGGATACCGCGGCCGTTATCAGAAACTAATATTGAATTGTCTTTTTGGATAACCACTTTAATGGTATCGCAATAGCCGGCCAGCGCCTCATCAATAGAGTTATCAACAACCTCATAAACTAAATGATGCAGGCCTTTAAAACCTGTATCGCCTATGTACATTGAAGGCCTTTTGCGTACGGCTTCCAGGCCTTCTAAAACCTGGATATTATCTGCGGAGTAATTCGATTTGTCTTCTTTTTTTTCGCTCATAATTATTTGAAACAGTAACCTTCAAAAATACGCATTTTGCCCCAAATATTAGCTATTGTTGATAAATATGGCACAATATAAACACCTGCATAAAATACTTAGGAAACTTGAACCGAAAGTTTATCTTTGTCAAACTTTTTTTATTTAATAACCAAAATTACTGAATCATTTTAAGCCTTTGGCCGGCTAAATTTATAGGCCTCGGGGGACTTAATTACATTAACAAAACACAATGAAAAATAACACTTCTGTTTTTACAAAATTAGCTTTAGGTTTATTAGTTGCGGCAAGCTTAGGCGCATGTAACCAAAACAAAAGCGCTGCGCCGGCTGATGCCAGCACACCTGCCACTGCTGCTGCAAGCACACCAACCGATAGCAAGGCAACTATTGTTTACATCAACTCTGATACCTTATCAAGCAAATACCAGGCTTATAAAGATATGAGCAACCGTTTGGAAGTAAAAGGTAAAGCTGCGCAGGCGGATGTTGAATCGAAACAACAAGGTTTCCAGCGTGAGGTTGCCGAATACCAGAAAGCACAGCCAACATTATCTGCCGACCAGCGCCAGGAAACTGAGCAACGCCTGCAACGCGAGCAACAGAGCCTGCAAACTTACCAGCAAAATGCTTCGGCACAGTTCCAGAGTGAAACCTCAACCGAAAACGGTAAGTTGTATGATAAAGTTGCTGAGTTTGTGAAAAACTACGCTAAAAGCCACGGCTACAAATTTGTTTTAACCTATTCAAAAACAAACCCTAACGTATTATACGGCGATCCAAGCCTTGATGTAACTGCTGATGTAGTTAAGGAATTGAATGACGCTTACACTAAGGATAGTAGCAAATAGTGATTAGAGATTAGTTTATCTATCACTTCATAAAATTAAAAGGCCCGGAATAAAATTCCGGGCCTTTTTTTTGTATTTTCATACACGAACCTCGCCTCCCGAACCACGACTCACTCCCCCTCCTGCGTCGTGAAAAAATCATCTTTTAAATCATCAATATCGCGGCGGTCTTTTTTGGTTGGACGGCCGGTACCCCTGTCGCGTTTTAACAGTGGCGCCTGGAACATTGATTTAAAAGCATGGGTTTGTTCAACCGGGGTAATATCTTCATAAAAATAAACTGCGGTTTTAGCATCCACCCTATTTTCCAGCAAGCCGGTAACCTTTATTGTTTTGCGCTCCGGGCCTTTAGAAACCTGGTATATTTCGCCAATTTTCACTTCGTGCGATGGCTTAATGTTATTGCCATCCAGCTTTACCCTGCCCGATTTACACCCATCCGACGCCAGCGTGCGCGTTTTAAACGCCCGTATGGCCCACAGGTATTTGTCTATTCTTAGTTTTTCTTTTTCTGGCATAAGCTTTTAACTGTTAATTAGCCCGGGCTGTCATCCTATGTTTGTAGGACTTTGATGAAAGCATAGATAAGAATAATTTTATTGCAGAAGAAAAAGGTAAAGAGAAAAGATTACGATGTGTCATTAGCCCGTAGGAAGGCTGTTCAGCATGCTAA
>Ga0302309_10004289_pt1 | contig 10617 bp, 6 predicted proteins | sample III_Palsa_N1_1_FD_200453 | JGI IMG/M metagenome (GOLD analysis project Ga0302309, IMG submission 200453) | Peat permafrost microbial communities from Stordalen Mire near Abisko, Sweden - III_Palsa_N1_1 | ecosystem: Environmental > Terrestrial > Soil > Palsa > Peat permafrost | place: Sweden... | reverse complement strand
ATTAATAAATTCTATCCAAACATCAAAAGGCATATATTGACATAACTCTGGTTTAGTATGTTTCCATTCTTCATACTTAACTTTTTGCTCCTCAAGAGTAGAAGGATGCGCGCTTAACCATTCTAAACGTAACTCTTCATATTTCCAATGCATAAATTCTTCCCAAACATTAAAATCCATATAAGGATTTTCTTTTTTTTCTATCCATTTAGAATACTCAACCCAATCTTCATAGCGAGTATTTGGATTTTCTTTTAAATAGTCAACATAAGCTAGCATTTGGTACTGATGCTTCCATTGAATTAGATCTCTCCACATATCAAAATCGAATTGTAAAGCTAGCTCACTATTTTTCTGTGTCCAATCAAGATAATTAACCCAATCCACAAATTGGTTGTCACCATTCAATAACAACCACTCCTGGTAATCCAGCCAATTACAATAAAATAACCAATCACTGAATTCTTTCCATACATCAAAGTCCATAAACTGCTGTAAATCTTTATTATTTATTAGCCAATTATGATATTGTGTTCGCGCTTCATAAGGTGTTGTAACTTCTTGTTTTAACCAAGCACCTAACTTAGGTTCTGCTTGTGCTAATGTTAACGGCGTCATCTTCACAGTCGCGGATTCTTGAACAAATGATGTAAGACTTAAAGACACATTATAACTGACAGCATATCTAGTTAAATTAGAAATGCCAAGATAAACTGCCGTAATCAATGAATTAGGCATTAACCCCATTATCAAGTTTAAAAACATTAAGTATGTTATAATATAAAAATCATGCCGTTTAATATCTATATATAAATTAATGAACTGTGTTTTAATATTTCCAAAAATAACCCTATTAAATAAAAAAATGGAATAAACTAATGTAAAAAAGGTACTTAACCCTGCTAAAATTAAAATAAATTTTTGGGCACTTACTCCTAAACTAATTAAAACCAATATTTCTCCAACAAAGTTGCTAGTACCTGGGAAACTAAAATTTGAAATAATAAATAAAAAACAAAAAATACCAAATAAAGGCATAATTTGCACTAAACCTCCATAATAATAAATTATACGAGTATGGTGACGTTCATAAGTCACTCCCACTAAAAAAAATAGTGCCGCAGAGACGATAGCATGACTAATCATTAATAATAGCCCGCCCACTAGCCCGTAAATATTATTTGAAAAATAACCTAATAAAGCAAAATTCATATGTGCGACAGAAGAGTAGGCGATAATGCGTTTTAGGTCTAATTGTCTAGTTGCCATAAATGACGCATAAAAAATACTTAAAATACATACCACAACAAGAAAAGGCTGATAAAAATAACGACCCCCTTCCAAGATAAATAAAAAACGTAAAATGCCATATGCACCAAGTTTTAATAATAGCCCGGCTAAAATAACTGAACCTAATGTAGGTGCTTCAACATGGGCTTCAGGTAACCAAATATGAAACGGAAATATAGGAATTTTAATAGCAAATACAGCAAATAATAAAAGCCAAATTGCAACTTTTTTAGAAAATTTGAAATCATGAGTTCCTAATACAAAAAAACTAGTACTTTGCGTTTCAAAATATAATATAAAAATAGCTATCATAATAAAAATTGATCCAAATAAAGTATACACATAAAAATAGCTTAAAGCCTTAACACGCCGCTCCCGAGTCCCCCACGCTAAAATTAAAACAAACATAGGGATTAACAAACTTTCAAAAAATAAACAAAATAAAAATAAGTCTAAAACACTGAAGGTTAAAAGTAAGCATAGTTCAATAGCTACTAAACTAATAGATAATAATCTTCCTTGTTGCAAATTAAAACTGGCCATTATGCAAAAAGGGAAAATTAATGTTGTAATTAAAATAAAAAATAAAGAAAGACTATCAATTCCTATCAATAGGTGAATGTTAAAATGAGAAAACCAAGGTACTATCACTAAAAATTGATACTGTACCACACCATTTTCAAAAAGAACCCACATTACAAGAGAAATAATAAATAAACTTCCACTAATCAGTATAGTGAAATATTGAGTAAAGCGCGCGAAGCGACTAGGTATGAACACTAAAATTATAAGACCAATTAAATTAACTAACAATAATATTTTTAACATTTTTTCTATTATTTTTTTAAATATAAAAAACCAGTTGTTTAACTAAATCTACGAGTATAAAAGTCAATAAATCGGCATATATAAAATAATTAAAAATAATAAAAGCGAAGCTATAAATACCTAAAATAAAACCAGAAGAGATAGTATGTTGAAACAAAAATTCTTTTTTGTATGTAATATGCTGTAAGGTTGAATAAAAAGTATTTTTTGATAAAAACAACTTAATGCTAATCTTTAGATAAATAATAGACATTACAAAACTACTAAATAAGCTAACCACCGCTAAAATTTGATGGCCGGCGGCATAAACCTGTAAAAATAAATAAATTTTAATAGCAAAACCTCCTAAAGGTGGGATACCCGCTAAAGAAAAAATTATAAATAATAGTGTATAAAATAAATATTGATCGTAAAATTTAATTATAAATAATTGATTAATATTCGTAATACTATACTTTTTCTTAACAACTACAAAAATGCTAAAAATTAAAAGTAAGTGTAAGCAATATACTAGTAAATAAGCTAAACTTTGCGCTACAGCTAAAACATTTGTTGTTAGAATCCCCGTAAAAATATAACCTAATTGCGAAACGGTTGTATAAGCTAAAAAAGTTTTGAAATCAAGTTGTTTAAAGGCTAAACAACCAACAAATAGAGAAGGAATAATAAAACATATAAACAAAATATTCGAAAAATTAATAAAAGGGTCTAATGCTAAAACATCCAAGATACCAAGAAATAATCGAATATAAATAAAAGAATAAATAATTTTATAAACAGTCATTAAAAGCATTAATAAAACTAAAGGTAAATGCGTATAGATATTAATAATCCAAATAGAAAATGGAGCAAATGTTAATTTAAAAATAAACGGTAGCAAAAACAGCGCGCTTATAAATTTAAAAAAAATTAATAAGGTAGTAGCGCTTACACCTAATATAGTATAATTAATATATGTATTCACCAAAATTAAATAAGAGGCATTAAAAGTATTAAAATAAACTAAACTGTACAATAGTAAGCAAAATCCTAATAAAAAAAATACAGAGATGACCACGTTTAAAATAAAAAACTGAGTCACAGGTTTTAATAACTTAGTTCCAACAAAAATAAAATAAATAGCCATTAAAATGACTAATAAAATAGTTAACAATTCCATTGTCAAAAACAAAAATACAAAATTAAACGTGAAAGAACTTAAAATAGAGGTCCAAGCTAATAATGCAAAAATAAATAATAATTCTAAATTATAAAAACGGACTAAACGGAATTCAAGGCGAAAGATAAACAGGAAAAATAGGTAAAAAACAGCGATAAGAATTTTAATTTGTATTGTTGCCTGATCCATTAAAAAAAAAGCGTTAAAACTAGCCCCAAATGTTAAAAACAATTCGCAGCAACTTAGAATGATATATACAAAAAACGATATGATTAAAAGGCCCAAATAAGAGTAAAAAACATAGGGCTTAGAGGCTTTAGATTTCAATAAAAAATATATAAACCCTATCACAATATTATTAAATAAAGCAAATTCTGGCAGAAAATCAAACTCAGGTACATAATACAAACCAGTCATAGCAATATTAAATACTGCAAAAATATAAAATAAAAGAGTAAAATAAGGCGATAGTTGGTTATAATGTTTAGTAAACATTAGGCTCTTTTCTAAATAAAAACGCTTTAGCCCAAGGTACAGGGCTCCAATGTAATGCACCACTTTGTAATTCATAAATAAAACCAAAAAATAATATTGCAATAAAAACTATCACAGCGGCATGACCCATAGTGCTAACTTCATAAAAATTTAACAGCCAAGGAAAAAAAAATAAAATTTCAACGTCAAACAACAAAAATAAAATTCCAACCCGGTAAAAGTGGACATCAAAAGGAAAATACCCGTAATCAAATGGTTTAAACCCGCACTCATATGCTGAATTTTTTTCAACATTTGGTTTTTTATTAGAAAAAATGTAAACAATTAATAGCATTAAAGCAGTTAATAAAACACTAACTATACCGTGTATATATATGCTGAAAAGAGGTTCAAAATATAACATTATTTATTAAACTTTTTTCTTTTACGTTTGGGAGTACTACCAGTAAATAACCTTTCAAAAAATTCATAAATCATAGTGCCTGTAGATTTGGGAGGAATAGAGCGCAAGGGAACCCAACGTTGTAAAAGCTTGTCATGAGTAAACGGGTAATTAAAAAGGCAACGTCGACTTTTTTTTTCACGATTTAACCTAGTATTAATATGCGAATAAAATTCTTGATATTCGGGAGGCAACGCTTTTTGGGACCAACAATAATTAATCAATTCTGCAGAACATTGTACCGGATGCCGTTGGCATGTTAACCACCAAGGCGCATTTTTACTTTGTTTCCACCAGTTCTTATCGACTAAACTGATGATATCGACCGTATGATTCAATTGCGTATACATTTTATCAATGACATTAATATACTGCTCAAAACGCACACCATATCTCTTAATTTTTAATTCAAATAAATCTACTAGAAATTTGCAAAGCTCTAACGACATCCCTGATTTGCGTACAAAAGATAATTCATAAAACATTTGAAAATATCTATTCACTGTTAAAAAATGTTTGAAGGGAATAAACCGCTTTTCAGGAACCCAATATGTAAACATCGCGCGTGTATGTAAAGTTTTACGAGCAGTCCACTCTCTAAGAATACATTTAATATAACTTTTAATGGAAATATCTTCACTAAACCCAGACTCTCGCAACAAATATAAATCATATAAAGGACGAATTAAATCATTTGGAAAAGTATAAGTCCCCCTACGAATAAGACGAAGCATTGCGTCCGTCGTAACATTATGGTATGAGTAGGCAAATACATTACCTCTAACCGCAATTCCAATTTTCATACCAAGCCAAGACATGTAATCCCAGGCGCGCACTTTTTCATTCCACCAGCGGTACACAAACTTTTTTTTGACAAATGGTCCATAACGATAAACGTTAGCCCGAAAAGCTTCTAAACCTTCTTGATATGAAGTGTTAAGTAAAAAATGGTCCACGTATTTCATGAACCGCGAAGAATATAACCCCGCAATGGCACGCCGCTGATATGGTATTATCTTTCGAGCTTTTATTTTAATCTCACTAGGTATAGCGGGCTGGACAGGTTTATTAAATGATAACTCAACAGCCTTCATAGGTACCCAAGGTTTTGGTTTATATTCGATTTTTTTTCGGTATTCAAATGTATCCCAGGTCAAGTCATAATCAAGCACAGTCCAACTCCAAATAGTTGCATATAGTTGATAAAAAAAATAACAGAAGACAAAACCTAAAATAAAATAATAATGTTTATGAATAAAAGATTCATTAATATATACTCTTGGTAAATTTTTCCAAGACAAAAAAATAAATTTATCTGCTAATACTAATTTAAAAAAAATGCGTACATAAAGGAAAAGTAAACTAAATTGTAAGAGTAAAAATAAAGTATTTTCATAAGTTACAGGTATACAAAATTGTATATGCAGTAGCATGTAGCTGAAACCAATAATATGTACTATAATTAATAATAAATAGTATAATTTATTAATAAACTTAATAAAAATTAAGGTATCCCTCCACGAAAAACCATCATCAGACGCACATTGGCTGTTCGCAATTAAGAGTAAGAACAAATGTATAATAAAAATTTCAAGAGGTAATAAGACACTAGTACCAGTTAATATATACGAGATAACAAGATAATTCAGATAAATATAAATAAAATAATTTAACAGTTTCTTAAAACTACTAACCTTTACTAAAATAATATAATTAAGATAACCGTATATAACGCTGAGAAGCAAAATAATTAATTCAAAATCATTACAAACATGTAATAAAAGTAAAATGCCTACTACTGCTATTAATGAATAAAATATAGCATAAAACAAGCAAAGGCCCAGCACAACTACAGTTTGGAAATATTCAATAACACCAGGAAAAAACGGGGAACTATAAAATAAATAACCCAAAACAAAAAGAACAATAATTACAAAAAACTCTGTAATATGAAAAGTAAAAAGCCAAAAATGCACTAGTGCTATCTTATTAGAAACTAACATACCAAAAAATAAACAACCTTGGATAATAAAGTTACTTTGCACTAACACGCGCACATAGTGTTTATAATAATTAACCCCACAAATAATATACATTAAGCCGAAGAAAATCCCGGCGTGTCCCAACATGGCTAAATAATAGGCCCCACCAAGCTGACATAAAAATGCATAAATAATAAAGGTTAACACGAATTGATGACTTTGATTTGTAAACGCAGATACCCAAGCCAAGGCCCTAGGAAACAAATCTAGTAAACATCTAATATCGAATTTAGAATGCCTAAAGGTAAACCTAAATTTAGAAATGGCTTTATGAAAATTAAAATCAAAAAACGTACCACACTTTACCCACATCCCATATATTTTCATTATTAATTTCTATTATAAAAGATAGATTAAAAATAGATAAACAAATTTCACTTATATTATTATTAAACTTGCTAATCCATTATACAAAAGGTACAAAATAATTAAAAAATTAATAATTGCTACATATTATAAAAATTTCATACTCTTTCAAATAACTTGCTTTAGAGAGCATTCTTTCATCTTTCCTTCACAGTACTAATTACGCTATTATTTAATTGCTATATATTTAAGTTTTGAAAATGGTCTTTCAAGCATCAAACAACATTAAACTAATTGTTTTACAAAATAATTAGCTAATTATAGCTAAATTTAGATTAATATCAAAGTCAGCGTGGTTTCTACACTATTTTAACATATTATTTAAAATATAAGAGATCTTATTTAATCTATTTTAATAACTTAATAAATACTTTAAATTACTTAAAGTAAGTTAAATATAATTATTAATAGGTTTTGGTATTAATAATTTATTTAATTTTATATTCGCTCACCACTACTAATAAAATCTCTATTGATTTTTATTCTTTTAAATAATAAGATGTTTCAATTATTTAAATACAAATTTAAAAAATTTTCATTTATATACGATTTCTGTCTCAAAAACCCTTTTTTTATCGAATTGTAATTATGCAAGTATCGCAGTATATAAACAACTAATCAGATATCCATTTTTATAATTATAAAATTTAATATTTTCTTTTACATTATTTAATTTTATTTTTTTGAAATTCTTTATTTTTTTGTGCTAGTACATTTCGCAATCGTAATAAACGTTCAGTATTGCGTACGCCGTATTTCGAGCGAGCACTTTTACGTAAATAAACATCTGCCAGGTCTAGAACATGACGAACAACGCGATAACGTACTGCAGGTAAATCATTAGGACGGCCCCCACGTACTAAAACGGCACTGAATTTTTTTAAATTATGACCTTCTCCTGGAATATGACAAAAGACAAAATTTTTATTGGATAATTTAACTCGACAAACAGCACGTCGCGCTGAGCAGGGTTTTTTGGGGGTTAATGTATATACTTTAATACAGGTTCCTCTTTTTTGTGGACATTTTTTTAAAGCCTTTTTTTTATCATGTTGGTATCTTCGAACCCGTCTTTTTTTTAAAGCTACTTGTCTTAAGTTAATACTCACTTAATCTTACATACAAGTTGTCCTCCTTGACGATGTTGTAACGCTTCTTTATGTAAGAGTAATCCTAGAGTAGTATTTAAAATATAAAAATAAGCCCCATTTGCAGAAAGACGGAATAATTGCTTATAAGTAATATAAACTAAGCGCCGCGGTTTCGAGATAAGCTGAATATGCGCTTGTGCCAACTTATTATAACTATATAAAATCGACGTATTTAGAAAAATAATATAAATATATTTAGTAACTGCGCAAGCTACCACCGATAACTTTTTTAATAAAACTTGATAATAATTATTGACTAAAAGTGTTTGTTTAAATAAAGATATTAATTTCGAAATATAACGACTATAATAATAAAAAGAAATCGGTTGACTAAAAAAAAAACAGCGGTTTAACTCAGCAATAAGGCCATAAATCGAAATTATTTTTTTTTTTTTTTTTTGCACTTCCTGATAAATAAGCAGGAATATTTAGATTGCTATTAGTTATTAAGTGAACTAAACAAATTCCATTTTTTAACATATTTTACTATTTATATTTTAAATATTCTAAATACAATTTATTTTTTTGTTGTTGCTCAATCACCTCCTCTAATGAACTGCACTTACTATAGGTAATCAAAGCCTCTCTTAACAAGCATTTATGAGCGACATATTCGCGTATGATTAATCCTAGCAATAATAAATCTTCTGCAGGACAAACCTTCCCCTCTAATAATAATGGGGGAAGGTCACAAAAAATAGGAATTTCGACGCGCACGTCAGGTGTATATATCATTTCTTCTGTGAAAGCTGCATATTCAACAGTAGTTACTGGCTCTAGACTTGCTTCTTCGGCTGCTAGCTGATCTTTATCTTTTGGTTTAAAAAATTTATCGATCTTTGCCTTTTTGATTTGATTTTCCTGGTAATCGCGTAAAAAAGTTTTGTATTGTTTGTAGACTAAAAGTAATAATTCTTCGAATGTTTTATTAGGGTATAATTGAATTAAATTATATAAAGAAATAATTTGTTTTTTTCTTAAAGTTTCTGTATAACATGATTCTAAGTTATTAAGATCATATAACATCTTATTTTCAACATATGTAAAAAGAAAACCATATTCCATTCGGTTTTTAAATTGGTTTTGTGCCTCTTTTTCAAAATATTCAGCCGTACCCTTTTCTACTTTTTCTTCCTCAGAGCCCTCCTCTTCTAATTTCGCTTTACGTCTAAACTCCGAAAGATCGTATTCTTTAGTGACACCATATTTAGGCTCGACTCTAGGTATATAATTAATATTATACAAGCGTATAATATTTGTATCCTCGAAAGGTAGTATTTTATCTACCTCCACAGTATCAACAGCAACTTCACTAGCGCCGTCAATATCAACTTCTGTTTGAAAACGTGCGCCTTCGCGTAATATAACCGTGAGATGGGTGTGACTGTGTTCCGCATCCCGATCATAAGGGTCTTCCCATAAATACCAACGTAATATAAATGGAGTCTTGAAATATGGAGAAATATCAATTCCACCTGAATAAAAATGCCATGGAAGCCGCATGCCCGTATCGTCTAACCATTCTTCTCCTTGCATTAAATCTGTATATATAACATAATATGGCATTGTATAAGTTTGTAAATAATGAGAAAAATATACATTAAATTCTATATGTCCATGAAAATGAATTTCTTGGATAAGACGCTCATGCTGCGCCCGAACAAATTGAAAATGATCTTCAAGCCCGGCAGCACCATAATCGAGCATAAATTCTCGTTGATTTTCCCTAAATTCTTCTAAAGCTTCTCCTTCCCAGTCCTTAATATAAGTATCATAAGGAACCTGTTCATCTACGGGTCTATTGTTAATATATTCATAAGCCGTAAACTCTCGATACATATCATCTGCAACCCACGCTTTAGCGTGAATAAGAATATCTTCAAAATCAAGGTCATCAATTTCTTCTTGAGTCATTCCTACTTCGTCTTCTTCATCCACCGTAATAGTCTCATCATAAACATAGTTACTAGTAATCATCGGCTCATCGTGGGGTAACAATTCCGAAAATATATGATAAATAAAAAATCCAATAAATACAAATGATATTAAAATCAGTGCATCTTCTAACTCTAAGAAAGTTGCTATATCACCCTTGTCATCTTTCGTCCAATACTGTACAAAATCAGGAGTGGTAATGATCACATATATAATAGTAGCAAAAAAAAGTAAATCTTCCGAGAAAGCAAACAACCATTCGTATACCCAAATTACTACATGATGAACTAAAAGGGCAGCTTTCGGAAAGGTAGTGATAATAAATGTAGTAACCGGCAACCGCGCATAAAGTTCCTCAAATATATTATGACCTAACGCATATCGCTGTTTTTTCATCCAATAGCGTTTATAATAGCGTCGGGTAGTCTCCTTCGTATACAACCTAGTTAACCAACGATAGTAATCTGGAGACCAGCCTAATTTTTCCCGTTCCTCTTCTGTAAGTTGTTGTTTCCAAAAAATTTCGACAGACGCTAAGAAACGTTTCAATGGTTCATTAAACCTTGCGGCCATTAACATTTTTTCTTGTCGACGCGTATAAAACCACTCGTCTTCTTCTTTATCAATCTTATTTAATTTATAACTTATCTGTAAATCTGCTTCTTTTTCTTCTGGACCTTTCTCAAAAGGATTATTTAGTATAACACGCTCATCAACCATGCGTTTTGATTCCCTTAACCAGGACCGCATAAACATAAAATCATCTCTTGCTAAATTTTTACGTTTAGTAAACCAATAATACCGCCAGGCATGCGGACGTGCTTCGGGCTCTACCCATACATAACGTATAGATGAAAAATGTTCTAAATCTTTATACATAGGATAAATTAAAAATATATTAATTGGCAT
>Ga0302309_10004279_pt1 | contig 10633 bp, 12 predicted proteins | sample III_Palsa_N1_1_FD_200453 | JGI IMG/M metagenome (GOLD analysis project Ga0302309, IMG submission 200453) | Peat permafrost microbial communities from Stordalen Mire near Abisko, Sweden - III_Palsa_N1_1 | ecosystem: Environmental > Terrestrial > Soil > Palsa > Peat permafrost | place: Sweden... | reverse complement strand
CGTAGAAAATCAAGGAAACATTATTTGGAGATCGATGTGCCCGTAAGCATCGTGCCTATATCTTATCACGGTGCTTATCATTACAGGAGTGGGAGTACCAAACAGGAATTAAAAGGTGTGGCACTGGATAACTGGCTTCTAAAGAAGAGCGGACAAAGCTGGGAAGACACCGCCATTTCTTCTGTTAGATTGACGGATCTGGATGAAACAGTCATACAGGCATTTCTTAAAGATGCTGTAAATGCAGGAAGGATTTCGCGTGACGCGGCAAAAGCTGATATAAGTACCTTGTTAAGGAACCTACGATTGATGAATGATCAGGGTGAACTCACACATGCAGCTATATTACTGTTTGGGAAGGAACCTACTCATTATTTTGTAACGGCTAAATTTAAAATAGGCAAGTTTGGGAAATCCCCGGCCGATCTTATCACTCAGGATATTGTGGAAGGGAACATCCTTTACATGGCGGATAAAGTATTGGAAATACTGAAAAACAAATACCTTGTAAGGCCCATTTCTTATGAGGGACTTAAACGAATGGAGCCGCTTGAATATCCAGAACCTGCCCTGCGCGAAGCGATCCTTAATTCTATCATCCATAAGGATTATTCGAGTACCTATATTTTTCTGCGGATATATCAGGACAAATTATCCTTGTTCAATCCTGGTGCATTTCCGGAAGGGTATGATATAGAGAGGATAAAAAATGAGCATTCTTCTAAGCCCCACAATAGAAATATTGCTGAAGTTTTTTTTAAGGCTGGTTTTATCGAAGCTTGGGGTCGTGGTATTACCCGAATTATTGAAAATTGTCTCGAAGTCGGATTGCCGGAACCCGTCATACAAGGCCAGGAAGATGGCGTGCACTTGACCTTTCTGAGGGATATTTATACGGAGGAATATTTAAAAAAATTGAATTTGAGCGAAAGATTGGTAAAGGCGGTAATGTATGTGAAAGATAATGGTAGTGTGACCAATTCGAAATACCAAAAAATAATGGAAGTATCTAAAGCCACCGCCACGAGGGATTTACAGGAGTTGGAGGCAAAGGGAATATTCATTAACAAGGGCACGAGAGGGTCGAGCGCAAGGTATGAGCTGAAATTGAGAGTTGGCTCATAGTTGGCTCAGTTGGCTCATAACAGGCTCATTGTAGGATCAAACATCCGGGTTAGATGATCTTCGGAATTGGTGAAGGCGGAATTGAGCGTCTCAAATGCACAAAAGGGGACTTGTCCGTTTTACGTTATCAGGGGAATCGCACAGTAATTGCACAAATTGCACAACGCCTGCATAAGAATTGCCAGGCATCTTTACAATTTGAAAAGCCGGTGATGTCAAGCCTTATAGATCACTTTGAGTCACATGATGTTCTTTTGATGGCTCATGCAAAATCGTTTTTTTCAGCTCTTCGATCGCAACCTTGCGCTCCCTTACTTTTCCCACTCGGATTACGTCTGCCAGGACGAGCAGCTTATAAAGATCTTCGTCGGTCCGGATGGCTTCGGTGACACCTTCGTATAAAGGTTCAATGGCAACCCCGCGGGTCATTCCTTCGGCATCGGACCAAACACAGGGCTCCTCGCTTGGAAACGGATTGCTCATAAAGGATGGGCATGGGCCGTCGGAACCCCGCGGGTCAAAGACCCGGGTTCTGCAGGAAACACATAGCGTACCCCATGTTCCAGGAATTCCATTAAAGACTGCCGGGACACCTTTTTCTTTTTTCCATCGATTAGCCCAGCAATCTGGCTTCTGTTCAAGGATTCCGAGATTTCGGAGGCCCCTAGCTGTAATAAACACTACTTGATCTGACAAATTCCAATTAAAACAAATCTTTGATCGTACAATTGAATCGGCATTACTCCGACCTCAACCCCTTGACCGGGTTCGCTACCGCTACTTTGATTGCCTGGAAACCCACGGTGAACAGGGCGATGGCCATGGCCAAAACACCGGCAAGTACAAACATCCACCACTGTATTTCGACCTTATAGACGAATGCCTCCAGCCACCGGTGCATCGCCCACCACGCTATGGGCGTAGCGATCACGAATGCAATAACCACCAGCCTTACAAAGTCCCCGGAGAGAAGCCCGACGATACCTTTGTTGCTGGCACCAAGTACTTTCCGAATACTGATCTCCTTGGTCCTTTTTTCGGCGCTGAAGGCCGCCAGCCCGAATAGTCCGAGGCAGGAAATGACTATCGCCATCGCGGTAAAGGCGTTGATGATATTAGACATCGTGATCTCAGCCTGATATTGATGCTGGACCTTCTCATCCAAGAAAATATAATCAAAGGGTGTCGAGGGCAGATCCTTCCGCCATATCGCCTCCATTTTACCCAGCATCGCTTTATAGTCATCCGACCGCGTTTTGACAATCAATTGATTGATATCGTCCCGCCTGGGCTGATACAAAACCATAAATGGGCTTAGCTTGTCCCGAAGTGATTTATAGTTAAAGTCCTTCATGACACCGACGATCAAATAGCTGCCAGGATCGCCGTTGTACAGTCTTGTTCCCGGCGCGGTGCTTTCTGTCAAACCCAGCCGTTTGGCCAGCGTTTCATTTATGATGACCGCGCCGGAATCCTGGGCGCGGAAGTCCCTGCCGCTTGCCAACTGGATACCCATTACCTTTATAAAATGCTCGTCGGAAGACAGGTTCTGCGGATCGATGGCGTCGGCGTCATTTTGTCCCGCCAGCTTCACCGTCCAGTCATGATAGAGACCCGCCCCCGGGTAATTGTTGGCCGTGCTCACATCCGCTACCTCCGCAAGTCTCCCCAGGTCCTGGGCAAAGACCGGCATCTTCGCTTTCGTATCGTCGGTATGAAACGTAAAAATAAGCCGCTGATCCTTGTCAAATCCCAGATCCTTATGTTTTATGTAATTTAACTGCGAGAAGATGACCACGATGGAAGTAATGAGTATGATGGATAAGGTGAACTGGAAAACGACCAACGACCGGCGAATACCCGCCGCCGAAATATGATTGGTAAAATCCCCCTTGATCACCTTGACGGCCTGAAAGGCGGACAAGTAGAACGCCGGATAACTTCCGGCCAGAAGACCCGTAACGACCACAATGCCGGCAAGGATCAACCATACGCTATAATCCGTCAGCATGGATAGTTGTATGTCGGCTTGGGTGATACGGTTCAGATAGGGTAGGCCAATGCCCAGGATCGGCAAGGCGATCAGTACCCCCACCAGGGCAAGTAAAATAGACTCCGCCAGAAATTGAAAGATCAGGCTGTTCTTCCCCGCGCCCACTACCTTCCGGATCCCGACTTCCCTGGCCCGTCTGGAGGCCTTAGCGGTAGAGAGGTTCATGAAATTGATACAAGCAATCACCTGGATGAACACCGCTATCAGGATCAGCATATTCAAGAAGGACCGGCTAACCGTATTACCCGGCTCTGTGTCATATCCGGTCGACGTATGGATGGAACTGATGGGCTGCAGATGCATTATCTTGGTCATGCCAGAACCTTTGAATTGATCTTCGCCATATTTTTTCAGCAGGAAAGGCAATTTTCCTTCAAGGGCTGACGCAGAAGCGCCCGGCGCTAACTTCACATAGGAATAAGAAAAATTATTCCCCGTCCAGACATTGTTTTTTAGAAAACTTCCGCCAAACCCGCCGGGGTTCATTTTGATAAAAAGAGTGGCATGCAAACTCGATTTGACAAGGCTCTCATCCACTACCCCGGTAACGGTAAAGGTGTTTACTCCCCAGGTATCGCTTATCTTGATCGATTTCCCCAAAGGGCTATCATCTCCAAAAAGCCTCTCCGCCACAGGTGCCGACAATACGATCGAATTAGGCGCCGACAGAACCTGATGCGCATTGCCCGCCGAAAAATGAAAATTGAAAATGTCAAAAAAGCTGGAGTCTACGACATAAGAATCCTTTACATAAAACGATTTCTCGCCATACGCCACAAGATGCTCCTCCGCCCCCATCGTGGGTATCGCACGGGTGAATTGCAATACTTCCGGGAAATCGCTTTTCATAGCCGGTGCGATGGGCGGAGAGGCGCTTGCCATTGTATGATGATCTCCCGATACGGCCATCTCGGTCGTCACCCGGTAAATATCGGAGGCGTGATCGAATTGCCGATCATAACTGTATTGGTCTTTAACGTACAAAACAATATACAAACAACACAAGGTACCTATCGCCAAACCGATGACATTAATCGCGCTGAAGGCCCGGTTCTTGCGCAGGAACCGGATCGCCGTTTTGATATAGCTTTGGAGCATTGCAAATTATATTATCGAACCTTAAGATTGACGAAAGACGATGCCAATTCTTAACTGTTTATTACCCAATACCTTATTTACCTGCCCGACCTCCTTATTGCCCGGATTCGATACATCCGGGTGTACGGTTTTGAGAAAGCAATATTTTGTGCATATTAACGGGAAGAGGAGATTTGTATGATTAAATGTTGCCTCAATATGTAAATCGCACGATCAAGTATTATACTCTGGGGTGTTGCCTGTCCAACGCCGCACATAGCTTTCCGGCATAGAGATCCGGATGGGAGGCGACCTGAATTTCTGCATAGCCAAAATTCTGCTCGACAATTTTTCGCACCTCCATTCTTACTGGCGGAAAAACACATCCCCGGATCACCGGCGACAATTCTATTTTGATCCGTACACCGGCCGCTTCAACCAACAGGCGAAGTGAATGAGCCTGCTGCTCGGTAGTGTTGATGACATTTGCGTCCGGAATGGCAGTTTTAATGCTTTGGGAAATGCGCGCAAAAGCCGCCTTGATGTTCTCCAGCGACTGCTCCCTGGTTTCTATCGGAAGATAGAGTAGATCTATATCTACTGACAGTCGCGGTAGGTCGCGGTAGGTCGCGGTAGAAAAGATTGATGGCGGTACCGCCTTTAAGGGCAAAGCATTTTTCGGTATCGATAATGGATAGCAGTCTCACCAATAGTTGTACTTGCCGTCCATATATAGTATCAAGATTCATAGGTTTTAGGTATGGTTATGAGGTACTTTTTATCCAGTTTGCCGTTCTCCACCACTTGTCGTTTGCCTGAGCCAAGATCGATCTTTTCCGGTTCCATTTTTTTCAACCAGGCATGTTGGTGGCGATCGGCCAGCAGGAAGAACAGTCGTCGGACCTTTACGTTCCTGCATTCCTGAAGCAAGGCTTGCAGCAGGCTGGGTGAGAGGCTGGTCATTCCCTGCATGAGTTGGTCGGCGTGCTCAAATGATATGTCGTGAGGAACACCAGCAAGTATTTCCAGCAACGCCCTTTCAGGCGACGATAAGACAAGGTCCGCTTTCCCTTCTTTCCAGGGCAGCAGGCGGGTGAATCTTTTCAACGGATCGCCCTGGTTCAATTCTTCTGTTCGGCGCCCCCCCAGCAAACCCCACTCACTGTGCCATATGAAGCGCACATCTTTGGCAGTCTTATTCGACCACAAAGGTAGGCGAGCTGCTCCATATAAATGGATCTTTTTTTGGTTGGAAAGGGGTAGATAATGAGAGAGACCCAATAGATCCAGGGCGCTAAGCCCACCAACAGTAAGGTTCAGTCCCAGATTTTCCTGCATGAAATAAACGAACCCCTGCCAGCTTGGTTTCGCATCCCACCTGGTATATACCCCTGGGGCTATGGTGGCCAATTGTTCACTTTTTACCAGGTTGTCGATGGCGTGTCGGCTAAAGCCTTGCTGCATGAGCCATCGTCTGGTGACGACGCCACCTTCCGGAAGGAGCAGATTGACTTCTTTTCTTCGTATGGTGTTTGTGGCCATGGTTTATTTCATTTGCTATTTGCGGCGATCATCGCCGCAAAATCGAAGGTACTTAAACTATTTTGGTTTGACAAATGATTAATCTGCGGCGATCATCGCCGCAAAAATATAAATTAGTAAACTAATATGGGCTGTTACGCTGGTTTACAGCGCCAAGATTATGCTAAGACCTTGATAATTCACCAACCACGTGTATACATATCCAACCGACCACTTGCTGGACCTGGTCGGCCGTCAGGGCATTCCGTTTGATCTTTTCAAGGCGCAGCGCGTACCCATCTCGAAGGCACATAATGAACAGGAAACGCCTTTTTTTGCCGCCAGTATCGAACGTGCCGCCCTTCGAAACAAATAATCAACAATTAACTTCTCAATAGTACAATCATGGCAACCAAAACTTTATATACAAAAGATCAGACGGCGTTATTATTTGTGGATCCCTACAACGATTTTCTTTCCGAAGGCGGAAAGATCTGGCCGCGAGTCAAAGACGTGGCGACGGAAGTTGGGCTGCTCGACAATCTTCGCACCGTTGTTTCGGCCATCCGGCAAGCAGGTATCCAGGTCTTTATCGTTCCCCATCGCCGGTGGGAACCGGGTGACTATGAAGAATGGCAATTTCCCAATCCCACCCAGGAGCAATTAAAATCCAGGCATTCCTTCGCCCGTGGGGAATGGGGTGGGGAATGGCATCCCGATTTTGCGCCAAAGGATGGGGATATCATTGTCAAGGAGCATTGGGCGCAGAACGGGTTTGCTAATACGGACCTGGAACTTCGCTTAAGGCAAGCAGGTATCACCCACGTGATCGCCATCGGTCTCCTGGCCAACACCTGTATCGAGTCCACCTGTCGCTTTGCTATGGAGCTGGGATTTCACGTGACGCTTGTAAAAGACGCGACTGCGGCTTTCACTAAAGAGATGATGCATGCGGCACATGTGCTTAATGGTCCCACTTATGCCCATTCGATCGTCAACACGGCTGATTTGATTGCGGCGTTATGACAACTCATTCACGGAAGGCCAAACAATCTACAGAGGATCTTCAGCGCTTTCTACATCACCTGATAGACCAATTGATGGACACGAATAAGACGCCAAAACGCTTGGATTTCGCTGAATAGGTAGAACAGGTGTTCATTGCCCCAAATTTGTTCGTTCGATGGGTCAAATTTACCCATTGAATGGGTCAAATCTACCCATTAAAGCTGGTGTTTCTTGATAAAAAGTGGTAATATGGACCCGGGTCGTCATGATGAAAGAGCCTTTGGACCCGGCCTGCCGGTCCGATATGACCATGGGCCTTGTTTTGTATTTGAACGAGGACCGGCATGATCGCCAACAAAGAGCCGCCGATTTGAATATTCCAGAAAACATCGCCATAGTCGATTCCGGTGCAAACCTTGTCGCTTTTGCCAGCAAGGATGAGGCGTGGTTGGGTAACGTCGACATTGCTTTTTGTAAGGCGGGAACCTCGAGCCTTTTTAAAATGCCTTCTGGTGAGCTTTTCAGCATGCAAAGATATCAAAAAGGAACAATGGCGGCTAAATGAAAGGTAGTGTTAAGATAATTGTTTTGCTCGGCTAGTACCTTTTCTTTTGGCTCTTGCTTTTTTAGCCTTTTTCGCCTTTTGTATGATGGTACTTAATTCAGCCAATTCTTCTTCATTCCAAGGCTTAGAATGTATGATCAGATCAACGTTTTTAGGTTCTTTAACAAGTCCCATATACTATGCTTTAAAATATTGATAAATTAATTTCTGAGCTGCTATATCATTAAGGTACATTCTCTGCCCTCTAAGTTGTATAGCTCTCAGGGTTACCTGATAATGTTTCACCAAAACCGTTTTTGAATCGAAGGCGACAAATCCTTCATATCCTCTTTCTTTTGAAATTTTACAAGCAAATGCCACAAGATTACCTGGAACACCAAAATAAGTTTTATCCTTTCCTCTATTAAATCTGGCACTTTCCACTAGATGCATAAAAATATGGTCTTGCTTTTCCTCAATGCTAATAAGCCCCTGAATGACGGATGGATTATTGACGGTTGATAATTTATAAACCTCTTTGGATTTATCCTTAATTTCAGTTTTCCAGTCGAAAAGCCAATCCTTATTATGGATCAACTTGATATCCTTCACTTTCAATTGGGTAATTTCGGTATCAAATGTCTCTTCGGTCCGGACGTTTTCGATCGAATTTGTCAGTTTGTCAATTTCGAAATCGGCTAACCTTTCCCTTTTGCGCTTCACTTTACGAATTTACGAAAAGTTTGCTTATTTGAGGGCACTTTATGCCTAGTTTCAGCGTAAGGAATCGCTACTTGAATGGACATTATTTTCTTGATTGAATATTATGAGCTGGGCTACACAATAATAGAAAATAAAAGACGCGACTGCAGCCTTCACTAAAGAGATGATGCATGCGGCGCAAGTGCTTAATGGTCCCACTTATGCCCATTCGATCGTCAACACGGCTGATTTGATTGCGGCGTTATGACAACTCATTCACGGAAGGCCAAACAATCTACAGAGGATCTTCAGCGCTTTCTACATCACCTGATAGACCAATTGATGGACACGAATAGGCCACGAATAAGACACCAAAACGATTGGATTCCGATGGATTGAAATAGACTTGAAAGTTTAAAAAAACGGCTAAGACGCAGTACCAGAAAGGGTTTGACGCAATTAGCATAATAAAAAAAGCACTTAGATTAAAATACCTAAGTGCTTGATAATAAACGACTTGTGACCGCGTCAGGATTCAAACCTGAAACCTTTTGATCCGAAGGCGATCGTCCTTTAGACGGTCAAGATAAGGCGAAAATCGAAATCTGCTTAATCAGCGAATTCGAGTTCGTTGTCTTTTTTTCGAGTGACTTTTCCCATTTGCATTAACGCTCCCAGAATCTCATCTGCAATTTTGGGAGGTGTTTTAAAGGATTTGGCCAGATAATCGACTAAATCCTTTTTATATAGGGGATGTTGTTGAGTTTCGTCGCGAAAGTTATGCTTCAATTGGGCGAATGCGATCAAATATAGGTCGAACAATATATTGGCGCGTCCGGCCAATGCCACTTCCTTGTGATTGACTATAGAAATGGCTTCGGGATTGTAGTCCCATTCATACAAAGATTGGATATTCTTCAATTGAGTGGGGAATTTCGGGCGCGCTTCCAATTTACAAATTGTCTTGAAGCCTTTGGGGATGCCGTTCAATTTGTTTCCGAATTGATCCAGGCAGGCGAGAAGCTTTATGGAATAAGGGCTCGAAGGCGTGATCAACTGTTTGTTTTGTCCTTCAAGCAGGACATCGAATTTTGAATTCAACGGAACAGGTGCAACGGCGTAATCAACAAAATACCATTGTTGGTTAGGACGCAATGAAGGGTCAGTCGCTACCTGTTTAAGTGCACTTTTTTTTACCTTCCCCTGGATAGTCAACACGCTGGCGCCTTCTTTCAACATAGTTTGAATTTCCTTTACAAGTTAGTGATTTTCTTGCAAACCGGCATTAGGGCCCCTACGATGGAACGTACGGTAGTGGCCGTTATTTTGGGCGTTTCCTTGCAAAGTTGAGTTAAATTCTCTATTCTGGCAACAACATAGGGCTGGAACCCGAAACTCATCAATATCTCCTGAAAATCAGTGACGTATATGAGGCCGTCACAAAACGGGTAGAATAATGTGGGCTGAATGAAGAAACCAATTTCGCTTTCCAGTTTGTGAAAGTGGTTGTAGCCGCTTCTGATCTGTTTCAAATTCTCCGTTCGGGCCACGTAGACGCAAGCGGTGTCTGGGTTTTGCTGGAAGCACTCGAGGGCAAACCAGAGCGCTTTGAGGGGGTGACTCGATGTGCAGGTATAGGGCATTTCAATAGAATTTCGACCACCAGGATACTCCTCCGTGGTCCCGCGAAAGACAAATTCGGTCTTTTTGCTGGATGACATGGGGACTAAAATATGCCAAATACGTCATTTTTTGGTGAAAATTTGAAGTAGGATATCTGGCTATTACGAAGACATGAATTTATTCCTTAGGATCGAATTCTGGGAAAGGTATTCAGATTGCTTTGAACGCATTTTGCTCTCGTGAGGGCTCATGTAAAATCATTTTTTTTAACTCTTCGATCGCTACCTTACGTTCCCTGATTTTTCCTATGCGGATCACATCTGCGAGCGCGAATAACTTATAAAGGTGTTCATCGCTCCGAACGGCTTTGGTGACGCCTTCGTATAATGGTTCGAGAGCAACCCCGCGAACTTTGCCCTCGGCAGTAGGCCAAACATAGGGCTCCTCGCTTGGAAACTGCTTGCTCATAAAGGGATGGGCATGGGCAGTCGGAATACCTCGTGTCAAGGGTCCGGGTTCGGCCGGAAAGACAAAACGCAGCCCATGTTCCAGGAATTCTATTAGGGATTGTCGGAATACCCTTTTCTTTTTTTCGTCTATTAGCCTGGCGATCTGGCTTCTGTTTAAAGATTCCGAGATTTCCGAGGCACTTAGTGCCAGAGCCGCCGAAAGGTCCTTGTTCTGCCAGATCTCATTACCGGCAGCGATGATTTTGAGCAGGACGGCGATGTCCTGGGGTCTCATGCCATTATGCTTTCTCATAAGCCAAAGATAAACAATAATTCTTAATTCGCAAATCGCGTATTGAGAATGTGCTTTTGGTTGGGCTATTTGGTGACTGGCAGGCAATGGCATCTTTATGGAAAAGGCGGCTTTTAGAGTCCTAAAGCCGGTCGTTCAGCATGCTCGGTGTCATCCAGCGCGTAATATTTATGGAAGACCGCGTGTAATCGAAACCAATGGGACTAGCTGGTGTCCAG
>Ga0302309_10004269_pt1 | contig 10660 bp, 6 predicted proteins | sample III_Palsa_N1_1_FD_200453 | JGI IMG/M metagenome (GOLD analysis project Ga0302309, IMG submission 200453) | Peat permafrost microbial communities from Stordalen Mire near Abisko, Sweden - III_Palsa_N1_1 | ecosystem: Environmental > Terrestrial > Soil > Palsa > Peat permafrost | place: Sweden... | reverse complement strand
CTTGGCAAAAGACGCTACTAAGGAAACGCCCTTAATGCAACAGTACAACGTAATTAAGGCTAAGTACCCCGGTGCTTTGCTGCTATTTCGTGTGGGCGATTTTTACGAAACCTTTGGCGAAGATGCGATAAAAGCATCGGGAATATTAGGCATTGTACTAACGCGCCGGGCCAATGGCGCCGCCACGCATATCGAGCTGGCCGGCTTCCCGCATCACTCGCTGGATACTTATTTGCCTAAACTGGTAAGAGCAGGCCAGCGCGTAGCCATTTGCGACCAACTGGAAGACCCTAAAACAACCAAAACCATCGTTAAACGCGGCGTTACCGAACTGGTTACGCCCGGCGTTGCCATAAACGATAGCATCCTTAACCAAAAGAGTAACAACTACCTGGCATCGCTGTATTTTGAGAAGAGCAGCATAGGCATAGCCTTGATAGACATCAGTACCGGCGAGTTTTTAACCGCTCAGGGCAATTATGAATATATTGATAAGCTGCTGCAAAGCTACAGCCCCAGCGAGGTGATATTTCCCAAAAGCCGCAATACAGATTTTAAAGATAACTATGGCGACCGTTTTTATACCTATACCCTTGATGACTGGCCTTATAGCGGCGATTATGCTACCGAAACGCTGTTAAAGCATTTCGGCGTAAAATCGTTGAAGGGGTTTGGTATCGATAAACTGAATTTGGGCATTGTGGCTGCCGGTGTGGCGCTGCATTATTTGAATGAAACCGAGCACCGCAATTTGCAGCACATCTCCGCCATCAGCAGGATTGAGGAAGACCGGTATTTGTGGATTGACAGGTTCAGCATACGCAATTTGGAACTGGTTGGCTCGCACAATGATAACGCCTTAACGTTGGTTGATGTGCTCGACCATACCTGCTCGCCCATGGGCGCGCGTTTGCTGCGCCGCTGGATTGTGATGCCGCTGAAAGAGATTAAGCCGATAAATGACCGCCTGGGCGTGGTTGAATACCTGATAGAACAGGAAGAGTTGAGGGAAGAATTACAGCAATACATCCGCCAGATAGGCGACCTCGAGCGGCTGATATCAAAGATAGGCTTGCAAAAGGCCAATCCGCGCGAGGTTTGCCAGCTTAAAAAGGCTTTAAAAGCTATAGAAGGGATAAAAGCGTTGTGCGGGGAATCAATCAGTCTGCCGTTAAAAGCCATTGGCGAGCAGCTAAACCCATGCACGCTGATTAGTGATAAGATTGAAAAAGAGTTAAACCCCGAGCCGCCGGTAATGCTTGTTAAGGGTGGTGTGATGAGGGATGGCATTAGCGAAGAATTGGATCATTTACGCAAAATAGCTTTTGGAGGTAAAGGATATTTGCTGGAGATACAAAAGCGCGAAGCAGAGATAACCGGTATACCATCGCTCAAGGTATCGTTCAATAATGTATTTGGTTATTATTTGGAGGTTACGCATAGTCACCGCGATAAAGTGCCCACCGATTGGATACGCAAGCAAACGCTGGTTAACGCCGAACGTTACATCACACCCGAATTAAAAGAATACGAAGAGCAGATATTAGGCGCCGAAGAAAAGATACTGGCGCTGGAAACCCGGCTGTATAACGATTTGCTGTATTCGCTGGCCGAATATATTAAGCCCATACAGCTTAACGCGCAGCTGGTGGCACGTTTGGATGTGCTGCTTAACTTTGCTACCATCTCCATAAAAAACTACTACGTAAAGCCCGAAATAAACGATAGCCGGGTAATAGATATCAAAGGCGGCCGCCACCCGGTTATCGAAAAAAACCTGCCACTGGGCGAAAGCTATATCACCAACGATGTTTACCTCGATTCGGAAACGCAGCAGATAATCATCATAACCGGTCCTAATATGGCGGGTAAATCGGCATTACTACGGCAAACAGGCTTAATTGTGCTGATGGCGCAAATGGGTTGTTTTGTGCCGGCCAAAGCGGCATCGATAGGTTTGGTAGATAAGATATTTACAAGGGTAGGGGCATCAGACAACTTATCCTCGGGCGAATCAACCTTTATGGTGGAGATGAACGAAACCGCAAGTATCCTGAATAATCTATCCGACAGGAGTTTGATACTGCTGGATGAAATTGGCCGCGGTACATCCACCTACGATGGTATTTCTATCGCCTGGGCCATTGCGGAGTACCTGCATAACCATCCTTCGGCGAAAGCCAAAACCTTATTTGCTACTCACTACCACGAGCTTAATGAGCTGAGTAATTCATTTAACCGCATCAAAAACTTCAATGTATCGGTTAAGGAAGTCGGCCACCAGATCATCTTCCTGCGTAAGCTGGTTCCGGGCGGCAGCGAGCATAGTTTCGGTATACACGTAGCTAAACTGGCGGGTATGCCGCAAAAGGTGTTAAGCCGCGCCAACGAAATACTAAAGAAACTCGAAAACGAACGCACCGGTGGCGAGCACATTAAGGAAAGCATCCGTAAAGTGCAAAAACAAGCTGTACAAATGCAAATGTTCAGCATTGACGACCCGGTGCTGGTTAAAATACGCGATACCCTGAATAACCTCGATGTAAATACCTTAACGCCCGTTGAGGCATTAATGAAGCTGGATGAGATACAGCGTGTGATAAAAGGGTAGCTCGTCCTAATAACAATCGGATAGGGTTTTGTTGTTTGTTATCGAAATATTCCATTATCTTAGATTGAACCAAACCTATTGTTATGGATGTATTGTATGTAATTTTGTTAATTGTGATTATAGTTTTATTGGCCACAAACCATAGGGCTTTAACTAATAAAATCGCTGAACTGGAAATGCGGATACTTGACCTGCAAAATCTAATCAGAAAACTAAATCAACCCAAACAAACAATTGAAACACCACCTACAATAATTAATGAACCGCAAGCAGTTATTGTAAACCCTGTTATTGAAAAAACAGCGGATATTCCTGTTCCTTTGCCCCCTAAAAAAACCGAACCCGAAATCGAAGTTCACAAAGAACCTATTTTAGATCCGGCATTTAATATAAAAAGGGATATACCCAAACCTGCTTATCAACCTATCGAGCATGAACCCCAACTCTCGTTTTTTGAGCGGTATCCCGACCTTGAAAAGTTTATTGGCGAAAACCTTGTAAATAAAATTGGTATAGCCATATTAGTGTTGGCTATTGGGTTTTTTGTTAAATATGCTATTGATAATAACTGGGTAGGGCCTGCAGGGCGTGTTGGTATTGGTATACTATGTGGCGGTATATTAATTGGCATAGCTCATCGCCTGCGTATAGGCTATAAGGCGTTTAGCTCGGTATTGGTTGGCGGTGGATTAGCCATTTTTTACTTCACTATTACTTTGGCTTATCATGAGTTTCATCTTTTTAATCAAACTACATCATTCATTATATTAATTGTTATCACCTGTTTTGCGGTGGTATTGTCCTTGCTTTATGACAAACAGGAACTGGCCGTGATTGCATTGGTCGGCGGCATGTCGAGCCCGTTTATGGTGAGTAATGGCAGCGCTAACTACAATGCGCTGTTTATTTACCTGATTATATTAAATGGTGGTTTATTAATTATCGCTTATAACAAAGCATGGCGCATATTAAATATTACGGCGTTTGCTTTAACTGTATTGGTGCTAATTGGTATTATTTATACGTTACCTGATGGTGCTTATTTAATAAGCTTCATTTACATCAGCATTTTATACCTAATGTTTTTCTTTATCAATATTGCTTATAATATTCGGGAAAATAAGAAGTTCATCGCATCGGATTTTACTATATTATTGGTAAATACCGCCCTTTATTTTAGTGCGGGGTTGTACCTGCTTACTATGATGCATAGCGAACAATTCCGGGGATTGTTTTCTGCCGGCATTGGTGCTCTTAACCTGTTATTTTCCTTTGTATTATTAAAAAGTAAAAAAGCCGAAATCAATATCCTTTACCTGCTTATTGGTATCACTTTAACATTTATATCGCTAACGGCCCCTATACAACTACACGGGCATTTCATTACGTTATTCTGGGCAGCCGAAAGTGTATTACTGTATTGGCTCTATCAAAAATCAAACATCAAAATAATCCGTTTGGCATCGTTAATTATATGGTGCGCCATGCTTTTAAGTTTATTAATGGATTGGTATAACCTGTATAGCCTACCCGAAGAAAAACTGACTATCATAGCAAATAAAGGTTTTATCACTACTATTTGTGCAGCAATAGGCAGTTGGCTGCTATATAGGTTAAACAATAAGCCGGATGAAAATAAGCCCTTGCTTAACCATAGTATATATAAATACACAGCTGTTGTATTGCTCTTTTTAAGCGGCTTGCTCGAAGTAAACCACCAGTTTATAACCAGGTATCCGCTCATTCAATTGAATGAGTTGTACATTATGCTGTATGTACCGGCATTTATATATTTATTTTGGTTTATTGTAAAAAAAATCCCGGCTGCCGAATTAAACTGGCAGGTAGAGCTTTGGACATACATAGGTACTATTTTCCTTTATTTGCTTAGTGTTCCCCAGCTTTTTGATCTTCAGGATGCTATACTTGTTTCGCATAATGCCGATAAAGCCCATTTCATAGCCCATTGGGTAGGCGTAGGGTTTATGATACTTATTTTTTATCAGCTAATTTTAATATGTAAAACTAACCTGCAATTACATATTGAAATAATAAGCTGGGCCTTATCGGCTACTATAGTATTGTTTTTTAGCTTAGAGGTATGCTTGTTAAGCAATCTTATATTTTATACTCCGGGTAATACCATTGGTTATTTAGAAGATATTTATGTTAAAACCGGACTGCCGGTACTGTGGGGGATATCATCATTTGCATTAATGTGGCTGGGTATGCATTATAAAACAAGGGTGTTGCGTATAATTTCATTAACCCTGTTTACATTAACGCTTATTAAGCTTTTTGTATTTGATATTCAAAATATACCGGCTGCCGGTAAAATAGCAGCTTTCTTTTGCCTGGGTGTGTTGCTACTCATTATTTCCTTTATGTATCAAAAAGTTAAAAATATAATTGCCGATGATAAGCCGCCAGAAAATTAAGATAATAGGTTTGATTTTTATTGGGTTTATCATTCGTAATTCGCCCATATACGCGCAGGGAAATTTATTTAAATACAAAGCCGATGTGCAAAAGATAGATACCAGCGGTATTTATAAAATCGAGCTTAGTAGCGACCTGTGTGCAAAAAGCGTGGCAAGTTTACATGATTTACGTTTGTTTGATAGCCATGAAAAAGAAATTGCTTATGCCTTAAGCAGTGATTTAAGCATTGATGTGCCTTCGGGTTTTATTGCATTTCCCGAAATTAAATCAAGCGCTAACACAGATACGGTAACAGTATATATTTCAGAAAATAAGAATAAGCTGAATATTAACAGGCTATGGGTAAAATTAAGAAATACAGATGCCAACCGTACCATAGATATCTCAGGGAGCGATAACCTGCAAACATGGTTTGCTATTAAAGAGAATATTCCACTTGCTATTGCAGATGATTCTAATGCGCCCGATTATGAACAAGCATTAACGTTTCCAACAAGTAGCTACCATTATTTTAAGATAAAAGTAAATGGTAAAAATAAAAACCCAATAGATATATTACAATCAGGTATATATGTTGTTAATTCATATAAACCCGAATTTTCGGCTCTTTCAGCTATACAATTTAGCGCCAGGGATTCCGACAAGAAAACCGGCATTTTAATTCACTTAAACCAACCATATCAAATTAACAAATTACACCTGGACATTTCCGCGCCAAAGTTTTATAATCGCAGGGTAGTGGTATACGACGTTGGAAATAAGCAGGGTAGTGAAATTTGTGATACCGTTTTATCTTCTTCAGGTTCGCAGGATATCTTGTTATCCGCAAAAACTACGGATATTAAGCTAAATATATTTAATGGCGATGATAATTCGCTTATTATTAGTCATATACAGGCCTTTCAAAAAAAACAATATATTATAACCTATTTACAAGGCAGTTACAGCTATTACATACTAACCGGTGATTCCTCGGCTAAACCCGCTAATTACGACCTGAGTTTTTTAAAGGGACTAAAATATAGCCTGTTGCCGGTAATTAATCATTCGGCGGTCTATAAAAATGCCGCGTATAAAGTTCATCGGTCTTTAACCGCACATAATTATACCTTTTGGTTATGGTTATCCATAGTATTGGTTTTGCTGGCACTCATTTTTTTTACGTGGAAAATGATGCGGGAAGTTAATACGCAATCACCTTAATCATCTGCAAATTAAGCATACGTGTTAATATGTTTAAAAACAGTATGATATATAGTTATGCGTTACTTCTATTTTTATGTTGATGAAGTTAAACCGCTACGCCAAATTCCCTTTAATTTTAATAACTGCGCTTATTATCCTTTCATCCTGCCACTCACGCAAAGCGGTAATGAAGGGCGAACCCGGCGAAGTTGTGAAGCCGCAGGCGAGTATTGCCGATAAATATTCGGAGATATTGGGCGTTAATAAAAGCGATATTCAAAACGGCCGCCTATACGCTTTTATCGATCAATGGCTGGGCACTCCATATAAATTTGGCGGCCTGGATAAGGGCGGTGTCGATTGCTCGGGACTGGCGTTTTTACTGGAGCAGCAAGTGTATGGTATTACCCTGCCCCGTTCTACAAGCCAGCAAATAAACGTTATTAAGCGCGAGTACGAAGAAGATTTAAAAGAAGGCGACCTGGTGTTTTTTGATTATGACGGCAAAAAGTTTAGCCATGTGGGTATTTATCTTCAAAATGGCTTTATCGTGCATGCCAGTTCAAGCAAGGGGGTTATCATAGTGCCCTTGCATGGCGCTTTATACAAATACTTTTCGCGCTGTGGTTCAGTTGCCGAATTAGCGTCGCTAACGGCGGCAACTAACCAGGATAATTAATAGGTTACCAATTGCATGTGGGCATCCTCGCTGCCGGCACTCCAGCCCCTTACCTCCATGTAATTTGCTATAAATTGTTTATCGAACCAAAGTGTGGCGTATGGGTCGGTGGAATAGGAGTTTTTTATACCCTCCTTGCTAATGCCTGTAATGTTAGTAATAGTACCGGTTTTTAAATCAATTTGACCATATAGCGTTTTAAACCCGTTAATGCCTTTATTGTTGTTTGATATAATGTACAATACATCGTTTTTACAGTGCATATCTACACCATTCCATGAAATCTGCGTGGAATTATAGGTTCGGGGTATAATCTGCTGATACTGCAGGTTACTTTTATCATCATATATATTAACCAATACATCATAAGCATCAAGCCTTGATGTAGTACCTATTCCCTGGATATTGCTTACTATATTTGTTAATGATGCCATGGCAATAATAAGTTTGCCATTGTTTTCAATCACATCTTTTATTTCAAAATTCTTTGCTGCACCCAAATCTACATCATCATATTTTTTGCTAAAGGGCACATACGATTTTTTTAATTCTTTTAAATAATCCCTGTCTATAACCTGTGTATTATGCCCAATGGTGCCATCTTTAAAGTTAAACTTGGCGGCCACTAGCTCGCGGTCGCCATTACCATTTGGATAAGATATTGCAAATAATAAATTTTGCTGATCTGTTTTGCTGGTAAACAGGTATGAGTCGGAAAGATTCTCTACAAAATCATCACCCATACTTACAGGCAACTTTAATATTTTACTTGCTGCTGTTTTCCCATTTTCATATTTGGCAATTTCAATATAACCCTGGGCATAGCTGGTCATTAAAAATATATCGCCATTATTGTTGGTTGTAGCCCCAATAAAAAAACCTTCGGGCAATATCGGTTTTACAGTGTTTACTACATCAAGGTTATCGTTAAACTCCAATACCTTAAAATCCTGTGTGTCAAAATATTCTTCGACACCTTTATTTACATGAAATGCAAGGCCGAAATGCATTTTTTTTGTAAGGTTGGATGTACGTACTGCCATTTTAAAAGATGAGCCATCCGGGGCTAATAAAAATACCGGTTGCTCATAATACTGTTCGCTGGCGGTAAAAAAATTCTTTTGTACTAATATCTGCCCGGTTTTTTCATCTATTATATAACCGATAAAGTTATTGGTGATACCTTTAAATTCACCAACATCTGTTGATGCAACAACCAAAACCTTGTTATGGAAAATGCCCGTTGCTACCGGAAAGCCTGTAATGCTTACGTTCCATTGCGTGGTCATATCTTTATTCACCCTAACTACACCATAATCTTTATGATCGAGTTGGGCAGTGGCAATAATGGAGTTTTCGTCAATTTTTATAATACCTGTTGATATACCTTCAGTATAAGGGCTGCCCGAAACATTATAGGCTGTAAAATTCATGGCCTGCACATGGGGCCATAATGCTTGTAAGCTCCACTTTATGTTATTATTGGTTGATACAACAGTTTGGGCTGATAATGTGCACGTAGTAAAAGCCATAGCTATTACTAAAAACAAGCGGGCGGCAAATTTCATTGGGTGGTTTTATTGCGACAGGTGTTGAATATTACCGTAAATTTGTATTAAATATATGGAAAAACCAAAAAACGATTATTCGTTCTGGACAAAATACAAGCGTTTTGCCAATACCGAAATACTGCTGTATGTAATTATGGTAGTGGGTATTATACTGGGAATTGTGATTTTTAGTTATTTTTAACCAAAGCCACACTATAATCATCAGCATCCGCCGCCGACTGGAAAAAATCAACCAAATCCTGGTAGCTATCTTTGGGATAAGTACCGTTAACCAGTACTAATTTCCGTTTGTAGGTTAATTTATTGCCCTCAATCTTCATACTTGCGCTAAAACTGCCGAAGGGCTTTTTAACATCTGTGGTCAATGGCATACTATCCAAGTGGTAACCTGGGGGCAAGGTGTAGGTAATCTCATCTTCTACCGTATACCCATCGTTCATATATACATCGGTACGGCGGTTGTGTACCTGTGGCGGTATATCCTCTTCAGATATACGGTTAACAGGGTTTATTCGGAAGTTAACCCTGTTATCGCCAACAGATGCAAATTCAGCTGCATTTAAAGTAATGTTTTCAGTTGTGGACGGATCAGAACCCTTATCCTGTATAAAATCAAGTTTTTCAACATCCATATTGTTTATGCCGCTATAAATATATTTTATATACTTCACACGGTCTTTTTGCGATTCGCTTATTTCTCCATCCCGTTTTTCATAATTAATACCTTTGAATAAACTCGTCATTGTGCCAGATAAATCCCCTGTTTCATTAATCGTAAATGCTGCTTTATGTAGTAAGAGATTGTCTTGTGGGGTATATTTAGGTGTATGCAATAATTTGCCACCTTCTGCTGTACAGGCTAATACATCGCGGTCATCGGTAAAACTGCCTAAGTAACCAAAAGGGATAGTTTGGCTGGTACAGTCGCACCAGGTAGTGTCGTTTTTAAATGGGATGCATAAAATAATATGGTCGCCCTGATCCATGCTGGCAAAGTTGTTTAAGAAACTCACCTTATCCTGTCCCGATTTAACTTCACAGTAATAAGACTCAATACCAGCAACTCTTAACAGGCCCTGCGTATAATTTACTAGCGCTTTACAATCACCATAGTTTAAATTATCTACATCTGATGCTAAAAAGGGTTGATAACCCCCAATTCCTACTTGTATGCTTACATAATGAGTTTTACCCTGCACATATTCATAAATTTTTTTTGCTTTTAATTTGGGGTTCTTGATAGTATCTGTCAACTGGTGTATGTATTGCTCAGTAGCCAATGGTATGGCTTGGCGATTTATCAATATTTTATCATACATCCATTTGCCTAACTGATTCCAATTAGTAAATGACCCTTTTATACCATTGTCTTCAAAATTTTCGGGGGCTATTTTTACCATACTTAAATAATTATATGGTAAGGAAATATAAGCTTCAGGCTTTACAGCCTTTAAATTGCTTATATGCCACGAGTAGGTTTTTAAACCATCATTATCTGTTGAGATATTTACGCCCGATGGCATATTTATTTCCTTGTAACGTATTTTAAAATCAGGTTTACAGGTAAAACTATAGGAACTCTTTTCTACAGCTATGCCCGTTCCCTTATTAGGTTCCCAATCCGGAAAAGCCAGCGTTTGTTTAAAACGCTCTTCATACTCGTATACTATGGTATATGGGTAATCCGTTACGGCAGGATAGTAATATTTAACCCTTACATCCTGGAATAAAGAAAAACCGTCATCACCATACGCATCTTTAAAATCACTTTCAGAAAACTTGCTAATAGGAATGCCAGCAGCATTTAAAATAATGCCCTTAACATTTTTTATCACTATCCTGTTGTTGTACTCTAATACAATATGCGCTGCATCATCACCATTTTTATTTAAAACGGTGATAGCCGACTTAATATGAAACAAGGTACTATTCAGGCTTTCAACCGTAACGCTCTGTTCCTCATCCCTTACTACCGCGCTGGCATAGGGCAGCAGTTCTTTGGGTATCAGGCTGGCATCATAATTTTGCTGCGCATTGGCGCCCAGGCATAAGGCAAATAGAAAAAAGGCGATCAGGTTTATTCTCAACATTACTTTTTAAAGGTAACAGGAGTTTTTTCAAATTGAATAATTTTCTCAAAAAAATCTTTCAAAACTGCGTATTCACCTTCGT
>Ga0302309_10004265_pt1 | contig 10668 bp, 14 predicted proteins | sample III_Palsa_N1_1_FD_200453 | JGI IMG/M metagenome (GOLD analysis project Ga0302309, IMG submission 200453) | Peat permafrost microbial communities from Stordalen Mire near Abisko, Sweden - III_Palsa_N1_1 | ecosystem: Environmental > Terrestrial > Soil > Palsa > Peat permafrost | place: Sweden... | reverse complement strand
GCCTAAGCCGACCAATCCCCTCTGTAGCAAAGAAAAGACTTCCGTCTCTGTTTTCAATTCTTGGACCTGTGGTTCTGGCCTTTAATAAGGCCACTGAACCGGGAGACAGCCAGTGGTTGTGCCAGTCTATAGTCTGCGGCGGAGCCGAATCAGCGGCCCCCTCAGGTCTGGCGTTTGTGACACCGGGATGCGCCAGCACGGTTGCTGCTCCTGCGATGATCGTACCAAGAAATTTTCTTCGCGTAGTCATTTTCATAATCCTTTCAGGAGGGTTATCCAACCTTCGGCCCACGCGGCTGGCCCTTGGCGGCAAATAAAATGCGTCCGTTGTCCACGAAAACCTGGTGCTGCTCCTGCTCCGTCAGGGTGGAATGTCGGACCGCGCTGACGATGGGAGCGATGCTCGGGACGGCCCCGAAGTCCGAACCGAACAGGATCCTGTCCGCCCCTATAGTCCGCACCGCCAGATCGAGAGTATGCGGCGCGGTCGTTGTGGAAGCATCCAGATATACGCGGCGCAGACGCTGCAAGGGATCCGGAGCGCCTTCCGGCAGTTGCTGCGTCGTCAATGCACTGAACAAAAACGGTGTTTGTCCCCCGAGCATGGCGACATGGATGATGGTATTTGGGTATTTGTCCAGGAAGTCTGTCTGTGTGAGGGTGACGACGCCTCGGGCGTATGTGGCGCTCCATTCGAGGTTGTAGCGCTGGCTTGGAGCGTCTCCCAGAGGGGTCTGCAGTACCGTCTGTCCTGGAACGGTATGGTAGGCCGGGCCGGAATGGAGATAGAGGATGCCTTTGTACTTCTCGGTAACATCAAAGATCGGCGTAAGCGCTTTTGCGCCTTCCAGGGTTTGAAGCGCTCCGACAGGAAGCACGGCTCCTATCAGCCCAAGTTGGCTGTAGGCGCGGTCGAGTTCCTCGGCCGCCCAGTCTATGTCTGATGTCGGCACGACGGCATAGCCTGAGAATTTGTCGGGATGCCGCCGGGTTAAATCCGAAAGGTCCTCATTAAAGGCACTCCAGACGGGCTTTGCCTGATCGGCCGTCAAAACGGCGTCCCACCCTGTTGTGGTGGCCCAGCAAATTACCTGGCGGTCGACGCCTACGGCTGCAAGGTGCTCCAGCCTTTGGTCGATGCCTGTTAGCATCGTGGAGTTGCCGCGGGGTAGGGATGGAAATGGCGCGCCTGGAACTCGCGGACCGGCATTCGTCAGGTCTATTTTAGCCAGCAGCGCCGCAGAGCGCGGAGAGACCCAGTGGTTGTGCCAGTCTATCGTTCCCGCCGGAGCTATGCCGTCGGCGGCAACGGTGGTAGGTGCGGATGCAGGAGCATCGTAACCGTCCCGTTTTACAGGATTGTCGGTTTGGCCGTAAGCCAGAACGGGCGCCAGCGCGGCGACTGCGCCTCCGGCAACGGCCGATCTTATAAACTGTCTTCGTGTAGGCATTGAACGCCTCCTTCGTTAGTTCGGGTAAGTCGGATTCGGATTTGTGGTCCTGGGAGTAAATTTATAGCCAGTTTCCAACCACCAGGCGGAAACTCCGGTCCAGTTGTTGTTCGTGGCGTCATCCTCGCTGTAAACGAGTCCGCTAGTGCTTTCGGCCGGCACAGAGCCAACCGTCACCCAGTTGTTGCCAGGTGCGTGGTACCACTTCGCATGTCCGTCAAAGAAAGCGTAGTTTGAACCTCCGCTATGTCTGTTTCGAGCGTAAGGGTAATTCACGGTGTCGTGGCTTAGATCGGGAGCCTGCCCTACACCGTCCGCGGTATCGGCATCGACACCATGGCAAGTCTCGTGGTTCGGATAGTCGCAGCCTGTCGTGTAGTTGTATGCCCCGTAGCCTTCGGCCAGCAAAACAGTATTAGCCGGAGTCTGAATTCCCGCGAGACTGGTCTGGGTATTCGAGAACACCGAATAAGGCGGCGCGGAAGACACCGTATTCGTCGTCGAAGCCGCTAGACTTGCCGAGTAATTCAGATTGATAACGTAGGCGCGCAGCGGGTATTGCGCAATGGTCACACCGGCAATAGGCGTCTGATCAGGGCACTCAAACACCTGGGCGTTCTTGTAGCCCGTTAAGCTAGCCGCAGTCGTGACTTCCGGAACACCGGCCTTAACGTAAGGATCGACCGCAAAGTACCAGGAACCGTTGCCGATTGTGGCTGTAGGCCCCTGATAGTAATTGGCCAGCGGAAGATACTCATCGTAGTCCTCCTGATACTGCAAAATCGCGAGCGCAAGCTGCTTTTCGTTCGAAAGGCAGCTAATCTGACGGGCCTTTTCACGAACCTTCGCGAATACAGGGAATAGAATAGCCGCAAGAATCGCTATTATGGCTATCACGACGAGAAGTTCGATTAAAGTAAAACCTTTATGTTGACCGCACTTCATAATTCTAACACTCCTTATTTGTCGGCTTAAAAAGCAAAAAGCCCAGGGGCTATTGCCCCCAGGCCTCCACACATATGGTCAGCGTCAGCATATTTACTAGTTATATACTAGTTAAACTACTAATTGAGATTATACTCATCAAAAATTGATCTGTCAAGACTTAGTTGCACGTTTCTTCTATATAAAGGAGGCAAACTCATAGAGGCAATAAAAAGAGCCCATCCTTGTTGAAAGGATGGGCTTAAGACTGCTATGCAGCGGGATGAGAGATCGGATCTACCTGAAGATTTGGTCGAATGTTCCGCCATCTGCGAAGTGGGTCTTCTGGGCGGTATTCCAGTCGCCAAACGTATCGGCGATCGTGAAGAGCTTAATCTTCGGGAACTGCGCCGCATACTTCTTCGCCACGGATGCGTTGCGGGGCCGGTAGTAATTCTGCGCGGCGATAGTCTGTCCCTGTGGGGAGTACAACCAGGTCAAATAAGCCGTGGCCACCGCCCGTGTATTGTGCTCGTCGACATTGGAATCTACAACGGCAACCGAAGGCTCAGCCAGGATGCTGATCGATGGAGTGATGATCTGGTACTGTCCCGGCGCTACCTTGTTGGTAATGTACTCGGCTTCATTTTCCAGAGCAATGTAGACATCCCCAACATGCTGCTGGGTGAACGAGACGGTGGCGCCCCGCGAGCCCGTATCCAGCTTGGCCACGTTCTTATAGACCTTCTTCGTAAAGTTGAACGCTGTAGTTGCATTGCCGCCGGGCTGCTTCAGGGCATAGCCCCAGGCTGCAAGGTAGCCCCAGCGTGCGCCGCCGCTGGTCTTTGGGTTGGCAATAATGTTGGAAACACCTGGGCGGGCAAGGTCGGCCCAACCGTGAATGTGCTTGGGGTTGCCCTTGCGGACCACAAAGACTATCGTGGACGTGTAAGGCGCACTGTTGTCTGGGAATCTGCTTTCCCAGCCGGGCTTGATCAATCCGGCCTTTGAGATGGCGTCGACATCGTAGGCGAGAGCCAGAGTAACGACATCCGCTTCCAGGCCGTCAATAACGGCGCGAGCCTGCTTGCCGGAGCCGCCGTGGCTCTGCTTTACGGTTAGAGTCTGGCCTGTCTTAGACTTCCAGTAGGCGTCAAACGCCGCATTGTACGCTTGATACAGTTCTCTCGTTGGATCGTAGGATACATTGAGAATAGAAACAGGCGGTGCAGCATGCACCGCTGTAACTGCCGGCATTGCGGCGACCGTCGTAATAGCCGCTGCGAGAAGAACTGCCTTAAATCGATTCATAGTAACTAATTGCCCCTTTTTTGATCGTTTCAGTTGTGTTCTGACCAGGATCTTGCAGGGCCGCACTCACTCACGTGAAGCTGCACCGTCCCTCCAGAGGATCTGGTCAGGCAAGAAATTTTGCGTAATGTTTAGACAAGCCGAACTTTTTCGGTCTTCTCTATTTGCACGACGCGCCCATCCTGAAGGATGAGGTGAACAGCGCCGTAGCGAATACTGCGGATAGCCTTAAGGATCTCTGCAACCAGAACATCCTCATGTGCGGGGCGCAGGGCCGCACTTCGTTCGCGCTCAACAATCGGTTCTCTTACTGACATCTGTTGGACTCCAATTAAACCCGATGACGCCACATTATTTATCAGTTTGCACCTAGTATTTGTTTTACTAGTAACTTCGTCGCAAAACTGTTATTTGATTGAGCTAGATTGTACTCTGTAGAGTAGCGGGAGTCAATAGATATTGCCAAAAATGAAAAATAATTTCAATTGTTTACGAGTTTTGAATAACGGACATATATAGGCCAAATACTGGAGCACAGCACGCACACGTACTGATTTGTGCGTGTCGTGAAGTGCGCCCGGCATATATTTACGCTCCGATTGAGAAAGGTTACTCACATGAATACGAAGATCAAGGCGGCCACTATTGTTCTGGCTGCCGGAATGTTTGCCGCGGCCCCGGTCCTTGCGCCGTTCTCTCAGGTGGCGCAGGCTCGGCCTATTGTCATGCAGGCTCCCCGCTCCCTGGACTTTAATGCGGGCGATGTCATTCCCGTTACTCTCAACGATTCGATATCGTCGGCAAATTCACATCCCGGTGATACGTTCACCGCAACCGTGCAAAGCGATCAGCCCGGCTACCGGCGGTTGAGCGGCGACATCATAAAGGGGCATGTCACCGATGTGGAGCACAGTCACCACAAGCATCCAGGCCGCCTAAGCGTACAATTTGACAAGCTGACAACACAGGACGGGAAAGTCTTCGATATTGATGGCTCCCCTATTGGCCTCGACGATAATTCCGTAACGACAAATGCCGACGGAACCTTTGTCGCTAAGAGCACGGAAAAGAAGAAGACCCTGGAATACGCGGGAATAGGAGCCGGAGCAGGAACGGTATTGGGCATTCTGGGCGGCGGCGGACTCCGTCTGGGAACTATCCTGCTTGGAGCGGCCGTCGGCGCCGGAATTGGTGAGGCTGGACACGGCAAGAAGGTAGGACACGACGTCTTCCTGGACAGCGGAACCAAGATAGGCGTGCAGCTAAACAGTGGATTCGACTATCCAAACTACTAACGGAACTGCCTGAGCAGTCCACACGCAAGAGCCGCTTCAGGAGCATTTCCGGAGCGGCTTTTGTCTTATGGACTCGGTCTCTATCCTTGAGTGTTTATAATTTTTAGATAACGGTGATAATAGCCCTACTGCGGAGCATACACACGTTATATCCTGACGACCCCATTTAAAAGGAACTTTTAAATGTATTTCAAGTGCGGGAACTAACGGGGACAATGGTCCGCTACTTACCAATGTAGACGACACGATTACAGAACGCTGATAGAGCGGACCTCAAAGAAGAAAGGGTCAATTACAAATGAATACAACGCTTAAATCAGCAGCGATGGCAGTGGTGGCGGGAATGATCGCCGCTGGTCCGGTAATGGGCCCATTCTCTCAGGTTGCGGAGGCTCGGCCCCTGATTATTCAGGAACCGGTAGCGTTGAATTACGATGCGGGAGATGTGCTCCCGGTCACCATCGATGAAACGGTCTCGTCGCAGTTCGCTCATTCAGGCGATACGTTTACAGCTACTGTGCAAAGCAGTCAGGCCGGCTATCACAGACTGCGCGGAGCGAGCGTTACAGGGCATATCACCAGCGTGCGTCCAAGCAACGGCCATCGATCCGGACGGCTGGGTGTTGAGTTCGACACGCTCACCACACGAGGCGGAAAAGTCTACAACATCAGCGGCTCTATTATCGACCTCAACGACAAATCCATCCGCACGAACGGTGATGGCGTTATGGTCGCAAAGAAGACCGAAAAGAAGAACATTTTGGAATATGTCGGAATCGGGGCCGGCGCAGGCACCATTCTGGGAATTCTCGGCGGCGGCGGAATCAGAGTGGGCACTATCCTCCTCGGAGGAGCCCTGGGAGCCGCGGCGGGAGAACTGTCTCATGGCAAGAAAGAAAGCCATGATGTCATTCTTAAGGCAGGCACAAAGATTGGTGTTCGGCTCAACCAGGGGTTCAACTACCCGAACTACTAAAACGATTTAGACACACTATGTGTCCCAGATGTCCGCGCAGGTTACAGCCTGCACGGATCTACCACACCGGCCTTTTGCCAATGACGGTACAAAGGTCTGGATACCGCAGCTTAAGAACTGCTTTTGACCATCGAAAGGGTACTAAAATGAACGTCAAGCGTTTAATTGCACAGGCCGCTGCTGCTCTGTTTGTAACAGCAATCGCAGTCGCCTTCGTGCCTACATCAGCACAGGCCTATAGCATAGGCCACCGAGCATCAGGCGTAACTCGCCCGGTTTCCGTGAACTACTGGCACCATCACCGCCGCCATCACCACCACGGTCCAGTGATCGTACTCTAATACTATTGAGTAGCCCAGACGATGCAAAGTGCAGCGTCTGGGAGTGTCTTGAAAAATCGGTACGTAGGAATATGCAGGAACTTACGCCATAGGTGTATAATTCAGCACATGCTGACCGACGTATGGTCAACAATGTCCGGGAAGCATTATGCTTCCCGGATTTCACAACGACCTCATCCCCGCATACGGGATGCAGAGTCACGGTTAGGCAGCAGGTTGCTGCTTTTTTCAGTTAACTAGGAAGGACATCACATGAACGTCCGTCGTTTATTCGCACAGGTTGCTGCTGCTCTAGTTATTACAGCAACCGCAGTCGCCCTTGTGCCCAGCTCGGCGCAGGCCGCTGGACCGCTGCATGGCCCCAGCATATCGAAGCCGGTATCACTGCAGTACTGGCACCACCACCGCCGTCACTGGCACCGTCGCTGGCATAGCGGCAATCACTGGCACTAGTCCGTTCGAAGAAGTTGACGCGAGCCGCCCCGGAATATTTCCTGGGGCGGCTTTTGAAATTCCCAGACGCACGCAACACCTGTCGGGTACGCTATTGGTTGTTTGAATGGATTACACACGCTGCAAATAAGGAATGATCATGAGCGCACGAGAAGATGTTGAGACCCTGTTGAACGAACTGATGCCGTTTGTTGAAAGTCAGTTGACTACGGATGGCATACTGCCGCCCTTTGGAGCCGTTGTTACCACAGATGATAAAAAGGAAGTTGTCCGCGCCGACCCGGACCAGGCAAATGAAGACGGTCTGGTCGACGCCTTAACCAATGAACTGAAGAAGCGAGTTGCCGAGGGAAATGTCAGGCTTGTAGCACTTGTCCTGGATGTGACAGCCACTCTCCCCGAGCAGACCACACAAACCGATGCCGTACAGTTCCGCTTCGAACACGAAGACCACTACGCCGCCGAGATCTTCATCCCATACACAGCCACCGAAGACGGCCTGGTCTTCGGAAAACTCTTCGGCCAAACCGGCGATGCTGTTTTCTTCCCAGAAGCGTAGTCGGGCGCCACGTTCGTAGCCCTGGACGGGGCGTGTCCGTCTGGTCCCCCTTTACGAAATGGAGGGGTTAGGGGAGGTCGGTCTCTCGAGTAAGACCCCCCTCAATCCCCCCACTTCGTGAAGGGAGGCTACGTTTGCTCGTATTCGTAAGGTTTCTGCGCTCTATGTAACGACATGACGCCTATACGTACTACACGCAGCCTATCCTACCGCACTACCAACTGCTGCCGTTAGACCGATCCTGCCAGTTGTTCGACCAGCTGTTCTTCCAGTCTTCAGCGGCAATGGCTTTGTCGATGGAATGCGAGGCCGCATCCGTTTCAGAAGCAAACGAGGCCAATGTGGAACCCGCGTCGGCGTGCACCGTGTAGTACCCGGCTAATTCATCCTTCGCAGCCCTCACCAGTTCTTTTGCCTTCCATAGGCGCTCCGAGTGAGACAGTGTTACAGAGATAGCCGGCGTGAAATAAGACGATCCTCCGTCAGATACTCCCGCATCCTGAGCGTTCTTGATGGCGTCGCTGACATGTCTGACAGCCGACCAGTCCGGATCGGTCATATCGAACTTATTCGGCAGATTCAGATAGCCGCGTGCCTGCCGTAAATCTATGATCGCCTGCGTAATATTGCCGCCCACGGCGGGCGTATCGGCCCGAGCAGCAGTCCCACCGGCGACTGAAATGAACCCGAGAGCGGCCGTCGCCGCGATCCCGCAAAGTAAGCTCTTCTTGATGGTAAACATATTTCCTAAACTCCCTTTTCCAATAATTCCCCACCTCAGATGCGAGGTCTTCGATCTGTGGAGGTAAACTGTGGTGTTCATATCCAGTTTTTAATACGAGGAAACATAGACCTCGTCTTTACAGGAAATTATCATTGATCGAAAAAGATAGCGGCACAATACGTATTTCGGTACCGGAGAAGTATCGAGAAGATCGCCTGCGGCACTGGCTGACTACGGTTCTTACTCGCTCCGCGCTTGTAACTCTTGTGATGTATGTAGTGGTCAATGTGGTATGGCATAACCCACACAATCCACCGCAGTTTCTCCTAATTCCGGCAGTCTGCGTGCTTGCGAGCGGGCTGCCCGGGTGGTTTACAGCACGTCAAACTGCCTGGACGTACGTCATTGACCAGGAAGGCGTCCGGATTGTGTCCGGCAAGACGGGAAACAACAAGGTAAATCCGGGCGGCGTACCTACGGGCGTCGTCTGGGCAAATCACAATATTGCTGAGGTCGATCGATCGACGGAACTTGAATTGCCGAAACTCATGCTCTATTCCAAAAGGCCGAGTGGCTCATTAAGGCACCGGCTATCTCTTGTTTATGAACCTGACGATTCTCGCGGAATACAAAATGACGTACTCCCACTGATCGACAATTATCGATCTAAGTCCGAAGCAAAGTAGCAAAACAACCTATGCAACAAACTCAGCCCGAACTTGCCATCTCCACCGAACATCTGCGTAAGGTATACGGGGGATCGATGGGGCGCGCGCCCTTTGTCGCGGTTCAGGACCTAACGTTCTCCGTTGAACGCGGTCAGGTCTTTGGATTCCTGGGACCAAACGGCGCCGGGAAAACAACCACGATCAACATCCTGCTTGGAAATGTCTACCCTACACAGGGATCGGCTCAGCTCCTTGGTCAGCCTATTGGAAATAGGGACGTGCGGGCAAAGATAGGCTTTTTGCCGGAGAAGTTCCAGTTTCACGATTTCCTTACGGCCGATGAGTTCCTGGATCTGCACGGACGCCTTTACGGCATGAGCGCGGCACAGCGGCGTACACGCATTCCTGAAGTTCTAGAGATGGTGGGCTTGACAGCACGACGCCACAGCAAACTTCGCGAGTTTTCCAAGGGTATGCAGCAGAGAGCCGGCCTGGCTCAGGCCATTTTAAACGATCCCGACCTCGTCATCCTGGATGAGCCGACGAGTGCGCTTGATCCTATGGGCCGCCGCGATGTGCGGGAGATCGTAAGCGCTCTCAAGGCACAGGGAAAGACTGTTCTGCTAAATTCCCATCTGCTTTCCGAAATTGAGATGACCTGCGACCAGGTCGCTATTCTCAAGGCCGGTCAGGTAATTAAACAAGGGAAGATCGACGATCTTCTTTCCGCTCCGACCACGGTGCAAATGAGAATATTGAATCAAACTCCTGCAACGGGCAGAGCGCTGGAGAAACTGACGGGAAAGCTCGAAGTATCCGGCGAATGGGTTTCGGTGACTATCAAAGATGAAGCGATTATCCCTGAACTGGTGGCGGCGATTGTGGAAGGGCAAAGTAAATTGATGTCGCTCGTACCGATGAGAGAGACCCTGGAAGACCTCTTTATCCGTGTCGTGGAAACGGGAGGAGACCAATGATTTCCCTTTGGACAATTGCATCTCTTACTCTCAAAGAGGCATTTCGGCGCAAGACTTATATTGCCACGCTGCTTGTCGCGGTTATTTTCATCTGTTGGTCTCTCCTACGTATGCCATTTCATCCTGGAATGTCTTCGAGTCCCGACGCAATGTCCGCGGATCAAGACCCGCAGGCCATGGCAGACGGTGTAGGTAAGTTCTTCGCCTGGCTTGGATGCGGAATGATCAAGTTCTTTTCGTCTGTCATGGCCATTACTCTTGCCGCCGGCGCCATATCCACAGAGATAGACAAGGGAGTTCTCTCGGTTATCGTGCCCAAACCTCTTTCCAGAGTGACCATCTACCTTGGGAAGTGGCTAGGACTGCTCATTTATCTGGCAGCAAGCATTGCACTATGGGCTGCGCTTCTTGTCTTTGTCGTGTGGCACCTGACGGGAAGCTTTCATCCGCGTATTCTGGTCGGGGTTCTGGCAACCTGCCTCTTTCCGTTGCTGTTTACGACGCTAACACTCTGTTTCTCGACATTCGCCTCCAATGCTCTTGCAGCAGGACTATCGCTTATTGCAGCGGGTATTTCGCTTGCAGACGATCTGCTGCTTTCGCTTTCGACCATGCTTCAAAACGATACGCTAAAGACGATAAGCAGTTTGGTTGGCTATATAGTTCCTATTGGAAAGATGAACCACTGGATAACAAGAGGACTTGGAACCTCAGGCTTCGATCCAACCACACTGCGTAATCCACTGGCGAGTGCCGCCACGTCCGCGGATCTGGTCTACATCTGCGTATATATTGTGGCCGCGCTCGGCGTGGGCATCTGGGTCTTCCAAAAGCGGGATCTGTAACGTAAACGGAGCCCCGGAGTGCGGAGGTATGGTTTACACATTTGCTCAACTTAGATCATTTACATGTGGAATACACCCTCATTTGCGGCCAGAGCTTTCGCTGGAGCCAAACAAGCGATGATTGGTGGTCCTGTGCGATGCAGG
>Ga0302309_10004259_pt1 | contig 10675 bp, 9 predicted proteins | sample III_Palsa_N1_1_FD_200453 | JGI IMG/M metagenome (GOLD analysis project Ga0302309, IMG submission 200453) | Peat permafrost microbial communities from Stordalen Mire near Abisko, Sweden - III_Palsa_N1_1 | ecosystem: Environmental > Terrestrial > Soil > Palsa > Peat permafrost | place: Sweden... | reverse complement strand
CATGGATGGACGTCCAAAGTACCAGTACCCGCTATAGATCTTGTGGATGATGAGATCCGGCTCAAGAACAACAACGTGAGGGATCATTGGATTGTGCAAAGGGTCCGTGTATTCGGCGATGTCGAGGTCCTTTTGGACAACGCGGCGCGTGTCGGATAGAAAGGGCCAGTGTGCGCCGACTCCGCTACGGTATTCGTTCGTCTCCGTGAGGTTATCCGTGCTGATGGTAACAAGTTGGCAATAGCCGACTTCCATTTCACGGTGAAGCTGGATAAGCCCTTCAGCCTGGCGACGATCCTTTGGGCAGAAGCCGCCGCGACTCAGCACGACGATCATGGGATCAATTCGCTGAAGTTCGGATAATTTTCGCCGCACCGCTGTGTGGTCCGTCAGCTCGAAATCAGGAAAACGTGCGCCAGGTACGATGTCATTTCGCATGATCTTTAAGATCCTTTTTTGTCGGTTTCGGACCACCACATAGAGTGACCCTAGTTGGCAAACGGTTTCACACCCTCATCGATGCAGCCCTTTCCCATAGGCGATATTTGTGTCGCCTCGGTCACGATGAGCCCAGCCGATACACGCTGGCTGTAGTACTTTCGATGCGACGACGGCTTGGTGACCTCAAGCTTTCCGCTCGATCCGCGTATTCCTCGCCGGGTTTATTGTTGGCTCAAGAAATACACGCTGCCACGTATTTACTGGGATATTGTGCTTCGCGGTCATACCCATGACGCACCGCGTGCGCGCCTTACCAATTGCTGCGCCTACGATGTCTCCTTGATGTGGTGGGAATATCGTCAACACGCAACGCCAGCATAAAGACATACTTGACACACACCTTGAGAAGTTATTTCTCGCGAGAAAGCCAGGCTTATCCTGCGCCGTTTTACTCGCCGGGATCATCCGCGAGAGCTGATTCGCCAGTTCACGCCCAACTGGTTCACCCTCACGAGAGAACCGGCAGAACGTCGCGTCAAACAAGCCTACAGTGTCCGCTATCGCGCGACTCGACTCAGGCTGCGACAGCCTAGTCTTGGCCGATTTGAGACCGTCGCGCCGGTCGCTGTTATGCCTCTCGCCAGATTTTCGCGTAGCGTTCTTCCCCGAGAGGGTGGCGAGCTGCGGAAGGCGCCAGGTTATTCAATTCCGAGGGAGACAATGGCGTTTCCAATCGCCCATCAATTTTGCGCGCCTTACAAATAAGTCGCCTCGCTGATATGCGGCTTCTGACTTGTCCTTGAGACGGTATGCGATTGCGGCTTCAATAACCTCTCGTGGATGTGAGGTTGTCTAGGTCGCCTAATCTTGAAATGTAGATCGAAAGCCATGCGCTGTAATGTTTGGCTCTTGTTCTTTCAACAGATTCATCGCCGCGGCGGTGGCCCTTCTGAATGTACCGTTGCTATTTCATGTGAAAAGTTGTCCTTTGCGGTCGCTCGAAGCGTTAGGTGGGGGCAACTTGAGAGAGGCGGGCAAGCTAGGTGAAATAGTCGATCAATTCTCAATCACTTGGGATTTTGCCCCTTGCTGGTTCCTAAGCGCCTAGACTGGCGCAGACCTACCCATTGGAGACATCTATTGGCTCCATTGCGGCACGAATGATGCTTCTCAAGTGATTGGCGGGAGAGGGTATAGAGATGGAATTTGAAGAGACCGGGGCGGCCGAGATCCAGGAAGGCGCCATTTTTCAGAGCAACTTGCCATTAGGCGAGAAGTTGGATCGAGTCCGCCGGGAACTGCTGGACTTGTCAGCACGCAACCGGCTCTTGAACATGCCCCGGGGAGCGAGCAAAGGTCGGTCCATCGAGATTGTCGACGAGAAGACTAGCGAAGTGTTCCGCTTGCTGGTGCGCGAGGGCAAAGCCTTTACTTTTGTAGCCGGGCGAGCCGCAGAGGGAGATGGAATTGAGCCCGCGACCTCCCAGGACCCAGAAGCATCAGAGAAAGCAAAGGATGCGGACGAAATCATCGAGTTGGCCCAGCCTGAAGACGTTTCGCTGGATGAGCGCGGCATTCTGCGACGTCACGCGGATACGCGCCTCCAAACTCGGTTAACCGGAAAGGGACTTCAGAAGCGCCTACTGGAGCTTTATTTGGATGCGAAAACCTTGGAAGAAGAGCAGGGCGTCAATGTCCTGTTCTTGAGCCTGGGCGCATTGAAGTGGGTTGATCCCAACAACGCCGCCAACATTCGATATGCGCCGCTGTTGCTCGTGCCCGTGACACTGGATCGCGGCAACGCGGGGGAACGCTTCAATCTGCGCGCAAGGCCCGAAGACTTTGCCTCCAATCTATCACTTGAGGCCTATCTGGATCGCGTCCACCAACTGCGCCTCCCGGCCTTCGAAGCAAACGACACATTTGACCCGCTGCCCTATATGGAACAGGTCAGGGCAAGCGTTGTAGCCAGACCGGATTGGGACGTGCTGGTCGATGACCTGTCCGTCGGCTTCTTTTCGTTTGCCAAGTTCCTCATGTATCGAGATCTTGATCCTGCCATCTGGCCTCAGAGCGCGAAGATCAGCGATCAGCGATTGGTTCGAGGCCTGCTTTCAGACGGGTTCACTGGCGGACAAGGCATGGCGGACGAAGACGCCAATATCGATCCGTTCATTCCGCCTCCAGACATGCTACACATCTTGGACTGCGACAGCTCGCAGGCATTGGCCATTTTCGAAGTGCGGCGCGGCCGCGACCTGGTAATCCAAGGACCACCGGGAACCGGCAAAAGTCAGACCATCGCCAACATCATTGCTTCGGCCATCAAGGACGGAAAAAGCGTCCTGTTCGTTGCTGAAAAAATGGCCGCGTTGGAAGTTGTCAAACGACGTCTCGACGAGAAGGGGGTCGGTGACGCTTGCCTTGAGCTCCACAGCAACAAAACCAACAAACGCGCAGTCCTGGAAGAGTTGCGCCGAACTTGGGAGTTGGGCGCACCGCGCGGTGAGGATCCCGGCACCCTGTTTGCGCGATTGACGGAGGCGCGCGATGCGCTCAACGCACACGTCAGTCGGTTACACCAACAAGAGAACGCATCCGGGCTGTCTGCGCATCAGGTGATGGGTCATCTGACGCGACTGCGAGCGGAGGGTGAGAAAGCCAATGATCTGGTGTTGGTATCACCTGAGCAATGGGGTCGCGACGGCTTCGCGATGCGCCGAGAATTGCTGGCAGATCTTGCGTCGCGCGTCGAAGAGATTGGCAAGCCAGCGGACCACGCATGGGTCGGGGTTGAGCTCGACGCGATCACCCCTTCAGACGTGGAGCGCTTGATTGCACGCATTCAATCTTTGAGGTCACACTTGGCCGCCGCATCCACGCATATTGAACAGAGCGCGATGCTGGTGGAATTGGATCCGCCAAAACGATTTACCGATATCACTCCACTGGCCGAACTGTGCCAGCGCATCGCTGAAGCGCCTTCCCTTTCCATGGAGGCGATGTCGAACGACGCGTGGCTGAACGGTGACGGCATTAGTGACCTGCTTGGCGAAGGGCGAGCTTACGAGCAAACGCATCAAGCGCTCGACGGAAAGGTGAGCAGCGCAGCCTGGGATATGGATTTGGCGAAGATGCGCCAGGCGCTGTCCGAGCTCCCTAATAGTTTCGGTCAGGTGCAATTCCAATGCTTGGAAGAGGCTGCAATCGCTCTGCCGCGTTTACTGTCTGAGGCCGATGCGCTTTCCCGTGCGCTTGGTCGGGAAACCGGTTCGACGTTGGTGGATCTGGAGCTGCTCACGCGTATCGGGGAGCGCGTCGCATCGGCGCCCCCAGCGAGCCCAGAGACGTTTGCTTCCGATTTGTGGGACGGCGGCGTCGAGCGTGCCGGCGACTTAGCCGCCGAGGTGTCAGCGTTTGAAACCGCACGCAAAACTATTGGCACCCGACTTTCGGACATGGCTTGGGATATCGACCTCACTTCGGCGCGCACGTCACTGGCTGCACGGGGAACGAGCATATTTCGTTTCTTGAGCGGTGACTGGCGTCGCGCCAATGGCTTGGTTCAGTCGGTAGTAGCCGTTCCCAATCAACCATTGCCAATCACCTTGGCACTTTTGGACACACTGGCCCGAGGTCAGTCGGCAAAGCGCAGCATTCAAGCGGACGATGCGTTTGGTCGTAGCGCCTTCGGAACGGACTGGCGTGGCGAACGTTCAACGTCGGCATCCATGATCTCGCTGGTCGAATGGATGCGCTCGCTTAAGGGATTGGGTGCGGAGCCACGCATCATCGCGTCCAGAGGCCCAGAAAAAAGTGACATCGCGTTACGCTCAAAGCATCTGGCGCAACTACGGTCGTCGGCGGGATCCCTGCTTCAAGAAGCGTGGACCTGTATTGCTAACCTTCCCGCCAGCAACGTGGGGGAAGTGCCAGGTGTTGAAAAGGCAGACCTGCCATCACTGCTTCAATTGGCGGTGCGATACACGCAAGCGCGTGCGTCAGTTCGGAACGTCGCGACAGATCTGCCGGAGAACGTTGGACAGATGGCAGATCTTCTAAATCAGCTTGCTGCGGGGCAGGTGGCGCGGGCGGCTATCAGAAGCAAGTCGTTCTTGGGGCAAGACGCTTTTGGTGAAGCTTGGCAGGGTGAGGCATCCGACTGGATTGATCTGATCGCTGCTACTCGATGGATGAGCGGCAATCCTGATATTCGCGCGTTGGCTGGCCGCGTTGGCGAACGAGCAAGTCTGCTTCCGCGCGTCAAGTTTCTAACGGCGGCCAAGTCAACTGCGATGACAAGCTTTAATGCCATTGCGGCTGATTTGAAGCTGGACCAGATGGCTTCTATTGGCGTGACAGACGTAGAAGAGGCTGCCATTGCGACTGTCACTTGGCGCCTAGACCGGTGGAACAACGAGCATGAGCAGCTCTTCCGTTGGGTGACCTATCGAGATCGTGCCGCAGAAGCCACCAAATATGGTTGCGGTGACTTGGTTTCCCGATTGGGCGATGGGCGATTGACACCAGCCAAGATGGTCAAGAGCTTCGAAATGGCCTATTTCGAAGCCACCTATGCGCGCATGGTCCGCGCCCGCCCCGACCTTGGCCGATTTGATGGCGCCACGCACGGTCGACTGGTTAGGGAATTTGCCGCGTTGGATCGCGAACGCATCAGTGCGGCGAGAGTGGAAGTGGTCAAAGCGCACTATCGTGCGGTGCCGCCCAGGGATGGAGGTGCGGTGGGTCCCCTTGGCGTATTGCGGGGAGAAATTCAGAAGAAGAAAGGTCACATGCCAGTGCGCAAGCTCATTGAGCGCGCGGGGCCGGCGCTGCGATCTTTAAAGCCAGTGTTCATGATGAGCCCGCTTTCAGTAGCTCAGTTCCTGCCGCCCGGCGCCATGACGTTTGACCTCTTGGTCATGGATGAGGCCAGTCAAATCCAGCCGGTCGATGCGCTGGGCGCTGTCGCGCGCGCCAATCAAGTCGTTGTCGTGGGTGATCCCAAGCAGTTACCGCCAACCGCGTTCTTTGCGAAGATGACAGCGGCCACCGATGACGATGACTACGACGATGCCGGCGCGCCGGTTGCCGATATCGAAAGCATCCTCGGGTTGTTTACGGCGCGAGGTCTTCCGATGCGTATGCTTCGGTGGCACTACCGCAGTCGCCATCAATCTTTGATCGCGGTCAGCAATCAGCAATTCTACGAGAACAAACTGTTCATTGTGCCCAGCCCGTATACGGCCCACAGCGGCAGCGGCCTTCAATTCCATTACGTGCCCGACGGTTTGTTCGATACAGGGAACAAGCGGAACAACCTGGTTGAAGCTAAGGTTGTCGCTCAAGCAATCATTGTTCACGCTCGAAACTTCCCGAAACTTTCGTTGGGTGTTGCGGCGTTTTCCGCGGCCCAACGGCGCGCCATCATTGATGAGCTGGAAATTCTTCGCCGAGGACTACCCGCCGATGTCGAAGATTTCTTCAGGGCCCACCGCTCGGAACCTTTCTTCGTCAAGAACTTGGAGAACGTCCAAGGTGACGAGCGCGATGTCATCTTCATCTCGGTCGGATATGGTCGTTCGATCGCTGGCGGGCGCGTGCCCATGCGTTTTGGCCCCCTAGGGTCGGAGGGTGGCGAGCGACGTTTGAATGTATTGATCAGTCGTGCAAAACGGCGGTGCGATGTGTTCGCCTCGATGACAGACGAAGACATCGACCCAAGCTTCGCGGCGGGTAAAAAGGGGGTCTCGGCGTTTCGCCTGTTTCTCCAATATGCTCGAACGGGAAAGCTCTTTACCGCTGAACATACCGGCAAAGATTTTGACAGCGTGTTTGAAGAGCAGGTCGCGCACGCGTTGCGCGCTCGTGGCTACGAGGTTCAAGCTCAAGTCGGTATCGCTGGGTTCTTCATTGATCTAGCCATTATCGACAACGATAGACCCGGACGGTATCTGCTGGGCATCGAGTGCGATGGTGCTGCTTACCACAGCGCAAAGTCCGCTCGAGATCGTGATCGCCTGCGTCAGGCAGTATTGGAAGACCACGGCTGGACCATTCATCGGATCTGGAGCACCGACTGGTTTCAGCGACCGTCCGAACAATTGGATCTGGTCATCCGACGCATCGAGGCAGCGAAAGCGGAGTTCGATGAGCACAAGGATGACGTCGTGCTCACCGAGCAATTGGATGAGGAGGCTCCTTATGTCGAGCGCGAGGAAAGCCCCGGAGTCAGCGGTGCGGACGCCGCATTTTCTCCCTATGAAGAGGTTATCCTCAAAAAGCCGACGCACCGAACAGAGGGCCTCCACGAAACGCCACCCGGTATCTTGACGGACTTGGTAGTTCAGGCCGTCACGGTGGAAGGCCCAATTCATACGGAACAAGTCACCACCCGCATTCGAGATGCTTGGGGCCTGAAGCGAACCGGCGGACGCATTGAGGAAGCTGTGCGCAAGTCGGTGGACATTGCTGTGCGGCTGGGGCGCGTTACGCGCCGGGGACAGTTCCTGTCCTTGCCCGATTTCGTGCCGGTGCCGCGCGATCGTTCAGAAGTGACCGTTATCGCATTGCGAAAAGCGGAGATGCTGCCGCCCAGCGAAATCGAAGCGGCTATCTTCGCCGTGGTGCGTCAAAATTTCGGGGCGACCCGTGAGCAGGTCATCCAAGCTGTAGCGCGTGGCCTGGGCATCCGGAACACGAGTGCTCAGGTTCGTTCAACGATTGATGATGTGGTTGGGTCGATGTTAAGCGACCGGAAGCTGGTCGAAGTAGGTGGCATGTTGACCACAGCGGCAACATGATCCGTCCTTGTCCCTGGTGTCACCGCTACGCATCCGAACCCGAGTCTGCCACTCGATTTCATCCAGGCATGTACGTATTCGCAAGGCACCCTTAACTTACAATGCATGCTGCGCAACGAGCCTTGGTTCGCATGGGAGATCGTCGCTGCGGGTATTTCAATAGAGTCAATTCTTTCGGCGCGAGCTGCTTAACATCTCGTTCAAGGCAGACGGCTTCGCCGCCGCTCAACTCCAGCGTTAGGCCTCAAGCATGACAATTTCGCAACTCGATCCGCTATTGGTTCTTGCTGCGAGCATTGAGCGGCTTCCCGACGCGTCGGATGTCGCATCCGAAATCAAGCGCATCGTTAGTAACGCCTCAAGTCCCAGCATGGCTCAAAACGCCTGCGAGCAGATCATCAGCATGTGCAATCCGAAAGCTTGGGGAGATCGCTACGTTTCCGGTATGGTCAGCAACGAGTGGCATCAGTTTCTTAGCAGGTTGTCGGACACGGCCGGTCAGTGTGGGCAGGCAATTTTTGACGCCGCGCAACGCAATTGAGGCCTAACCAGTCATCCAAGCGGACGGCTCCGCCGCCGCTTAATTCCAGCGTTAGACCGCTTCCGAACTTTTGAATAAACATGACGCCTTCCGAGACTCAAGCAAACTTTCTTGTTGGCCAGCTACTCACTGTGGCCACGCAGAAAGTGAGCAGCTCGTTCGATATATTCTCTGGTTGGCTCGCTGCTGGCTTTGGAGCGGCCTTCGCGCTGTTCATTGCTAACCTACAGTCCATGTCGGAGTTCGTGACGCTCGGCAGCGTAAAATCTGCCGCATTTGTATTCCTTGTCTCAGCAGTTCTTGCCGTCATAGCCAAGTTGCTCGCTTCTTTCATAGCGGCAGGCACCGCGGCCGCAATTGAAGGTGCGGCAATTGGCAGAGACATCGCGGAGCGCCAGGTTCAGATCGATATTGCAACGTTCTTTGTAGAGACGGAAAAGGCTCTATTCTGGCCTGGTAGTTGGTTTGCTCGCTGCGCCTTCGCCAAAGCACAAGCTGGAGACTTTGCGGGGCCGGGCCGTATGTACACCAAGGTCGCACAGGTTCAAGCACTTGCTGTAATCGCTCAGGCTGTATTGTGTCTCGTCTCCGCAGTCATCATTGTTCGTGGCTTAGCGGTCTAACATCTCGTTCAAGGCGGACGGCTGCGCCGCCGCTTAACTCCAGCGTTAGGCGGCACAGGAAGTTCTTCGCATGGATACCGAGACTATTGGCTTCTTCATTGGTGCGGCTCCTGGGGTGGCTATCATCCTCGGAAATATGTGGCATCAACAGACGCTTCAAAGGCAGATTGAAGCCGTCGCATGGGAGGAGCGAAGCTGGAACGATACCCAGCTTGGCTTTAAACAACAGTTCAACTTGTTGTTCCATCCCGAAAAATACGTCGCGCCTAACGACAGTCCCGCGCTGGTTAAGGCAAAGCAGGCTCTGTTAACCGCGTGGCCGCAGATACGGCGGCGCCATTGGATCGGAGGGGGTGTGGCAGTTATTGGCACCATAATAGGTGTTGCAGTCGGCGTGGCTCTGGCGTAGCTGTGGTCAAGCCGCCTAACAACTCGTTCAAGGCGGACGCCTCCGGCGCCGCTTAACTCCAGCGTTAGGCCTCTCAAATGCATCTATCCCGTGATGTGAAATCAGTTGGTTCACTCTTCGACAGATCAGGGTCTTGTCTACCAACAGATGCTGGTGTGTATGCCTTCTGGTGGATTGGGAGCAAGTCGGCGCTCATGGCGGGCAACAGGCACATCGTTCTCAAGGGGCCGCGTGAGCAGCCCGTGGACGTTGAGTATCGTGACTGGTGGCCTAAAAAACTAACCTACCCATGCCTGTACGTGGGCAAGTCAACCAACATCAAGAAGCGTTTCTCGTTACACATCAAAAGGCGCTGTGCAGAGCGTTTGCACCAGGCACTTCCGGGGAACGCGAAAGCGAAGCCCTGCACAACGTCGTGCCAGCTTCGATTCGGCATAGAGCATGTTTTTCCGCTAGAGCAAGACCCACTTGGCGTGATTTTCAATAACGTGGGTTTCTCTTACAGCACCGCATTCCCAGACAACGCAGTGGCTGAGCGCTTCTATGAGGAAGATCGGCTGGTAGGTCTTTGGCGCCCCTGGTTCAACATTGACTCCGAGCGTTAGAGAGGCCTAACAATTCGTTCGAGGCGGACGGCTCCGCCGCCGCATAACTCAAGCTTTAGACCTTATGTTTGAATCGCTCCGTTATGGCTGGACACCAAGGCTCGTTCGAAACAGTCTTGTCGTCTTGGGCGGCGTGTGCATTTTCGTTTGCGTTGCCATTTTCGCACCAGATGACGGCGTGAGTTTGGGTCAGCCCATCCAAGGTGTCGTTATTTCTTCTGGGCCCGTTAGTGCGTCCGGCATATGTGGTGGAGCGAGCGAAATCGCCACCGTTAAGCTCGCAAGCGGTCAGATGATCCAAGCGTCTGTGGTGCCCAACAAACCAATATCAGCGGGCACTCAAGTGGTGATCCGCAAGCAAGTGGTTGCTTGCAATCAAACTAGTTACGAGGTTGACTTCCATCAGTAAGCTGTCGCCTAACAATTCGTTCAAGGCGGACGGCTCCGCCGCCGCTTAACTCCAGCGTTAGCGGGCAAATCATGACTGAGGAGTGGGAAATACTGGTTCCAGAGTCTGCGAGGTCGAGTAGCGTTTCACTCAAGTCTCTTGGTATCAACGAAATTTCATGGCCCATTTCATGCGCAGAGATCGTGGTATCAGCTCTTCTCAATGGCGCCTACGCCATTCTTGGCGGGGACATCTACTTCAAAGAGGCTGCTAACTTTGTGCCGGCCTACGAAAATTGGTCTTGCGCAGTTGCGCGTGGGGAGCAATGGTCTGCTTACGCTCAGCGCAGTTGCAACGAAGCTATGCAGTACCTTCTACGCTGCAACGCGCAAACGAACCGGGTTCACGATTGTTGCAACATCAAAACCCAATGCGGCGGAGCTCGTTACTAGCTATGCCCGCTAACAATTCGTTCAAGGCGGACGGCTCCGCCTCCGCTTAACTCAAGCGTTAGGCCTCAAGAGAGCACACGATGACGGAACATCAGAAATTGGCAATACTCATTCTCCGTATCATCGGTGCTGGGTGGGTAACTCTTATTGTTGTAGGCCTTTCAATGCTTGGCATCGAGTCTGCAATGGGCGTTCCAGTGCAGCGCTATCCTGCTCACACCGTCATCGGCAACATTGCTTACATTGTCGTGGGTTTGCTCTTGGTCTTGCTGTCCAAGCCGTTGGGTAAATTGCTTGGTCGGGGCATCTAGTCGCGGCCTAACATCTCGTTCAAGGCGGACGCCTCCGGCGCCGCTTAACTCCAGCGTTAGGCGCAGATCATGGATTTTCGCAGTTGGAAGGACGAGCTAGAA
>Ga0302309_10004258_pt1 | contig 10676 bp, 8 predicted proteins | sample III_Palsa_N1_1_FD_200453 | JGI IMG/M metagenome (GOLD analysis project Ga0302309, IMG submission 200453) | Peat permafrost microbial communities from Stordalen Mire near Abisko, Sweden - III_Palsa_N1_1 | ecosystem: Environmental > Terrestrial > Soil > Palsa > Peat permafrost | place: Sweden... | reverse complement strand
TCGAAGAAGTTAACATCACCATTCAAGCTGTAGAGATTGAGACAGTCAACCAGACTAGTTCTAGTAACCACAGTTAACTCTTTACCACGTAGAAAATAGACATAGAAGCTAAGCGTTACTGCGTTAGTATTAGGAAATAACGTCTCAAGCTTAAGCTTAAATGGTTGATCACTAGTTAGCTGCTTGCGCTTGCTACCAAACATCACAGTCTTACTGATCTCATACAGTAGGCCGCTATCACTGTTGATGAAAATCGGTAAGACTACCTCGTACCCAATGTCGAGCTCAACTGTCCTAGTAGACTTACTAGCGTCGACAAGATTAGTGGTCATTTCTCAACTGTCAAAAAGTCATCAGTTTATCATCAGTTGACATCAGTCAACAGACTAGTTGTCATTTAACGTATCAAAATCTAACAACACAATAAGTGTGGTTACTAATAATTGTTAGACCCTAAAACTCTGACCTTAATCCGGTTGTAAACTTGAGTTTACTACCTATGACAAAACTGCGTGTTTGTTTCTATCACTAACAACAACAACAATGACAACTGTTATCTCAGAGTATGGACTAACGGCAGTCTTGTCCACTCCAGAACTAGAGTACCTTCTGCCTGCCTGCTATAGTAACAATGCTGTAGTCAGGGTTAAGGACTTCTACTTTCAAGCTGGTGTGCTAGAGATGAAATGTCTAATCCAGATCAATAGTTACACCATGTCGGGTTTCAGAGTCAAGGTCGAGACTGGTCTGCTCAAGATCTACTTCTCACCCACTTTCGGTATCGAGTTCCTCTATCAAAGGAACTTCAAAGACTTCGAGCATTATAAGTTAGTCAGTGTCGTTTCTTACTTTGCTAATAGCCAAGCCCAGGAGGCCTTTAGGCTGGTGCTTGCTTACATCGATGAAGATATTGACCGTATTATTACACTCTACAACTCTGTCATCATCTCCAAGTACTTAACTAATCATCCTTACAGCCAGTTTAGGATTGTGAAGAACACTAATCACCGCGAGCTGACAATACAGACACTGGGTCATGAGCTGAATATCTGGTTCAGCGTCGATACTAATAGTGTCAATCGTGTTGATGTCAGTTCTGACAAGGATACACTGATGTCGTACTTTGATGGTGAACTGGGCTCTACTTTGACACAACTAGCTGACATTGAGACTGACTGGATAGTGTACGACATTGATAACTCCTATCATCGGCAACTGGCCTCATACATTAATCTCATTGCCAAAATTCTGTTGCTCTACTCAAGACGGCTCTGAATCTATTAAAAACACACGTTATACGTCACCATGACGTATAAGATTAACCTACCAACAGACTCAACTACTATCACTATATCTCTGGTTATCTATCTAATAGACCACTATCACTATATCTCTAGTTATCTATCTAATAGACCACTATCATTATATCTCTGGTTATCTATCTAATAGACCACTATCACTATATCTCTGGTTATCTATCTAATAGACCACTATCATTATATCTCTGGTTATCTATCTAATAGACCACTATCATTATATCTCTGGTTATCTATCTAATAGACCACTGTCACTATCTCTGCTAGAGAGTTACTACTACTACTACAACAATAATTATCACTATCTCTGCTAGAGAGTTACTACTACAACAATAATTATCACTATCGGGAGCGACACTAATTAGACTTGTAGTAACTTGCTCAGATGAGCATCTGACATGTCAAGTGACGTGTCAAGTGACGTGTCAAGTGACATGTTTGATAGTTTGCTTATTAGATGAGGTGTACTATGCACCTCTGAAGGCACTTACCAGAGCAGACACTTAGGAACTAGTAGTCGAAGTTGACTTAATCAACTCCTACAACTTCACACTACTATTATAGACTTCAAGCTAATGATAGCAAATCTTTATATTGTACTAGAGAAGAGGTGTTCCTTACTAACAGAGATTGGTGTTGTTTGCAGACTAATAGTGTGGTCAGCTGATGTTACAGAAGTTACTGACTGTTTGTTTAGCTGTCTTCTTACTCGGTAGAGATAGATTATAATTATAACCAGGGGTATTAACAACAGCACACTTAGAGAGTAGCTAATAACAGCTACTATGAGGTCACTACTGTTGCTACCACTACCACATTCAGAGTAGCTACTACTAGTGTAGTTGAGACAAAAATTACTACAGCTGCTGTTTACACTATGTTGACATAACTCTAGCAGCGTAGTGTTGAGAGGCTGTAGGGGACAGATGTTGTAGTATAAGTTAAGGTTGCCACCAATATAGTAGTCGATAATCTCCGCTGGTAGTGGTCTACTAGTGTTAACTGTGGTACTGTAGTTAACCAGCTGCTGTGAACTGTCATGTACGAACTTGGGATCTGGGTAGTAAGATAAGCTTATAACCCAGTAGTCTATTAGTGAGCAACACTGTGGTAGTTGATCACAGCTACAGACGATTGAACTGTTAAGTTCCATAGCCACAATAGTGGCTATAGTCTGCTGTATTAACAGACCATCTCTAGCCTCAAGCTCACATTCAACCTCACGTTCAAACTTAAACTCAAGATACCTAGTATACTCTACTGTCCCTATGGGTACCAGTGTCAGCATTATACCGACTATTACTAGTACCGTAACAATATACTTGTTACAGAGTTTACACTTTGGTAGGTCCAACATTTACTATGTAAGAATAATAGCTTATGGTGAAACAAAAATGGTGTCTCTTGGCTACTAACTTGGTTAGTACTATCAGGTGATAAGTCTCTCTCTCTTTCTCAAGAGAGAAGGGGGTAACAGAGTAAAGTTTTATTGCAGACTACGAGCCGCAAGACAATATAACACATAAAAGAATTTGAAAATTTCTGGCTACTGAAAACTGTAGCAGAGATGACAGTAACCTACATCTCTGATAGTAATGAAGCTGAGGTGGCCAACTGGCAGGCGGTGAGCTCCAAGACTGCCAAAGATCTCATGACTGATCTCAGAGTAACAGATGTCAGCGTGAAGATACCACACCGCTATGCTGACATCTTTGGCATCTACCTCAACTTCCTATACACAAAAACACCAGAGGTCGTTGACTATCAAGAGAACGGCAGTAACTGGGCTGTCCAGTATAGGAAGGGGCAGGAGAAGAAACTAGAGAGGATAGCGGGCTGGAACAACATCTTGCGAAGCCTTAATGTTACTAACATCCCAGAACTACTCTTGAGATGCTTCGGGATGGAAACCTTCCTTGCTGATGACGAGTTTTACACTTGGTTGATGGAGCGAGTCTATGACATCTGGGATGAATTCCAACCTTATATTAAGCAACTGGATGATGTAAGATTCTTCTACCTACATGTACCTTTCCCTCTAATCCCCGACTACTACCGAAACAAGCCAGGCTTCCGTCAAGAATGGCTTACCGTCGATCAAAGTCGAAAGGGGAACATTGTCAAGGTTCGAACACAAGGTCGTGAATACAGGTATTCTAATACTATCATCCTCTACTCCAACACAGGGAATCTGAATAAGCTATCTGTAATGGTCACTGATGAGTCCCTTGTAGGGAGAGAGGAGACCCGCTTTTATACCTGGCAGTGGCATGAAAATGGTGACTTGAAGTCATATGAGGGTGGCGCCATACACGGTCTTTCTGTCATGTCAAACCGCGTTGGTCCTTTGAGACAGGGGTATTATCGTGGCGGTGCAGAGGGGCGAACTACCGATTTTAGAGGAAGGAGTGTTATACCCGATGCTAACCTACTACAGTTGACGCTGGAAGACCTTAATATTTCTGAGTAGAGTAGTTATTAGTGTTCGTTGGGGTCAGAGACTATGTCTCTGACAAAGGGTATAAGATTACACTGTTACTAATATCTGTCGGTAACAGTAAACTTTACTGTAGTATTATTTCAGTAACAGATATTGAACAAGCTATAACCTAGTAAGACTTATGTCTGGTTAGACACTATCTAAACAGTTAAAATGTTGAACTCGTGACAAGGTTAGCTTAGCGGCTGTTCTGCTGAAGTTAACCAACAATTTGAGTTTAACTATCTGTCTGTTTAAAGCAAAAGCAGCCAGCATGGACTCCCGTCGTGACCTTCATGGTGATGTGTTTGAGGAGAACAGGTGGCTAAGGGAGCAAGTTAGGGAGTTGGGTGAGCGTGTGAGGAGGTTGGAACAGAAGGTTTTTTCTATTCCGATCATGACTACCCACCAGTACGGTGAGAGGGGTGAGGAGATCAGTAGGACTAGACGTGAACTCCCTGAGCGTCGCTATTCTAGCTCATCCGACACTAGCAACCCTCTCTATAGACATGGTACTATTCACGGTAGCACCCATCCTCGCTCTTACCTCGGAGAGGGCTACGACTAACTGTTAGCTATTAGTATCACTGTCACTTTGTCACCTCGTGACAAGGTGACGAGGTAGTAATGAGCTATTTTCTTACAACTTTGAGTTGTAATAATCTTATTGCCGAGCTAAGATAGCCGGACAATTATAGTATTTTGCCATTGACCAACTTAACACTTAGTCACGACAAGATCTGTACATCCAGATGCTGATAATAACATTAACTATTGATAGTTATTATTACTACTACTACTACTACTACTATTACTATTACTACTATTACTACTACTATTATTACTATTACTACTACTATTACTACTATTACTACTACTATTACTACTATTACTACTACTACTACTACTATTACTACTACTATTACTATTACTACTACTACTATTATTATTAGTAATAATGATTATGAATTCTGGTTATGAGATATTTCACTAACTATCTTAGTAATAAAACGGTGATGTTGTCAACATACCAGTTAGAGCAGTATATCATTGAAGGTTTCGGCCCTAAAATAGGAGCTACTCTACCACAACTTACTCGTTATATTAGGAGTCAACAGCAAGAGTATGGTCTTGAGGTTAGTAGTAGAGAGGAGATCTTTATAGCTGTTAGAATAGCCTTAGCCACAGGTGAGGTTAAACGAATCGGTGAGCTTGGATTAGGTAATGAAAATAAGTATAATAACAGCTATTATGTGCTCACACAGGTTGATCCTATCCCTTATGTTCAACTATTCTTTGAGCAGGAGAGTTGGAGCCTACGTGGTCTAACCCGCGCCTACATACGCAAGATGCAGCTGCCTTACAACTACGATGTGGCTGATGAGGTTAAGGAGGAGATCATAGCTTTAGTCACCCATCGTTACTTGGATATCGATAGGAACAGTGTGTTAACTTTAGGTCCCCGCTATATTGAGTTAGTCGACCTACTACTTGAGGAGTAGTTAAAATAAGAATGGTCTAATGAGAATGTTGTTGTTATCTAATAACAACATAGGTGACTTTATAGTCTATCTTATTACAGGCTAAACCTGTAATAATATCGTATAACGACTGTATGGAATATACTGTTTTGCCGTTAGTCAGTTTCGATGTAGGCCATATCCTGAACCATCTTGGCAGGCTTAGTGGTTTCAGCAGACTCGCTGAAGATGGACAAGACCTTCTTCCACGCGTGGCTGCAAGCAGCCTCAAATGTTGTCTTCTCGCGCCAGTGTAGGGTATAATTATAAATGGGATGTTGAAACACCACCTGATGGCGACTAAGCCAGACGACAATGTCATCGTGGGCTTGAGTCAGCCATACCTCATGATACTTGAAGGTATCATCACCACAGTAGAAGACTTGACCATCTTCACCAGGCAGGGAGTTGTAGTAGATACTACTCTCACCTTTAGCAGCAGCTATCGCCATGCATTTCAGCAGCGTTTTATAGCTGGTCTTGGCGTTCTCAGCAACCTTCTGCTTCTCTGTCTGCTTATCTGCCTTCTCCAGCTCGCGCTTTTCAGCAGCGCGCTGCTTACCCTCGCTTAGGATCTTACTGATGACCTCACGATCGTTAGACATTGCGGCAGTATAGATGTCAGATAAACTTTTACATACTGGTATATGGTCATTTTTAAAGTCAGCTATGTTGTTACTGTTGGAATTTACACCAGGCAACGTTGATGGTTAAATTTACATAGTATCTTATTATGTGTTTGTTTCAAACAAACAAACAATAAACCATATACTACTGTTTGTGTGTTTCAAACAAACAAACAATAAACCATATACTACTGTTTGTGTGTTTCAAACAAACAAACAAACAAACAAACAAACAAATGGTAAGTTACTGTGTACTGTTGTTACTACCATGAACATCATCACTTGATGTGCCGGAGTAATAAGTTAGACAAAAAATGACTTAACGTGGCCCGAATGGAAGGTGCAAAGAGTATTCAGTAACCAACAATTACAAGTTACTATAGAATGACGTTACTTACTATATCGTTGGTGTTCATTCTCACTTACATGGTGACGTTCAACATCGGCTACATGATGATCTTGTTCCTCAGTTACGTAGCCCTGAGGAACATGAGATTCATTGTGTTTAGGTCGCTAGGACGCGAGTACATTTTAGTACTGTTGGCACTATCAACAGCTATGCATGTTTTTAACATGATTTCGGTTATGGAGTACGTGACTACCAATAATATGACGATTACCAATCTCAGCAATGTTATTGGTGGCAACGACACCATCATAGACGTGAGAGATGTAGAAGCAAACAGATATGATGATATAGACCCATTCTTGTCAGGCATCCGTATGTGGATTTTAGCTATGCTCTTTAGTGCATTGATTGGTAGACAGTTCATGTTGAGTAAGATTTTCAACACACTCAAGATTCCGTATATCACAGACAAGTCCTCATCACGAGTACAAACACTATGGTCACCGTTGTTGTTATCATCACTGCTTTGGTTACCCATGATAGCTGTGTTCTTTGTTTACACATTCAACATCATTTCAGTCATACCTTTCCTGACCTGTTTCACGATCTACTATGCTTGTTACATTACTGTCTTCTTTGTACTAGTCTACAAGAATAGGAACATTAACCAGACGTACAGTGACTACAAAAGCAACGTAATAACTGGTGTCTTTCTGATAACTGTAGTGGTTTTGGGCATGTTTGTGACTGTACTGTTCGAGTTTATGTTTGTATCTGATTTTGTCTTTGAACTGGTAATTAACTTCGTGTTCGGACCCGCTTTTGTGTTACCATCCTTGGTTATATTAGGTAAGCCCTGTTTTATCTTCTTCTTCCGCAAATCCGAAATGCAGGCCTGGCACGACTTCAATAAGAGCAGGGGTTTCCTTTATGGTCAAATGGACAGCAAGTCTGGTCGATCCAACTCGCAATTGTCAGGCTCATCCCCATCTTCCAAGAAACAGTACAATTCACAGTCTACTTCTGAAGTTCTAACCCCAATGTCCGCTACTTCAGTGTCGACTCCGAAATCAGTGTCGACTCCGAAATCAGTGACAACACCGACCTTGACATCGCCATTAGGGGTAGACTATACACCCACTCAACTACTGTCATCAAGTAATTTAATTGCGGATCTTAGTGCTACGGGATCTGACAGTGCTTAAGTACTGTTGTAAGTACAGTAAGTACTGTAAGTATAGACACGTGTAAATAATGGTTTATTGTTGTGACTAACTCTCTTACTTCGATATCTTGAAGATATCAAAGGGTTCACATGTCTCTAACAAGATAGAGAACAGTTACCTTGTTATAGTTTAAAACTGTAACTGTAGTTATTAGTGCAACCTTAAACGTGATTACTGTTAATTTCAATAGTAATTATAAGATGTATACGCTACTACTCTAAGTTGTAACTCCTGTACGCCTTCTAAATTGTAACTTTTATAACTCTTCTAAGTTATAACTCTTCTAAGTTATAACTTTAAGTTGTAACTCTTCTAAGTTAGACAATCTCTGTTCATCATACTATATGATGAAAGATTTCTAGTGTTGCTTACCTAACGTCGATCATCACTCATCTCTAACCACCAACCATTACTAAGGTTTTAAATTTTCGTAGGGTGGTGCCAATAAGCACTAGAAGACAGATTTTTACAGTGACTACTCTCTAAGCAATTTTTATAGTTATAACTGTAAAGTGGTAAAATTATTGTCTTTGGTTGTTGTTGGTAATCTCCGGGCATCGACGACAGCCAGAAACTTGGTTTCTAACAGAATTTTTTTTCTAGGGGGGGGGGTACCCTAGCAGTAAATTTTTATAGTAGTTATCACCGTACAACTGTATCTATCTCTCGACAAAATTCACGGTTATAACTGTAAAAATAGTAAAATTATTGTCTTTGGGTGTTGTCTGTCATCTCCTGACATCAATGACAGTCAGAAACTAAATCTTGGGTGAAAATTTCTAGGGGGTACCCTAGAAGACAAACTTTATACTGATTATGATCACAGTACTGTGTTCATTCCCGAACAAATTTTGTAGTTATAACTATAGAAGTGGTAACAATTATTGTTCTTGGTTGTTGTTGGTCATCTTCCGACATCGATGACAATCAGAAACTAAATCTTGGGTGAAAATTTCTAGGCCCACCCTAGAAGACAAAATTTTATAGTGGCCACCACTATACAACTGTGTTGCTTCTCGAGAGATTTTTGTAGTTATAACACAAACTCTTACTAGAAATTGTCTTTGGCTGTTGTTGGTGATCTCCTGACATCGATGACAGTCGGAAACCAAGTTTCTAACAAAATTTTTCTATGGGGTACCATTGGAAGACAATTTTTACAGTGGTGACCATTATACAGGTGTGTCTATCACTGAACAAAATTTATGGTTATAACTGTAAAAATAGTGAAAGTTACTGTTGGTGAGAGGTATTTGTCATCTCCCGTCGTCAGCGACAGCTAGAAACCGAGTTTCTAACAAAAGTTTTCTGCGGGTACCCATTGAAAGACAATTTTTACAGTGGCCACCACTATACAGCTGTGCTGCTTCCTGAGAGATTTTTGTAGTTACAACTGTAAAAATAGTAAAAGTATTGTTGGTGAGAGGTGTTTGTCATCTCCCGTCATCAGCGACAGCTAGAAACCGAGTTTCTAACAGAAATTTTCTAGGGTCCACCTAAGAGACAAATTTTTATAGTGTTTATCACCGTACAGCTGTGTTGCTTCCTGAGAGATTTTTGTAGTTATAAGTGTAAAAGTGGTAGAAACTGTCTTTGGTTGTTGTCAGTCATCTCCCGACATTGGTGAGAGTTAGAAACCTGGTTTCTAACAAAAATTTTCTGTGGGTGTGTGTACCCACTGGAAGACAATTTTTACAGTGATTACCACTGTGTAGCTATGTCTATATCTGGACAAAATTCATAGTTATAACTGTAAAATAGTAAAGTTGTTGTCTTTGGTTGTTATCTGTCATCTCCTGACATCAACGACAGTTAGAAACCAAGTTTCTAACAGAAATTTTCTAGGGTTGGACCTTAGAAGACAATTTTTATAGTGGTTACCACTGCATAACTGTATCTATCTCTAGACAAATTTCACAGTTATAATTAGGAATTTGGAGGAAACTGTCTTTGGTAGTCGGTGATGATCCCCCAGTCACCGGCGACACTTAGAAACTAGAGTATTCGGTGAAAATTTTCTTGGACCCTCTCTCATCCATAGCAGTGAACTCTTATAATGGTTGTAGTCATGCTACTACTCTAAGCTATAATTCTGAGTTGTAACTCTTGTAACTTGTCTAAGTTATAACTCTAAGTTGTAACTCTTGTAACTTGTCCAGGTTATAACTCCTCTAAGTTGTAACTCTTGTAACTTGTCTAGGTTATAACTCTAAGTTGTAACTCTCATAATCTCTCTGAGGTGTAACTTCTTTTTAGCCCCTACTATAGATTGGATTTACGACGACTATATCACAGCAGCTTCCAACTATATGCTTAGTGACTGGTTACTCTATACATCTATCATGTCTCTAATCTATTACAGGTTAGACCTGTAACTTACACTACAATAATAGCTCTTATAAAAATTTGATAGTATAATCATGGACGACAATTTTCAAGATAACAAAGGCGCGAGGGATAGACGTTCTTATAGAGTGTAACTATAGTTGTTATAATGGGCATCCTCAAATCATTCTACTATGTGCTTCAGGACATCGTTTTGCTAGCTTTTGTCTTTTACCTAGATCTACCAACGCCACTACACGCTATTACGGCCGGCTGCCTTATGTGGTCACTATTTGTCATTGGCCATGACTGCGGTCACGGCAGTTTCTCTAAACACCGTGCTGTCAACGACATTGTCGGTCACCTGTTGCATGGTTGCCTGTTGGTTCCTTACTACCCCTGGCAGCTGTCTCACTCTCATCATCACCGCTATCACATGCACAAAGACAAAGATATGTCCCACAAGTGGTCAGCAGATGATGATGTTGGCGGTGACTATGGTGTACACAGCATCTGGCTGCTACCCGCCTACTTGCCTATTTATTTGTACCTAGGTATGTTTGATGGCTCACACATTATGCCTAACTCTAAGCTGTTCACTGACCAGCGAGAGAGAATAGAGTGTGTGATGTCTACCGCTTGGTGCCTGGTTAATGTTGCAGTCATCACTTGGTACTTCAACTATAACGTCTCTGCCATCTTCCACTACTACACACTACCTTGGTTTGTCTTCGTTAGCCTGATCTACATCATCAGCTACTTACATCATCATGATATTGACACTACCGTCTATGATAGTACTAGTTGGACTTTTAAGGCGGGAGCCGAAGAGACT
>Ga0302309_10004257_pt1 | contig 10676 bp, 7 predicted proteins | sample III_Palsa_N1_1_FD_200453 | JGI IMG/M metagenome (GOLD analysis project Ga0302309, IMG submission 200453) | Peat permafrost microbial communities from Stordalen Mire near Abisko, Sweden - III_Palsa_N1_1 | ecosystem: Environmental > Terrestrial > Soil > Palsa > Peat permafrost | place: Sweden... | reverse complement strand
CTGCTGGAATCCGGAATGCTCTTCTTTCAGTTTTTTTACTATTTATTCCGTCCCCAGGATCTTTCCCGCAAGTTGTATTTGATTTTGCTGATCCTAATGCTCTTTTACAACATTACGGGCGGTCTATTTCCCGATCCTAAAATCAATATATCTCTTGATATACAGGAGATGATCGCCTATGGCAGCGGTTTTTCAATGGCTTCTTACTTTCCGTATTATTTTTATAAAGCATTTGAGCTAAAATCACTTCGATGGCACGCGCTATACGGTGTTCCCCTATTTTTAGCTTGTCCCTATCTGGTGTTTTTCGTTGTTATCTATGCCATCAATGGGAACCTGAATATTGATATAAAATACGGTATGATTGCGCCATTTATTTATGCGCTCGTCCTGCTTTTTGTAATGTTTAAGGCCATCCGGGACAAGTATAAAAGGCATCAGGACGAAAATAAATACGTCGAAGCAACAGCTATGTGTATTGCGATCACGCCCTGGGCAGCTCTTGCCTTTTTTGGCCTCGTCGAAAGCAGTCAGCTAGTTGAAGTTTTATGCACCAATACCGGAATTATTGGCATTACATTTCTCTTTATCGGAAAATCCATCAGAAATGCCCGAGAGGAATATGCACGTCTGCAGCAGCTTGCCAGACAAGGAGATGGGACTCACATTTTTGAGGAGATGTGTCGTTATTACCACCTGACGAACCGTGAAATTGAAATCGTGTTATTAATCAAGCAAGGGTTAACCTATAAACAAATATCCGAAAAGCTCTTTATCGCAGGAAAAACAGTTGAAAATCACATGCAGAATATTTATGAAAAGTCAAAGGTTAAGAACAAGGCCGGTTTACTTCATAAATTCTTCGAAGGCGTGTAAATCAATAGCTTAGGACATAGGTTTTTATCCCTATTTTCCAAAATAGGGTAAATCCCTCATTTGCGAAAATATCCAATAACCACAATTTTGTTCCCGAGTTTCGGCAATGGCCAGGCAAATTTCTGAAGTCCTATTGCCATTTAAGTACTATTATTTACCAGGAACTATAGTTCTAAAAACAGAGGACGAGTATGAGAAAGAGATTAGAAATTGAAAAACAGTACCCTTTTTACTGGCTGGATTCCCTGGCCGAAATTACCCTAAACCCTGAAAAAAATAATGTCAAAGCGTTGGAGCCACTAGAGCTGGCTGCTATCTGTGAGCGACTTCCTGAGGAATTTAGCCGGATCAGCGCTACGCTGAAAACCCAGGCATTCTGCCTTTACTCCAACGACAAAGTTAAAGTCGTCGCCGGTCATTATGATCAGGCTGTACGCCTGCTGCTGCAAAAAACAAAAATCAACCTGGCTCAGTATCCGGAGCATGGCCCGCTGCGCGATACCTGTCAGCTATTGTTAGATCATTTGAATGAATTCTATCAAAATGTTCATCAGCGTTACCAAACCAGTGATGTACCCGTTGAACCCCACGAATCACAAGCCCTGTATAAAATCCTCTGCCGCCTAAGCGTTGACCAGATCGCCATTATTTTAAAAGCTGCCGATGATATTAAGCTTATTGTCACCCGGTCATTCAGCCAAATGCTTAAAAGCATTGTACCTTTTCTGTCCACAGAGCGCTTTAAAGACTTTTCCTGGAAAAGCGCCCGCAGCAGTACCTATAAAATGGAAGACGGCGATAAAACCATTGCTATTGAAACCCTCGAAGCGTTAATCGGCAAGATCAGGGAGTACTAAACCCTACAGTACAATTTCAGAGCCTCCTCACCGGGAGGCTTTTTTGTTTCCAGTCAGCTTATCACTTTTCTTTATTCCCCCTTGCCTAGGCAATTTCAACATCCATTAAACCGACATTTCAAAAATATTTTAGTATCCGCGCTACAAATTATCGACAAAACACATCTGTAATCCACTCATTTCCAATAGGCTTCAAAAGGTGCAAAAAGGGTGCACTACAAAGTTGAAGTTTTCCCGCGTATCCAAATCCGGTTGCTTTGTATCAACAAACGGCAACAAACCTGCCCATTAAGAAACAACAAAACTAATCAGACAATGAACCATCTTCTGCACCAAATCAGCTGGCACCAATATTTAATCGTTGCCTTCGTCGCCGCATTCATTTATTACATCATAGTAATCCTGCGCTACTACCGGCCTGAACTGCAAAAATTGCAGCGCCGCGTTAATGGCGACAAGGAGGGCGAACAGTTGCAGGCATTACAATACCAGCCCGCTGAAGAAGAAGTAAAAGCTGCGCCCGAGCAGGATCTGAAAGAACAGCCGTACCACGAGGAGGTCATTACCGATACGGACATCCTCGCCGGAAAGCTTAAAGCAAGTATCATCAAAGCGGCCGATAAGCCATTTGCTCCGGCCATTCTCATCCCCCAGCTGAAGCAGATTTTAAAGGAACACCATGATATAGCCGCCCCAGAGCGGGCGGTAATCAACCGCCTCGTCGTCGACGAAACTGAAAATACCGGCACTGCCCTGCTGACCGAAGAAGAAGTGGATCAGTGGTGGGAACGTTAGCAGGCGAGTCGCTTCCGGCCCGTGCCCTTAACCGGGGCCGGGCTTGGAAGAAAACCTACAACAAAAGCCTTTGCTGACCGAACGTCCCGGCGCACCGCGCCAAGGGTAATCCCAAAAAGGGGAAACGGCAGCAGCATCTTTTCCAACCCCTCCACAGCACACTGTGGCGGGGGTACGGGAAAGCTATGTCCTGATTATTTAACCAAACGATAAGTGAAAATGAAAACGTGCAGAAAGAAAATCGTGGGCAATGCCCTGAAAACAAGCGTGCTGTGCGCGCTGCTATTAACTGAAGCCGCCATTGCGAGTGCCCAGGACGGGAATGCCGGTATCAATCAGGCCAACACGCAGGTCAGGAGTTATTTTGAAAGCGGAACCAACCTGATGTATGCCATCGGTGCCATTGTCGGCCTGATCGGGGCGGTCAAAGTTTATCAGAAATGGAACTCCGGTGATCAGGACACATCTAAAGTTGCTGCGGCCTGGTTCGGCTCATGCATCTTCCTGGTGGTCGTCGCCACCATCATCAAATCATTCTTCGGTATCTGAGCCCCATCCAAACCCTCCCCGGTAGGGAGGGCTTAAAAATTAAAATAATGAAAACACAACTGATTAAACAGCTACACAATTACCTGCTGCAAAACCATACCGATCTGCTGATCGCCCTGCAGGAGGAACACCGGCTGGAGCATTACCTGAAACAAAAGGTGGAATCTGTAAGCGAGTTGCTCAAGCAATTGCAGGAAGAGAGCCGGCCTGCTTATGTGATTGAGGCGCTATGCCTCGAAGAACTTACCCGCGACCTGCGGCCGTCGCGCTTCAACTATATGCGAGAATTACTGGAAACCGAATTTGAAAAACCCTATCAGCGGATGCGCGACAGCGGCATCCTGACTTATGAACTCATCAACCTCATCGGTGCCTGTGAACCCATTTTCGAGGTCTTCGCCTTTGGTGAGGAAACAGCAGACAGCAACCAGCTTAAGTACGCCATCATGGGCATGATTGCCGAATACCTGGAGCGCTAAGAATCAAGTGAAAAAGAAAGGTGAGGAAAAATGGCTTACAATCAGCTACAGCATTTAAGGGATAACATTACAGCAATCCGCATCGCGCTGGATTACCGTGACGGGATAACACCAAAGCCTGAGGAATACGCGGCGCTAGCGGCTTATGCCGGGTTTGGCGGATTAAAAGCCGTGCTTTTCCCGGCAGGCGATAAACAGGAATGGATCGACCGCAAGGCATCTCAGAGTGACCTCAAGCTGTACCCATCGATGATGGAGTTGCACCAGTTATTGAGAGACGGCCTTACCGAAAGCGACTATAAGAGCGCAGTTAATTCCATCCGCGACAGTATCCTGACCGCATATTATACGCCGCCCATTGTTCCGCAGGTTTTGTTTGAAACACTTAAGGCTAATGATATCAGCCCGAAACGCTCTTACGAGCCGAGCAGCGGCGCGGGGGTCTTTGTTACTGAAATGATCAAAGTTTTCCCGGATATCGAAAACATTACAGCTGTCGAAAAGGATATCGTAACCGGCATGGTACTGAAAGCTTTGGCTTCCGGCTTACCTGTTCCAACCGAAGTTCAGGTAAAGGGTCTCGAAGAAACCTCATCGAAAGAAAACGGTCAGCATGACCTGATTGTCAGTAACATCCCTTTCGGTAGTTTCCAGGTTTTTGACCCGGCTTTTACTGATAAGGAGATCAGCGGAAAGATCCATAATTACTTTTTTGCCAAAGGATTGGAGAAACTTGCCGATGGGGGGATCCTCGCCTTCATTACCAGCGATGCGTTTCTCAACAGCCCTTCCAACCGCGCAGCCAGGGTCTACTTGTTTGACCGGGCGGACTTTATCAGTGTCACCGTCATGCCCGATAACCTGATGAAGGATACCGGCAATACCGAAGCGCCCAGCCACCTGCTTGTGGTGCAGAAAAATAACGGCAAGATCAATTTCAGTGCGGATGAAGCGCTGCTTATCGAGACGATAAAGCAGCAAAATGAGTTCGGCGAGTACCATGTCAGCGAATACATCCGCGAAGAACGCGAAAGGATTACCGCCGCGGACACCGTTGAGCCCGGTCAGAACCAGTATGGCCAGGCGCATCAGCGCACCTGGCAAAAGGGCGAACTCAACGCCATCGCCGCAATCCTGCACGAGAATTTAATGGACGGCATCGCCGCCAACTTTAACAGCGAAGCATTTGTCCGGGCGCAGCAGTTCCAAACCGTTCAACTGGCACCGGAACAAAAGCCGCGGTTAACCTACCTGGCTGTACCTGAAACTTCCGCGGTTACCACCAGCGTGCAGTTAGGCTTATTTGATACCGCACCCGCTGAAAACGGAAACCGGGCAATTGATTATATCAGCGAGGCGGACGAAAACAGCGTACTTAAAAGCAGCGCCCGTCTTGTCGGCACCATCCGTAACAAGGATAACCCGAAACATGAGAATGTGGTGCTGCTGACCGCCCGCCAAAACAGCGGCAAAGCTTTCGTTTACAAGCTGGTGGCCAATGTCGAAGGGATTAATGTTCCGGCCAACTGGCTCAACGGAAACCTGCTTGGTCAGGAGTTGCCTAAACTGGTGCCTGCGCTCCAGGCTTTTAATCATGACTTTTATTTCGAGGGCGACCAGAGCCTGAAGGCTTATTTCAATTTTGGCAAGAACGCGGAGGTCTATTACCGCACGCTTAATCCTTTTCACCAGGAAGGCAGTCTGGTGACGGTGAACGGCCAGGCGGGAACCATCCATAATATCAATGAACTCCGGACACAAGCCATTTTTGAGCCATTGGCCGATCAAAAGGACGCACGGTTTTATGAGCGCTACACGCTCATCCGGGATACCTACCTCGCACTGGTGGAAATCGAATCGTTGAGCCAGGTGGCCTATCCAAACTTTCGGAATGACCTGAACATTGCTTATAATGAGTTTGTACAGTCTTTCGGTGAACTGAACCGCCCGGCTAACCGTCGCCTGATCCTGGCCGATGAAAAAGAAGGCTTTAAGGTGTTGTCCTCCATAGAGGTAAAAGAGGGAAATGGTTTCATACCGGCGGATGTACTGAACGGGCCTGTCTTTAGCAGTCAGGAGTCTTTTCAAACCGATGACCCGGTAGCCGCATTGGCCCGCTGCCTGAATGAAAAGGGCACGGTCGACCTCGGTTTCATCGGTGCCGCTACGGGACTGTCCATCGAAGAAGTACCCATCAGCCTGCAAAGCCATATTGTCCTGAACCCGCAGAACTTGGAATGGGAAACCGTAGATCAATACCTGTCAGGAAACGTAGTTGAAAAACTGGTTATAGCTGAACAAAAGGCGGCAGCATCACCGGAAGATCCGCAGTTGCAAAACAGTTTGCAGGCCATCAGCCGGGTACAACCTGAACGCATACCCTTTGAACTGCTGGTGCTGGATTTTAACCTCGGAGAACGCTGGTTCCCGCTGAACTATTATGAACGTTTTGCTTCCGATTTTTTTGAACTGCCGGTAACCATAGCATACCTGCATGGCAGTGACAGTTTTAAGGTTGCTACTAAAGGCAGTAACCTGAAGATCAACCGGGAGTATGCGATCAGCCCGAAAGAAAGCAGCCGCACGACCTATGGTTATACCCTGCTGGAGCACGCGCTGGAAAATACCAGTCCGTATTTCAGTTACGAGGTATCGCTCGGCGGCGGTAAAACCAAACGTTACCCGGATAATGAAGCGATTCAACTAGCTCATCAAAAGATCGAGCAGATCCGCACAGGTTTCGTCAACTGGTTGGGTGAGTTGCCAATAGAAGAAAAACAGTACCTCGAAAAGCTGTACAACGACACTTTCAATTGTTACCGGTTGCGGGAATATGATGGCAGCCACCTGACCTTCCCCGGCCTGGATAAAAAAGCGCTGGGCATCGAAGATCTTTACAGCTCGCAGAAGAACGCCGCTTGGCGAATCGTGCAAAACCGGGGTGCGCTCATTGATCATGAGGTTGGCCTGGGCAAAACGCTGACCATGATCGTTGCCGCGCAGGAAATGAAACGGCTGGGTATCGTGCACAAACCGATGATCCTGGCACTCAAAGCCAATGTCAACCAAATCGCCGATACCTACCGTAAAGCTTACCCGCAGGCAAGGATACTGGCACCAGGGGAAAATGACTTTACGCCGGACAAGCGGCTGCGTTTATTCCACGAGATCAAGAATAATAATTGGGACTGCATCATTCTCACTCACGACCAGTTTGGTAAGATCCCGCAATCTCCGGAAGTGCAGCAGCGCATATTCCAGGCGGAACTGGACAATATCGAACTCGACCTTGATACCCTGCTTTCAGAGGGCGGTGATATTTCGCGGAGGATGCTTAAAGGGCTTGAAGTCCGCAAAAAGAACCTGACCGCCAAGCTTAAAACACTGGAGCATGAAATGGAAGGCAAAAAGGACAAGGGCATCGATTTCAAGGAAATGAATGTCGATCACCTGTTCGTGGATGAATCGCATAAATTCAAGAACCTGACTTTCACTACACGCCACGACCGGGTGGCCGGTTTAGGCAATACCGAGGGCAGCCAGAAAGCATTGAATATGCTTTTCGGTGTTCGGACTTTGCAGGAACGCTTTAACAGCGATCTCTGTGTGACCTTCCTGAGCGGCACACCCATCTCCAATAGCCTGACTGAAATGTACCTGATCTTCAAGTACCTGCGGCCAAACGAGATGGAGCGTCAGCGGATCGAAAACTTTGACGGCTGGGCGGCGGTATTCGCCAAGAAAACGACCGACTTCGAATTCTCGGTTACCAACGAGATCATCGCCAAGGAACGCTTCCGCCATTTCATCAAAGTTCCTGAACTGGCGCTGTTCTATAACGAAATCACGGATTATAAAACCGCTGCGCATATCTCGCTGGATAAACCTGCACTGAACGAACAACTGGTCAACATTCCACCAACTCCGGAACAGGCGGAATTTATCAGGCGACTTATGGCATTCGCGAAAAACGGCGACGCCACACTGATCGGCAGACCACCATTAACCGAAGACGAGGACAAGGGCCGCATGCTCATCGCAACCAATTACGCCAAAAAGATGGCGGCTGACCTCCGGCTGATAGATCCCGTGAAATATGAAGATCACCCGGATTTTAAGGTGAATGTTTGCGCCCGCAAGCTGGCAGAACTGTATGAAGGCAGTCAAAAGGAACGCGGAACACAAATCGTCTTCTGCGATATCGGCACACCCAAGCCGGACGCCTTCAATATGTATGATGCGCTGAAGGAAAAGCTGACCCGTGACCTGAATATCCCGGCAGCCCAGATCACTTTTATCCACGACTGGACAGATAAACAAAAACCGGAACTGTTCAGAAAGATGAACCGGGGCGATATCCGCATCCTGATCGGCAGTACCGAAAAAGCCGGTACTGGTTTAAATGTTCAGGAAAGGGTGATCGCTATGCATCACCTTGATATTCCCTGGAAGCCAAGCGAACTGGAACAACGCAATGGCCGCGGTGCCAGGCAGGGCAATAAGCTGGCCAAATCCGGCTATGGCAATAAAGTGCAGAATTTCATCTATGCTGTGGAGCAATCGCTGGATAATTACAAGTTCGGCCTCCTCAAGAACAAACAAAACTTTATCTCACAGATGAAGAACTGCGAGCTCAGCCAGCGCAGTATTGATGAAGGCTCAATGGATGAAAAGAGCGGGATGAACTTTTCGGAGTACATCGCCATTCTTTCCGGCGACACTACACTGCTGGAAAAAACCAAACTGGAAAAGAAGATCGCCGTTATGGAAAGCCTGAAGACAGCGCATTTTAAGGAGATCGTTCGCGTACGCTACCAACTGGAGAGTCTGGATAAGGACAGCGAAACCAACCAGCGCACCCTGAAAGCACTGGAGGCCGACCAAAAGCAATACCACCAGTTGCTGAAAACAGAAAAAGACGGCAGTAAATCCAATCCTATACAGCTGAAAGAGGTACATAGCGCCGACAGTGTTGCTATCGGGAAATACCTGATCAAGCTTTATCAGGCATGGAAACCAAAAACCAACAGTGATAACCCTAAAGAACTTGGCGAGCTCTATGGCTTTAAACTCTATATCCGCCATGAAATATCGCTTGGCAATTTAGATGGCAAAGCTGCGAATAACGCTTACAACAGCCTGTATGCTGAACGGCCTGACGGCAGCATCCGCTATACCTTCAGTTCCGGCGCGCCAAATACAGACAATCCCAAACTTGCCGCCCGCTATTTTATCAATGCCATTGACAAAGTAGATGGGCTGGTTGAGAAATATCAAAAGGATCTTAAGGAAATCGCCGAACAGATACCGCAGTTAAAAGCCCTGCAGGGGAAACCTTTTGAGAAAGAAACGGAACTGCAAGCCATGAAATCAAACCTCGGAAAGCTGGAGCGGGAAATCGCCCAAAATATTAAGGCAAAACAGGAAGCACAAAGCGAGCAACCTGCTGAGCGATTACCATTGGCCGCTGATGGCAATGAGACAGTACGTGGTATAAATCCAGGTACAACTGAAGCAGAGCATACCAAGAGCACCCCAAGTGAAATCGTCCAGCTTTCACAGGCGGCCGCCCCGGAAGAAAACCCGGTTTTGGAAAGAACGCGGCAGGCGATTTACGCACAGCATCCCGAAATGGCTAAAAAAGTGAAAGGGCTGCGACTATGAAAACGCTTTATTTCGACCATATCCGCTGTCCGCTGCACCGCTATACTTTTTCAGTAAAGGCCATACGTCATTGGGTGGAACAGACCTGCGAAGGCCGGGTATTAAATCTTTTTGCCGGAAGTACGAAACTGGCATTGGATGAAACCCGGAATGACCTTGACCCGGGCATGCCTGCGGATTATCACCTGGACGCTTTGGCTTTTCTGCGCGGGTGGTCAGGTGAAAAATTCAACACTATCCTGCTCGATCCGCCTTACGCCTACCGCAAAAGCATGGAACTTTATAAAGGCATGATATGCAGCCCTTTCCGGCAGTTGAAAGATGCCCTCCCGGATTGCCTCGAACCCGGCGGGCTGGTCATCACATTTGGATACCATTCTGTGGTTATGGGCCGAAACAGAAACTTCCTGGTGGAACGGCTGGCGCTTTTCAGTCATGGGGGCGCGATCCATGATACCATTGCGGGTGTTGAGCGGTATGCCCCACCCTGAGGCTTCCCGCAGGGGAGGAGACCGAAACGCACCCCTTTTATTCTTCCCACACCAGTTCAAATTTTATGGTGAATTAAAAAAAAACGGGGTAAACAATATAGCCAGAAGAAAAAGAAATCATGAATAACAGCATCTATACCATCAATAAGGGCATTAACAAAAGCATCGAATTCCGGGGCCTGCGGGCGCAGTACATCTGGTACTTCGCGGGACTGGTATTGGGCCTGCTGGTTGTTTTCGCCACCATGTATATCATTGGCGCGGGAACTATTATCTGTCTCGCACTTACAGGCGCCGCCGCTACTTATGGCAGCATAAAGATTTTCAGTCTGAGCCGCAAATACGGTGAACACGGCCTGATGAAGGCCGCAGCACGCAAGCGCATCCCGAAGGTGCTGAAATCCTATAGCCGCCGCTTCTTTCAAAACTTAAATAACACAGGAGGGAAATATGAATAAGCTACGCAACCCAGTGATTTTTGAAATCGAAGGAACCAGCTTCGAGGTTGATATTGACAAGCAGGTACTGCGTCAGACCAATGACCGGGCAAATGAAATATCGTTCGTAAAAGACATGAACGACCTGGGAGAATATTATCTGCTGCGTTATGATCACATTACCAAACGATCAGAGCCGGAACGTACCGATCAATACGTCGAAACCATAGCTATTCCGCCACTGATCCTGCTTGACCCCAATGGTATGTCAGAAAAATACGGCATCCCCATCGATCAGTTGGCCGGAAAAACGGATTTCGAGGTTATCGTTGATCAAAATGCGCTGGCACTTCGCCAAAACGGCGTCCTGCCACAGATTGACCTCGCCGGTGAAAAGTTCACTGTTGACCTGCGCCTTCATGAGCTGCGGAACAGCCAGTACTTCTTCCCGGTCATCAGCCTAAAAAGTTTTGAGCTGACCAATGACGGCTGGCATTACGAAGCCTATTACCACCCGGTAATGAAACA
>Ga0302309_10004249_pt1 | contig 10691 bp, 6 predicted proteins | sample III_Palsa_N1_1_FD_200453 | JGI IMG/M metagenome (GOLD analysis project Ga0302309, IMG submission 200453) | Peat permafrost microbial communities from Stordalen Mire near Abisko, Sweden - III_Palsa_N1_1 | ecosystem: Environmental > Terrestrial > Soil > Palsa > Peat permafrost | place: Sweden... | reverse complement strand
CATCCGCTGCGCCGCAAACACTGGATGCATTCGCCAACAGGGTCATGCAGACGTTCGATCCGCCAGGCATGTCGATCGTGATCGTCGATGGCAACCAGATCCAGAGCCATGCCTACGGCGTGCGCAAGCTGGGCTCCGCTGCGCCAGTGGATGAACACACGATCTTTCCGATCGGCTCCAACACCAAGGCGTTTACTGCGGCTGCGCTGGCGATCCTGGTCGATGAAGGCAAGCTGCGCTGGGATGACCGCGTAGTCGACAAGCTGCCGGGCTTTCGCATGTACGACGCCTATGCGTCGAGCGAAATGACGGTGACCGACTTGCTGGTTCATCGCAGCGGGCTGGGGCTGGGTGAGGGCGATCTGATGATCTTCCCCACCACGGACCGCAGCCGTACCGAGCTGGTGCATGACATCCGCTATCTGAAGCCCGCCCACTCATTCCGCGCCGACTACGATTACGACAACGTGCTGTACATCGTCGCCGGGCAACTGGTCGAGGCAGTGTCCGGCCAGCGCTGGGAAGATTTCGTGCAACAGCACATTCTCGATCCGCTGGGCATGCACGATACCCAGGTGAGCATCGACGCACGTGTTACCGATCACGCATCGCTGCACGCAAGGAATTCCACGCCGGTTCGCGGTGTCGGCAAGCAGGCGGTGCTATCTACCGTGATGACCGGTAGCGTGTTCGCGCCGGCAGGCGCCCTGCAGGTCAGCGCCGCGGACATGGGTCGCTGGCTGCAACTGCAGTTGCAGCATGGTGCGCTTGATGATGGCAAGCGCGTCTTCAGCGAGGCTGCTGCGCAAGCTTTGTGGACGCCGCAGACGCTGATCCCGATCGATCCTGCGCCGGCTGCGCTTGCCCTGGCACAACCGCAGTTCGAGGCCTATGCATTGGGTCTCGAAGTGCAGGATTACCGCGGGCACAAAATCATTACCCACCTGGGTGGCGTGCTTGGCGGAATTTCGGCGGTGGTGATCATTCCGGAAAAGCATGCAGCGTTTGCCATCATGCTCAACTGCGAAGACATCGGCGCGCTGTTCGCGATGCGCGAACATCTGCTCGATACGTTGTTGGGCCTTTCCTCACCGGACTGGATTGCGAACTACAAGCAAGTGTTCGATGGGGTCAACGCACGCGCCGTATCCGCGCTGCAGGCACACAGCGCCGCCGCACATCCCGAACGCGGCCCGTCGCTACCGCTGTCCGGTTATGCCGGTGTCTATCGCGATCCGTGGTACGGCACCGCGACCATCAGTGAGGGCAAGAACGGCGAGGCCGCGCTGAGCATCAGCCTGGATCGCTCGCCGGGTCTGCACGGTACGCTGGAGCACGTGCAGTACGACACGTTCCGCACGCATTGGGCGATGCCCGATGTCGAAGATGCCTACGTTAGCTTCGCGCTCAAGCCCGACGGCAGCATCGATCAGGTGACGATGAAGGCGGTGTCGCCGAATGCGGATTTCAGCTGGGACTACCAGGACCTGCGATTCACTCCGGTAGTCGCTGCCAAGTAAACCCTTTCTCACTATGCAGTCACTCTGGCCGAGTCTTCGCCGGAAGTGATGAGGAGCCGCTACGCGTGAGTACACCTTTTGCATCGCCGGGCTCGCGGGTTGACGTGCTGCCGCAACCGTATCTGTTGTTTCTTGGCGACACCACCGAACCCGGATATGCGAAGACCGCATTCGGTCTGCGTGATTGGGCCGCGGACCGCTGTGTCGGCGAATGGTCGTGTGGCGCGACGGTCACCACCGGGCTGCCGCGACTGATGCCAAAGGAGGCATGGTTGCGTGGGGCGCGAGGCCTGGTGATCGGTGTCGCCAATTCGGGCGGCGTCATACACGACACATGGATTGCGGCACTCGTCGAAGCACTCGAGGCAGGTCTCGACATTGTCAGTGGTATGCACATGCGCCTGGCCGACATTCCGCAACTCGCGGTGGCGGCGACGCGCCTGGGCCGGCACCTGATCGACATCCGCACGCCACCACGCGGCATACCCGTTGCTTCCGGGCTCAAGCGTTCCGGCATGCGGTTGTTGACGGTGGGTACCGATTGCGCATTAGGCAAGAAATACACCGCGCTGGCGCTGGCACGCGCGTTTGCCGGTCGCGGCATCGAGGTCGACTTCCGTGCGACCGGGCAAACCGGGATCCTGATCGCCGGTGGCGGCATACCGATGGATGCGGTGATCGCGGATTTCGAAGCCGGCGCTGCCGAGATGTTGAGTCCCGCCGCACCGCCGCAACACTGGGATGTGATCGAAGGACAGGGTTCGCTGTTTCATCCCGCCTACGCTGGTGTGTCGCTCGGTCTATTGCATGGCAGCCAGCCCGATGTTTTCGTCGTCTGTCATGAGCCCGGACGACTACACGTGCTCGGCCACAACACATTTGCGTTGCCGAGCATCGAAGAGACGATCGACATGACGTTGCGACTAGGCCGACGTACCAACCCGGCGATCCGCTGCGCGGGTGTCAGTTTGAATACGGAGCGCCTCGATGCCTGCGCGGCAGAGGAACTGCTTTCGCGCGAGAGCCATCGGCTTGGGTTGCCGGTGGCCGACCCCATGCGTGGCGGCGCCGAGTTCGATCGATTGGTCGATGCGGCATTGCATGCGCCAGAGGGACAGTAGCCTCTTGGCAAAAGGGAGCCTCGAAAAGCTGCTCTTTGCTCGTCATCCCTGCCTTCGCAGGGATGACGAGCTGGATAGAGGGATGATGTGCTGGGTAAATGGGTGACGAGCTGGGTAACAGGTCATTCACCGTTTGTGTCAGATTTAAACAAGGTCCCAAGGAAAAACGATATGACCAAGATTGGATCTCCGAACTCTGCCTTCGTTGTGATGGCAACTGTTCTGGCGACATTTTGCACACCGCTTGCGATAGCCCAATCCAGCGATGCCGCGCTTACGGCTCGTGTCGATCATGTGCTGGCCAGGGTGCCGTTGATCGACGGCCACAATGATTTGCCGTGGGAAATCCGCGAACGCTTCGGCAATGCCGCCGGGGTGGATCTGAGCGCCAGTACCGCGAACCTGCCGCTGACGGCGCAAGCCGATGAAGCGCAAACTGCGCTGATGACCGACATTCCGCGTTTGCGCGCAGGCCATGTCGGTGCGCAGTTCTGGTCGGTCTGGATACCTTCCACGGTAACCGGTCCAGCTGCCGTGAAGATGACCATCGAACAGATCGATCTTGTTCGCACGATGGTGGCGCGCTACCCGAAGGATCTGCAAATGGCCTATTCGGCCGAGGACATTGAGCGTGCGCATGCGGCCGGTCGCATCGCTTCGCTGATCGGCATCGAGGGCGGTCACCAGATCGACGATTCGCTGGCCACGCTGCGCGAGATGTACGAGCTGGGTGCGCGCTACATGACATTGACCCACACCTTGGATAACGACTGGGCTGATTCAGCGACGGACGCGCCCAAGCATCATGGTCTGACGCCGTTCGGACGCGCTGTAGTCCATGAGATGAACCGCCTTGGCATGCTGGTTGATCTCAGTCACGTGTCGCCGGATACGATGCGTGCAGCTCTTGCGGTTTCGGTGGCGCCGGTGATTTTTTCGCATTCCGGCGCGCGTGCGCTGAACGATCACCCGCGCGACGTGCCGGATGACGTGCTCGCGATGGTTGCGCGCAACGGTGGCGTTGTCATGGTGACCTTTGCGCCAGCTTATGTGTCGGCAGAACGCAATCGCTGGGAAGCCGATCGCGCCGCCGAGGAAACGCGCTACAACTCGCCGCCCTACGCGGGCCTATACATCGGTCAACCCGAGCGGGCGAAGGCGGCGATGGCTGAATGGGACGCCGGACATCCACGGCCCGTCGTCACGCTGGCGATGGTGGCCGATCACATTGAGCACATACGGCATGTCGCAGGGATCGACCATGTAGGCATCGGCTCCGACTTCGACGGTATTCCCAACACGCCGCAGGGCCTGGAAGGCGTCGACAAATTTCCAGCCCTGCTCAAAGAGCTCGCGAAGCGCGGCTGGACCGACGAGGAGCTGGGCAAAGTAGCCGGCGGAAACATGTTGCGCGTGTTGCGCGAAGCTGCTGCCGCAGCCAAGCGGCTGCAGGCAACGGAATCACCATCGTCGGTAACGATCGAGCAAGCGGATGCTGGCGTGGTAAAGAAATAGTTGCGAAGGTCGGCCAGAAGCGGGGCAGCAACTGCGTCGCTTCTGACGATCGACCCAAACATGAGTCGCAGGCACAGCTGCCTGCGACTGGATCAGTCTGCCGCTGGATCAGTCTGCCGTTGGATCAGTGCTTCACGGCTGATCGATTTCGAGTTTGAGAAGTCTCGAAAACCTTCGCGTCGTGACGACCTTCAATCGATCGTCAGCCCGCGCAGTTCCGTTTCGTGCTCGGTCACCCGCAACACCGAACCGTGCTCATACCAGTCCCCCAGCACGATGCGTTCGGCCGCTTTCCCGTCCAGATCGAATGCATGCACGGCTGGTCGATGCGTGTGTCCGTGAATCAATCGATTCGCGCCCGCGCTACGCATCGCCTTGGCGACCGCATCGCCGTTCACATCCATGATGCTTTCCATGGTGCTGCCGGTGTGCTTGCGGCTGTCTTCGCGCGCCTTGGCGGCAAATGCGCGGCGGGCGTCCAGTGACATCGACAGAATCTGTGCCTGCCATTGCGGCATGCGCACCTGTTTGCGCACGGCCTGATAAGCGACGTCGTCGGTGCACAGCACGTCGCCATGCATCAACAGGGTGGGGCGACCGTAAAGACGGTGAACGGTGCCGTCATCGAGCAGGCTGAAACCGGCGCGGCGGGCAAAGTCCTCGCCGAGCAGGAAGTCACGGTTGCCGACCATGAAGTACACCGGCACGCCAGCGTCGCGTACCGCGCGAGTGGCACGGGCGATGCGTTGTGGCAGCTCGGCATCGTCGTCATCGCCGATCCACGACTCGACCAGATCGCCGAGGATATACAGCGCATCGGCGTGGCGGACTTCATCGCTGGCCAGATAATTTTCGAACAGCGCGGTGATTTTTGGCCGGCTGGGATCCAGGTGCAGGTCGGCGATAAACAGCGTAGCCATCGTGGCGATCAACCCTGGTTGGTGGGGGTTTTCTTGCTGTGCTTCGGTGGCACCACGATGGCCGGTGACTTGGCCGCACTGCCCGTGCTGGCGGCTGCAGCAGGCGCTTCTTCGCCCACCACACGGGCGCTCTCGATCAGCACCAGCGGGGTGGGCACGTCACCGGAAAACGGGCCGAGCGCGTGGGTGGGCAACATGGCAATCTTGTCGACCACATCCATGCCCTTGATCACCTTGGCAAACACGGCATAGCCCCAGGTCAGGCCGCTCTGGTTGCCGACGAAATCCAGTCGGCGGTTATCCACCAGATTGAAGAAGAACTGCGAGGTGCCGGAGTTTGGATCGGCGCCGCGCGCCACAGCCACGGTACCGCGAACATTGGATACGCCGTTGTCCGCTTCACTGGCCACCGCCGGGCGCGTGCGCTTGGGTTGCAGATCGCGCGTGTAGAGGCCGCCTTGCAGCAGATAGCCGGGGATGGCCCGGTGCAGCACGGTGCCGTCGTAAAAGCCGTCGCGCACGTACTGCAGGAAATTGGCCACGCTCTTGGGCGCCTTGTCCGGATACAGCTCCAGCGTGATATCGCCCTGCGAGGTGTGCAGCAGCACTTGCGGCGCCGCCACAGTAGCGGGGGCTGGCACCGGCTTGGCGGTTTGTGCCGCCAGCGTCAGCGGCAGAATCAGGAGCGCAGTGCAGAGCAGGGATTTGAACATGGGCATCAACAGGGTCGTTTTGGCGTCCGGACATGATACGCGGCCACGATGCGACATGGCGGCGCGGTCAATTGCTGGACAGTTCGAGCTTCAGGCCTAGTTCGGTCATCGGGGACTGCTCCTGCTGCAAATCGGACTCGCTGAGCGGGTGCTGCTCGAACCAGACGATCGGCAGGGTCAGGCGCAAACGCTGACTGGTGGCGGCCAGCCGCATCGGTGGCAGCGATTCGGCCCGGCGGGCGCGGCGGAACAATACGGCCAGGCGCAACAGCGCGGTGGTGTAGCGGGCCAGCTGCCGATAGCGCTGAGGCAGGGCGGCGATCACCGCCTTGTCGGGTTTGCGCCGGTGCATCTGGACCACCGCGGCGAGCAACTGCTGCTCCTGCCGGGAGAAGCCGGCCAGATCTGCGTGGCGCAGGATATAGGCGCCGTGGTGGTGGTGCTGGCTATGAGCGATGGCCAGACCGATTTCGTGCACGCGCGCAGCCCAGGACAACCACTCGCGTGCGCCAGCGTCCAGCTTCCATGGCTTGGCAACCTGGTCGAACAGCATCAGCGCAGTCGACTCGACCCGGCGCGCCTGGGCGCGATCAACGCCGTAGCGGGTGGCCAGCGCATCGATGCTTGCGGTGCGCGGATCGCTGCCGCCGGCGCGGCCGAGCAGATCCCATAGCAGGCCCTCGCGCATCGAGCTTTCGCAGACACGCAGTCGCTCGATGCCGAGCGCGGCGAATGCCGCCTCGAAGATCACCACGCCACCGGCGAACACCGGCGCGCGTTCTTCCATCAGGCCAGGCAGTTTGAGTGTGCTGATCTGTCCCTGTTCGAGCAACGCATCACGCAGCGACGCCAGCGACGCGGCGGTGATGCCGTCATCGGAAAACTTCATCGCGTGCACCACGGCGCCGATCGACCTGGCCGTGCCGGAGGAGCCGAACGCGTCCTGCCAACCCGATTCCAGGTAGTCCTCGGCAAACTGTTGCAGCAGCACGCCGATTTCGCTGCGTGCGCGCTGCCAACGCTTGCGGGTGAGTTTGCCGCCCGGGAAAAAGCGCACGGTCGAGGCGATGCAGCCCGCCTGCACGCTCTCGGTGTGCAATGGTGCCAGTCCGCGGCCGATGATGAATTCGGTGCTGCCGCCGCCGACATCGATGACCAGTCGCGGCTCGCGCGAGGCGGGCAGGTCATGTGCTGCGCCAAGAAAGATCAGGCGACCTTCTTCGCGGCCGGAAACGACTTCGATCGGGTGGCCGAGTGCAGCCTCTGCAGCGGTGAGGAATGCTTGCGGCGAGGCCAGCCGGCGTACTGTGTTGGTGGCCACTGCGCGGACCCTCACCGATGGCAGGCCAGCGATGCGCTGGCCGAAGCGAGCCAGGCAATTCAGCGCGCGGGCGCGCCGCTCGGCATCCAGCGTGCCATCGGCGCGCAGGCCGGCGGCCATCCGCACGGTGTCGCGCAAGCGGTCGATCACGCGTGGTTCGCCGTGTTCCATGCGCGCCACCACCATGTGAAAGCTGTTCGAGCCCATGTCGACCGCAGCGATCAGTTCGCCATCGCGGATCGGTGTCGGATCGGATGGACTCACGCCAACGCTCCGGAGAGTGCAAAAGACGAATTCTCGCATGCGTGGCTGGCGATGACGAAAAAGCGCCTGGCAAGAGACACTGGACGAGCTCCCACTGGGCAAGCTCGCGTCGGGTCAGCTCTCATTCGAACAGCTCTCATGGGCAGTACCGCTCAAGCAGACTCTGTTGTGCGCTGTAGCGCGGATTTCCGCCTGACTCGGCGCGTACATAGCTGCCGTCATCGCGGAGCAACCAGGCCTGGCTGTTGTCGGCGAGGCTATTGGCCAGGGTTTCCTCGAACACCCGCGCGGCCAGCTCGGGATCGAGGATCGGAAAGGCGACCTCGATCCGCCGCATCAGGTTGCGCTCCATCCAGTCTGCGCTGGCGCAATACAGCTCTGGTTCGCCATCGTTGCCAAACCAGTACACGCGACTGTGCTCAAGGAAACGCCCCACGATCGAACGTACGCGGATTCGCTCGGAAATGCCGGGCAGGCCGGGGCGCAGGGTGCAGGCGCCACGGACGATCAGGTCGATTTCCACACCTGCCTGCGAAGCGCGATACAACGCCTCGATCACGTGTGCTTCGTTCAGCGCGTTGAGCTTGGCGACGATGCGTGCTGGTCGGCCGGCTAGCGCGTGCGCGGTTTCACGCTCGATCTTCGCCATCACGCTGGTGTACAGCGTGAACGGCGAATGCAGCAGACGCTTCAGGCTGATCATCGGTCCCAGCCCGGAAAGTTGCTGGAATACCTTGTGCAGGTCCTCGCCGATCTCGGGGTTCGCCGTCATCAGGCCGATGTCGGTGTAGGTACGACTGTTGATCTGGTGGTAGTTGCCCGTGGACAGATGTACGTAGCGGCGCAGCAGCTCGCCCTCGCGCCGCACGATCAGCATCATCTTGGCGTGGGTCTTGAAGCCGACCACGCCATAGACCACCTGTACCCCGGCTTCTTGCAGACGGGTCGCCAGGCGGATATTGGCTTCCTCATCGAAACGCGCACGCAACTCGATCACCACCGTGACGTCCTTGCCGTTGCGTGCCGCTTCCACCAGCAGGTCGACCAGTGGCGTGTCTTCACCGGCGCGATACAGCGTCTGCTTGATCGCCAGCACCTGCGGATCCAGGGTGGCCTGGCGCAGCAGGTCGATCACCGCGGCGAAGCTTTGGTAAGGATGGTGCAGCAGTACGTCGCGCTGACTGATCAGGTCGAACTTGTTCTTGCCGCTTTCGAGCGCCGTCGGCAACTGCGGATTGAAGCGCGGAAATTTCAATTCCGGCCGATCGATCCAGTCATACAGCAGCCCTGCGCGGATGATGTTGACCGGGCCATCGCAGCGGTACACATCGGTTTCTTCGAGCTGGAAGTTCTGGATCAGCATCGCCGTGATCGCCTGGGGGCAATCGTTGGCAATCTCCAGCCGCACCGGGCGCGCGTAGCCGCGACCGATCAGTTCCTCGCTGAGCGCGTGGGCCAGGTTTGCGACCTCTGCTTCCTCGACGATCAGCTCGCTGTTGCGGGTGACCCGGAACTGATACGAGCCGACGACTTTGAAGCCGGGAAACATCAGGTCGACAAATGCGTGCAGCAGCTCGGCCAGAAACACGAAGTGGTCGCCCCGGCCACTGACTTCGTCGGGTACGCGAATGATGCGCGGTAGCGAGCGCGGCGCCCGCACCAGCGCCATATGGCCTTCGTGACCGAACGCATCGCGGCCTTTCAGCACCACGGCAATGTTCAAGGTCTTGTTGAGGATGCGGGGAAACGGATGCGCCGGGTCCAGTCCCAGTGGCGACAGCACCGGCAGCACTTCATGCTCGAAATAACCCTGCAACCAGCGCCGCTGGCGCGGGCTCCATTGCTTGCGGGTAAGGATGTGGATGTGCTCGGTCTTGAGTTGCGGGACGAGCTGCTCTTGCCAGGTGGCGAATTGCTCCGCGACCAGGTCCAGCGCGCGGGTACGGATGCGCGCCAGCAACTCGCCGGAAGGCAAGCCGTCTGGCCCCGGCGCGGCCGAGCCGTAGGCATGGTGATGTTTGAGCATCGCCACGCGCACTTCGAAGAATTCATCGAGATTGTTCGCCACGATGCTGAGGTAGCGCAGTCGCTCCAGCAGTGGCACAGCGGTATCGCGAGCCATCGCCAGTACGCGGAAATTGAATTCCAGCGCAGACAGCTCACGGCTGAGATAGAGGCCGGGGGCAGTCAGGTCGACGATGGCAGGCGAAGCGGGGGATGGGCGAGACATGCTTCATTCTGGCTGATGGCGCCGGCCAAATACACACCGAAGCGCCACGCAGTCAGCTCTCGTCGCAGCCGCCGGGCATCAGCAATCGCGCATGGCCGAAGTGGCAGGCGAAGGTGGAACCCACGCCCGGCGCGCTCTCAATCCTCAACTGCGCCTGATGCAGGTTCAGCACATGCTTGACGATCGATAGCCCCAGGCCGGTGCCACCGCTGTCGCGCGAACGGCTGGAGGAGATTCGGTAAAAGCGCTCGGTGAGCCTGGCCAGGTGCGTCGCCGGTATGCCGAAACCGGTGTCGCTGACGGAGTAGGCCGCACCCTGAGGCGTGCGCTCCCAGCGGATCGTGATGTTGCCGCCGGCAGGCGTGTAGCGCACCGCATTACTGACCAGATTCGACAGCGCGCTGTGCAGGTCCCGGGGCGAGCCGAGCAGATCCGCCTCGGCGCTGGATTCAAGCGCGATCTGATGGCGGCCCTGGCTGAGCGCTTCCGCTTCCTTGCGCAGCGTCGCCAGTAGCGCTGTCATCGGCACGCGTTCGTCGGCGACCTGGTGCTGAGTTTCCAGTCGCGACAGGGTGAGCAGGTCTTCGACGATCTGGCCCATACGCTTGGACTGCATGCGCATTTCGCCCAGTACCGCGGCCAGTTCAGGCACGTCTTCCGGGTCGAGCAATTCGAGGTAGCCGTGGATCACCGTCAGCGGCGTGCGCAATTCGTGCGAGACGTTCGCAACGAAGTCGCGACGGATCTGCTCGAGCCGGTTCAGATGACTGATGTCGCGTGCCAGCAGCAGATGCTGGTGGCGTCCGAACGGCAGCATGCTCACGTTGAGCTGGCTGTCCGGTTGCCCAGGCGCGGCGACGTCGTTGAGCGGCTCCTGTGTGCCATCGCGCAACCAGTCGGACAGATCGGAAACCGCCAATCGTTGCTGCAGCAGTACGCCACGATCGCGTGGCCGGCGCAGCCCGAGCAGGTGTTCGGCGGCGTGATTGAACCAGCGCACCTGCTGGTTCTGATCGAGCAACACGACCGCATCCGGCAACTGGCTGGCGGCGTTGCGCAGATCGCGCAGACTGGAGGCAATTCGGCG
>Ga0302309_10004247_pt1 | contig 10697 bp, 10 predicted proteins | sample III_Palsa_N1_1_FD_200453 | JGI IMG/M metagenome (GOLD analysis project Ga0302309, IMG submission 200453) | Peat permafrost microbial communities from Stordalen Mire near Abisko, Sweden - III_Palsa_N1_1 | ecosystem: Environmental > Terrestrial > Soil > Palsa > Peat permafrost | place: Sweden... | reverse complement strand
CTATACCCGGTATCTCTCATCGATCCTTGCCGGTTTGTCTATCCAGGCAGCAAACGGTTCGACAAAGGCGGAACTCAAGCGGATCGTCCAGATGGCACTTCGGCATCTGGGTTACTGAGGATTGATGTCTGCTACTGGACCGGCTGGAGAAACGAGTTAATCGGATGCGGAAATCTGGATAGCCAATCGCAGGGTCGAGTCGGTAATGGGAAAATCGGCTAGTCGGAAGTGATCTGGCCCTCTCAATGAGGGCATTGGCGATTTGGCATTAACTGACAAGCGAATGAGAGGAGCAACCGCATTTGATTGGCGTGACTATTCCTCCAGGCAACGCACCCTGTAACATGAAATCCATCGTTTGACCTCGATGACACCTATGGCAGTGAACCGGTTTAATTTGCCTTTTTCACAATTAGCGTTTGACGACCTTCGTAGCCGATTAGAACGGACGCGCTGGTGCGATAACGCTCCAGGTGATCCGTGGGAGTATGGGTTTGACCGCGACTTTTTAGCAGATCTTTGCGCCTATTGGGGCCACGAGTTTGATTGGAAGGCGAAGGTGGAGTGGCTTTCGTCGTTTCAACATTTCCGGTTCGATGGGGAGGGTGGCAGGATTCATTTCATCCATGAGCCGGGCAAGGGGCCCGCTCCCATGCCGCTTATACTCACGCACGGCTGGCCCGGATCTTTTGTTGAGATGATGCGAGTGATTCCGCTGCTGACCGACCCTGCAGCGCACGGGGGCGATCCGGCAGACTCATTCGACGTGGTTGTACCCTCTCTACCCGGATACGGCTTTTCCGACAAGCCGATTAGCCGCGGAATGAACAGCTTTGGCATCGCCAATCTGTGGGTAAAGCTGATGCAGACGCTGGGATACGAGCGCTTTGCCGCTCAGGGCGGAGATATCGGTGCCGGCGTGAGCACGGTCCTGGGTTTACGCCATGCCGAGCATGTCATCGGCATTCATCTGAACTACATTCCGGGGTCCTACCGGCCCTACGTTACGGATGAGACAGAACTGACTCAAGAGGAACACAGTTTCCTCGCGGAAGCAGCACGGTGGAATGACAACAATGGAGCCTATGCGCATTTGCAGGGAACGCGCCCACAGACGGCCGCCTTTGGGCTGAACGACTCGCCTGCCGGCCTCGCTGCCTGGATGTTGGAAAAATTTCGCGAGTGGTCCGACTGCGATGGCGATCTCTATCGTAGCTTTATGCGGGATGAGCTGTTGACCAATATAACTCTCTATTGGATGACCCGAACGATCGACTCGTCATTCCGCTTGTATTACGAAAACAAAAGGGCGCCGCTTCATTTTGAGCAGAACGCGTTCGTTCAACCGCCGTGTGCCGTGGCACGGTTTCCCAGGGAAATTCTCTCCCCTCCCCGCAGGTGGGTGGAGCGCGGATACAACGTGCAGCGTTGGACGGATATGCCTCGTGGAGGACACTTTGCCGCCGCAGAAGAGCCAGAGCTTCTGGCAGAGGATATTCGTACGTTCTTTCGCGGGCTGCGAAAATAGAGAGTGTGTCTTCGGCAATATTATTCCAGCAGCAGTGGTCATGCTTCAATTCGTGTCAGTTGACGCCTACAGTCAGGCCAATGCACTCATTGACAACTGGCCGGATTCTGCAGATTACTTCCGCAAAGCGCGTTTGAACTAAGCCGTTGGCGCGGCGGATGCTGCGGCAACGGTGGTTCCTCAGCCTTTTAGGTCGTGTAAGGTTTGGGTCACAAGGAAGCGTAGGCCGCGACGACCGGGTACTTATCGGTTGCCATTGAGTGCATTGGCTATCACTAGACAATGACGAAGATCGGTGACGAAATGTGCGTCTCCAGGCAGCGCCCGGAGTTTTTGTAAAGCGCCGGCACGATTGAGCAGGCCCGCGAGTACCGGACGACGGGATGGGATAATTACCGAAACCAAGACAGGGGCCGCTGTCGCGGGATTACGAGGCGAGGGCCCGAATTCGACCGCCGGGCTCCTGGAAATGCACTTGCGAATCTGGAAATTTGTACGTACTACTTGGTACAAGCCATGAACTCTCGTCAGTCTCTAATACGAAGCGCGCAGGAACTTCTTTGGGAGCGGGGCTATGTAGGTATGAGTCCGAAAGCGATTCAGGAACGGGCGGGCGCTGGCCAAGGGAGCATGTACCACCACTTCAAGGGGAAATCCGATCTGGCGGCAGAGGCAATCCAACAGAGTGCCGCCTCCTTTCGTGTTGGAGCTGATAGGTGGCTGAGTGCATCGGGTACGCCGCTTGAACGGATTCGCGGCTACATGCTGCGTTCCCGTGAGGTTTTGAAAGGCTGCCAAATCGGTAAGCTCACCCAGGACCCAGAGATCGCAGCGGATCTGGATTTGCGTCGCCCGATCGACGAGACGTTCGAATGGCTTCAACTCAGAATCAAGTCCATCCTGGAGGAGGGGCAAAAGAACGGGGAGATTTCGACGGAACTGAACGCGACCGAAGTCGCTGCGACGCTTATTTCCGTGATCCAGGGCGGCTACGTCCTGGCGAGCGCTGCTGCCTCTCCTAAGCCATTTCACCGCGCGATCCGTGGTGTTCTCAGCTTGTTACGATGAAGCTCACTGCACAACCGGGGTAAGCATGAAGCGTGTCTCGATTGGTGTGTCGGCGGGAAGAACCGAAAATAGAGACACGCTCATGTTTGCTCGCTTGGTTGATAAACGATCAAGTGCTGTTCTTCGCTAATTGCTCATCGGCTGCAGAATCTCACCGATCCGATCCGGCATATTCGGGACACGCTCCAGCACGGGATGCCGTTGCCCACCGTGATAGTCGAGACGTAGGTCCGAGTCTACGCCCGTATTGTCAACCTTGAAGTCGATGGGCGTCGTCGTGGTTTTCGCGGAATCTACGGCCTGCTGCAGTGTTGCCTTGGTGAACGGTTGACCGTTCACCGCAAGTATTTTCATCCCAGGACCGAAACCTTCCTGATAGGCAATTCCGTCCATCAAGACATCGGAGATCACGCCGTCCGATCCAATGCTCATTGCAAGGGAATACTGAAAGTCTTCGTCAGCGGAATCCTTGTAAACCAGCTTGTAGCCAGCTCCAGCGATACCTTGAAGGGGGGCTTTTGACAGGGCGTGCAGGCGTCCGGTGAAGAAGCCTGCCCAGTCGTTCGGAACGACCTGATTCAAGCAAGCTACAACGTCGTGGAATGAGTACGGAACAACTTTGGGGCCGGTATCTCCACCGAGACCATAGAAGAGAGCCACAAAGTCGTTGAGAGATTTCTTCCCGTTCGACTTGTTGCGGATAGTCACATCGACATCGAGCCAGATCAAGTTCCCTTCGCTATAGAAATCAAAGCCGTTGAGACGCCAGTTATCGTAACCGGAATCCTCACTGCTCCAAAGCGGGTAGGCCATCGTGTCAACGTCGTCAAGATCCCTCCACTGCATACCTGGACGGCGATCATAGTAGGCAGCTTTCGAGGCCAGAGCATCCAAAAATTCTTCCTTGGTCGCACTGCCTGTTATCACGGTCATCACATTGGAAAGATAGTCTGTCAGCCCCTCGTATACCCACATTTCACTCGTAATCACAGGAGTTTGAAAGTTGGGTGTGGCGAGTCCTTCAGGGCGCCGATACTTGCCGTTCCAGCTATGAAGAAAATCGTGGATCGTGTAATTCGCGAAAAGCTTCTGCTTTTTCTCGTTACGGAAAAAATTGGCCCGACGCCGATTGTCAAGGGATTGCAGGTGATCGATCGCTGCGCCCGAGATGTTGTTCGAAAGCGTGATAAGAAAGCGATATTCGTCATAGTGATGACTACGAAACAGCAGCCCGGCCTGGAGAATCGCCTGGCTCAGTTCATCAATTCGCGCTTGAGGGACTTCGAGATCTTCCGGGCGATCCGCTACTATGTCGAGGTAGTGCCTGGGTGAAACGTCTGAGGCAAGTGCAATTTCTCGGGAGTAGCGTCCCGCGATCATCGGGGAATCGACGAGTTGTTCGAGCGATACGGGCTGAAAGTTTACGACCGACCTGGTCGGCTCCATTGCGCCCGCCACAGTCTTGAGCGAGGTGGCCGTATGCCAACCGCGTGGCAAGATGACCGTCGGCGTGACGGTGAGATTGGCGACTAGCGTATCGGGTCCGCTGTAGGGGTAAAGGACGACAGTGTTCCAGTCCAACACCGCGAGGTTTGCATCTGAAGATGCGCGGGCATCCCCATTCTTGTCCGATGTAATGAAGTCGAATCTGACTTCGATGGAGTGGACTCCATTCGGAATGGTCACATGGTAGAGATACAGGTTGAGGGGATCACGCTTCCAGGAAAGCGCCTGGCCGACAACTCCGCTGCCATCACGGGCTTTAATGAATAGGCCTACCTGCTGCGTTAGGGGAGCGGGCACATGCTCGTTGCGTATCCATTCTGGAAAGGCGAGGGTCAATGGACCGTTTTGTACGGAAAGAATTTCCGTCGCATGAAGCAACTTACGTGGAGCGTCGCGCAGGTCCACGGAAAGACTTAGCGGCAATTGTGCCCGCAACTGGCAGGCACTTAACACGAGCAATGATAGATATAACGGCTTAAGACGCGCATGAAACATAAAGACCTCAACACGAGTGAATTGATCTGAACTTTTTGAAAATGCAGCCGTCGAGAATCTCGAAGGAGAGTGCTGCGGGGCCGAGGAGCGGACGCATGGATCCAGTCCCTTTTTACTTTTAGCTATGGGGCGGACCTATTCCGTTCATCTGCAGATACTCTGAAAGCTATCCGTATTGGCAAGACGACGGGCACGGCAGATCATTTCAAAGGCTGCTGCGGCAGTTTCTTGAGGTGTCGAAGTTCCTCGTCCGTCTGCTGAATGCCAGGTCCGGCGAAGTCAAAGAATGCCCACTTACCGTAGCTTTCGCTCACCTGGGGCAATACCACTTTCAAAACGTCGGCACCGCTTGCCCCATCTGCCTGTGCGCGGGAAACCGCCTGACGAAGAAACACCAGGTAATCGCGAAAAGCTCGAACATCCGATGCATCCCCGACCTTTTCGCCATGGCCCGGAACGAACTTTGCTGAACGGTAGTCGTGGAGCAGCACGTTCAAAGTTTCAATCCACTCTTTGGTCGACGCATCGATCAAATTCGGCAGCGCGTGATTCCAGAAAAGATCGCCACAGAAAACGACATTCGCCTGAGCATCGTAGATGATCGTATCCCCTCCGGTGTGACCAGGCCTGAACCGCAGTACTTCGCCACGATTGATTCCGATATATGCTGTCGCGCCTTGTGCGTATGTCACATCTGGAAGATAGAGATTATCCACCCACTCCCGCTGCTTTGGCGTGATCTTCTCACCAAAAAACTTCAGGTTTTCTGTTCGCATCCAAGGGCGCACATTGTCCTGGGCCATAACGGTAGCGCCAGATTTTGCAAAGACTTCGTTCCCAGCCACGTGGTCAAGATGGTAGTGAGTGTTCACGACATACCGCACGGGCAAATTTGTCTTTTCTCTGATCGCTTCCAACATCTTCTGCGCCGCTGCCGAACTTTCAAATGTATCCACCACCAGAACCGCTTCTGGTCCGATCACAAAGCCCGCGTTTGAACCTGCTAGATCTGGCTTGGCGGCCGAGTTATCGATCGCCGCCCAAGCTCCGGACCCCAGGTCCTGCAATGAAAAAGGTGTCGGGCTTTGGCACTCTGCACTTAAGCACAGAGAAGCGCACATAGCGTATGCAACAGGCAGAATGGAATTCTTCATAGATGTCCTCGTGGTGTACGAATCGAACCGAGTCCCAATGAGGTACTCATTAGCCCCTCTCTTGATCTCTAAATGTTACTATACATACTAGTAGGTACAGTGAGCACCGCAGTAAACGAGGCTTTGTCCGGAAAAAATCACTGAGTTCACCGGAGTCAAAAAATGTGCGAGCGACAAATGGGTATCAGGAACTTGCTCGCGATCAAGGGATACCGTAAATATTGGGCGTACTTTCGATCCAATGACGAGTCTTGTTCCGTCGGGCGAGAACGCTGACCATAAGGTGGCCGCCCTACCCTTCACCTCAATTTCGGAGACGGGCAATTGGGATTAGTGCCGATCCACAAAGTTGAATGGGATCGGGACACAAGCTGGTCAGCCGCCATCATGGCGCGTTGTCGATGGTCACCCATGTCGTTGCTGGTGAGAGAAAAGGAAAGCGTCTTTCCGAAGTTCGCGAACGTATCGCCTCAATCAGCAAACCCTACGTATCAGCACCTAAGCGCCCGCCCTATTCGCCCAGTGTCAGATTTCGTCGACTTTAGTTGGAAACATGCATTCAACCCGTAGTTCTTGTGCGGTGATGCACTGTGGAGTTCCGACGGTCGTGATCAGCGAAAAGTAGGAGAAACGCTGGTTATCTCGCCGAAACGTGATCGGCAGTACAGGGCTCTGAGGCGTAAGTGACGGCTTCAGCTCGGCAACTCCGGGATACTCCTGCAGTCGCTTCAGCAGTTCCTGCAACTCCGCATCGATTACCTGCCCCACTGCTTCCCGATGGACTCTTTGCAGCAGACCAGCCGCGACCTTTTCCCATTCCTCGACAAACGGCCTCATCCCCGCTGGATCAAACATCAGTTCAAGAAGATTTCGCGGTTTTGGTCTTTTCTCGAGATCGATGAATGAGCCGAAGAAGCGAGGTGCGGCCTCATTGGTTCGGATCACGTACCAGTGCCGGTCCAGCACAAGCGCTGGATACGGCTCATGTTGTTGCAGCATCCTGTCAATCGCGTGGTTTACGATCGCCATCTGCTCAGCATCCATACTCGGCTCGTTGTATTGCGGAGCGTATCCCGACGCGAGCAGTAGGGCATTCCTCTCGCGCAGGGGAATGTTCAAAGCATCGGAAACGATCGAAAGAAGATCTCGGCTGGGAGAACTCCTTCCGCTCTCGACGAAGCTCAGATGACGCTGGGAGATGCCGGTGTCCATCGAAAGGTCGAGCTGGCTCTTACCGCGTTCCTGTCTCCAGTAGCGCAGCAATTCGCCAAGCGGAGGAACTACATGAGTAGAGTGCGTTCCCATCAGGATCTCCTCTTCTTAAAGTTGCTCGGAGCCCCGCCAGTGGCCAAATTGGCGGGGTTTCGTCCTCCGTCTTATGCTTGCCATACATACTGTTGAAAAGGCTCGTCCAATTGCAGATTGGCGATCGTCGCGAAGTAGTTTGTAATCGTCGAGGCTGCGACAATGGCAATGACCTCGAGGACCTGTTCCTGGGAGAACCCAGCCGCAATGAACGAATCGAAATCCTGTTCGCTCAAGTGCCCGCGCTTCTCAATGAGCGTCTTTGCCAGAGTAGAAAGTGCAGCAAACCGTTTATCGGTGGGTACGCGCCCTTCACGAATCGCGCTAGTCTCTGCGGAACTGACTCCCGCTTGAATCGCCAGCCCTGTGTGGAACGCAACGGCATACGTAGAGGAGTTGGCAACTGCGTCCGTAAGAAGGACGGTTTGAATCTCCTGCTCAGTGAAGCTGCTGCTGTGAACCTGCGCAAATACGCCAACGAGGGAGTTGATCAGTTTCGGTGAATTTGCAATGGCGCCGGCGATGTTGGGAATAACGCCAAACGCTTTCTGCAGCTGTTCGAGTCCCGGTTTGGAATGCTCGGGTGCAGAAATAATTGTGTGAATCGGATACTTTGCCATGTGCTTCTCCTGAACCATCTATAGCGTCGCAGTACGTCTGTGCGACTCCTGTCCTAATATCGAATAGATCCCAAAGCGCAGCAATTACCTCTGAGGTAATCGTATACATGCCTCTAACCCGAGGCCTGAACCCTCAATATGAGAGGATGGTGTTGAACGGTCCTTACCGATATTTCACTTCTCTTGTGAATCCGGAGTTGGGCAGGATACGACCTTGGCAACCAGCTTCTCGTGTCCAGCGATCCCGTCCTCTACAGCGCGCAACTCATCCTCATTCAATGGAATCTCTTGCTTCAGCCGCAGTAGGTTTGCTTTGGCCTCGATACTCTGAGCCTTGCTGGAATCTTTTGGCACGTAGAAGTCACAACGAGCACAGGCCATCCGGTGCGGGCACGGGTCGAAGAAATCGTAAGAGCAGTAGCCGTGACCAAGATCGTAAAGTTTTCCACGAGCTACCTCTCTAGAAAAGTGCATTGGCGATTATGCGCTCATTGAGATTCGTTTCTTCTCGGGAACGCAATTCTCGACAGCAACAAATCAGGAGAGCCTGTCCCGACCGCATCGGCAAATTCCGCCACGAGGCCATGGCGGCCACTCGCAAGCAACATAGTCGATATCGTCATCCTTCGATGACTCCTCTTACCGTTGAGTTTCCGCGTTGGCGAAGCGTTCGATCAGAAACTCCCCGATAAGCTGAAGTGTCTGGGTGGAAGCTGCCAGGCGTCCTATGCTTCCCAGGTGTCCATGCACCATCCCTTGCCAGACGTCCAGCCGGGCATCGACTCCGGCCGCCACCGCCCGCTCTACCAGGCGAACCGAATCATCGAGCAGAACCTCGTCGGTGCCCACATGGACCCGGATCGGGGCCAGACCCTTGAGATCAGCATAAAGCGGTGAGGCGAATGGGTCTTCCGGACCATGTGCGTCCAGATAGGAACGCACCAGTTCCGCGGCTTGCGGCCGGGTGAAGAATGGATCGGCATCAGCCCGTGTCGACCAACTATCTCCCGAGAGGGCCAGATCCGTCACTGGCGAAAGCGCCACTCCTCCAACAAGCGCCTCACTGCCAGAAGCTCTGGTTGCTGCAAGATACACGAGCAACTCAATCGCCAGGTTTCCGCCAGCGGAGTCACCCGTAATGGCAATCTTCGAGAAGCCTCGCTCGATCAGACTGAAATAGCAGGCTCGGATGTCTTCAGCAGCTGCAGGAAATGGATGTTCCGGGGCAAGCCGGTAGTCGGGCACGAAGGTCGCTACGCCGGCACTGACAGCGATATGTCCTGCCAAATGACGAAACGCTTGTGCGGAGCCCCAGCTGAACCATCCGCCATGGAGGTGCATCACCGCTTGGCCGGGCCGCACGGTTTCGGGTCTGCACCACCATCCCGAAACACCTCCAACACAGTCAGCCTCGTAGACTACGTTGACCGGGGCAGAGACGTGCTCCATGATCGCGTCGAACGGAACCCGAGCTGCAATCCCCTGAAGCTTGCCTTTGTTGGATTCCACCATGGCGCGCATGGCGGCCATGGCTGCCCGGTCCTCCGCGGTCAAGGTATGTTGCACCAGCCACGAAGCTGTACTGATATCTTCCCGAAGTGTCTGCATTGTTGTTCCTCCCTGAGTCATCTGCACAAAATTACTTACACTTTACTAGACGTAAAGAAAAGTCTGAGGATTCATTTCTTTTTACGCGTCGTTCAGGTAAGTTGAGGTATGCCAAGGGCGCAGCCCAAATCGGTCCATCTGGGAAGGCCCCGCAGCGATGCGGCCGTCTCTCATGCTGAGATATTGGACGCCGTCTCGGAGTTGCTGAAAGAAAAACCCGCTCGCGATCTGACCATGGATGCCGTCGCAAAACGAGCAGGTGTTGGAAAGCCGACACTGTACAAGTGGTGGCCCTCCAAGGCCGCCCTCATCATGGCCATGTTCCACGATCGGTTCAATGCCATCCTCGAAGTGCCGGAAGCGACTTCGGCGGAAGAGGCACTGCGGACAAGGGTGAAGCACCTTGCTGCCCAATGCAATGGTTTGTTCGGAAAAGTCGTCGCCGACTTGATCGCGGAGGGTCAGGGAGATCCGTCGATCCTGACGGAACTCTACGAGAGCCACATCCGCCCGAGAAGAGCATCCACCATGGCCGACATCGAGCGTGGAATCGCGTCGGGCGAATTTCGGGCCGGGACAGACCCGGAACTTCTACTCGATGTGATTGTTGCGCCGATCTATCTCCGGCTTCTGCTCCGTCACCCCGCATTGACTGAGGAGTACGGGAATCAATTGATCGATCAAGCGCTCCTCGGTATCCGAACCCCTAAGTGGAGACCGGGACGACGGGGCAAACGGGACGCTCGTTCAGCCTAGAATTGGCAATTTAGAGTAGGCTTGCGCTCACTCAGTGCCAGCGCTACGAAGACTCGATGAGCGAGACCAGGCCGAGTCACTCGTTGGCAAACTCAGACCACTCGCCGCGCAGCTCTAAAGCGAAGCTCTTCCGCATTGAGTTCTCCGATATCCATGTCTCGAAAGAACACTCTGTCAAGCCATGGTGTGATCAACTCGAATGCCAACTTTTCGAAGCGAAACACTTCGCTGATGAAGAATCTGTTCTTGTGCCAGCTATGTCGCCGCTATTGTTTACCCGTCGCAGAAGGAGACCCTTCGGGTATGTGAACTGCGGCAACTTGCGCGGTAGTCGGACGGAGCTTGGGTGGTAGAGACTTCTTCTTGTCCATCCAGAAGCTCACAGAAACATGATGAGGAAGTAGAACCGCGTGGTCGAAATAAAGGCCAGAGTTGACATAGGCCGCTTCTAAAACAAGAAGGTTTGGCCTAATAAATTCGCTACACTTTGCTATGTAGTATTCTTCATAATGAGATCCGATGGTGTCAAGGGCGAAAGGTCTGAGAGCCCGATAAGGACGCCGGAAGGATCCAAAATGCAATTGCCCCATCGTTTCGAACGAGGTCCGATCATGAATGAAGTCACTGCGATTCCCGTTGTACCTGTGTTCTCTGGGG
>Ga0302309_10004246_pt1 | contig 10697 bp, 7 predicted proteins | sample III_Palsa_N1_1_FD_200453 | JGI IMG/M metagenome (GOLD analysis project Ga0302309, IMG submission 200453) | Peat permafrost microbial communities from Stordalen Mire near Abisko, Sweden - III_Palsa_N1_1 | ecosystem: Environmental > Terrestrial > Soil > Palsa > Peat permafrost | place: Sweden... | reverse complement strand
AAAAAGCGGTGCCGTTGATCGGCAACGGCACCGCGAAAAAAATCGATGGAGCGGTTCGACTGGCGCGCTTAGCGCCTCTGCATCCATTCACGGGCCACGCGCTGCTTGCTGCGGCGCCCGCCGGCGCCGGGTTGCTGGTGGCTCCAGCCGAGTGCGCCGAGAATGCGCCAGACCTGCACCTCGCTGTAATCGCGTCCGAAATGCTGCGCGATGAGCTGCCGCACCCGGCTCAGGGACCAGCCTTCGCTGACGAAGCCGTGCGCCATGCCGCCCTGTTGCAGCAACTGCGCCAGCCGTTGGCGCTGCGCCTCATCCAGGCCAGCCGGACGGCCCAGGCGCGGCGCATTTTTCAGCGCGGCGAGTCCGCCCTGGCCTACCTTGTCGGCCCAGCGGCGCACCGTTTCGCGGCTGACGCGGAGCCGGTCGGCTACCTCGCTCTGGCGCAACCCCTGCATCAACAATTCACCGGCCTGGATACGACGACGTTCAAGCTCATTGCGTGAAACCGCTGTGGGCATGGCTTCCTCCGGACGATCGATGGGCAGCAGAAGTCCGCAGGCCACCGTGGCGGCGCGCACTCCCGAGCCTGTCGTCCGGCCCCGCCTCGAAGGCTGCGGATGCCGGGTCGTACCGGGTGTATCACTCACCGCCGGCAAGGGCCTGTTTTTCCCTGCTGACGTCCTTAGATGCAGCTCACCCGACATAGGGTTCAAATGATTCTTTCGGCGAGCCGCATTCCGGACAGGTCCAGTCGTCCGGCAGGCTCTCGAAGCTGGTTCCGGCGGCGATGCCGTGGTCCGGCATGCCGAGCGCTTCGTCGTAGATGTAACCGCAGATGATGCAGATCCATTTCTTCATCGGTTCAATTCAGGCTTCGGCTGTAATTCGTTTGTAAGAAAACTCAGGACTTGCTCAGACAGTCGCGTCATGGACGGCGCGTTCCTGGGCAGAACGTGTGGTACCGATATTCGTTTTGACCAGTAAACGGTTGATGCGTCTTGCGTTGTGGTGGTTGTAGTCGTACTCGACATCACCATTGCCATTGACCAGCTCGGCATTGGGGAAGCGCTTCATCAGTTCGCCGATCATCAGGCTGCCCTGCACCCGCACCAGGTAGGTGCCGATGCAGAAGTGGGCGCCGGCGCCGAAGACCAGGTTGCCGTCGAGACGCCGGGTGATGTCGAGCTGGCGCGGCCGGTCCCATTTCTGCGGATCGACCCAGGCGGCGGTGAGGTTGAGCAGGATCGACTGGCCCTTGCGGATCTGCTGGCCGCGGAACTCGATGTCCTGGGTGGCGAAGCGGAACTGCGGCGTCTTGCCGAAAGCGCCGACGCGCAGCAACTCGATGATGGCGTTCTCCATCAGCTCCGGCCGCTGCCGCAGCAGGCGGTACTGCTCCGGGTTGCCGAGCAGGCCCTGGATGGCATAGGTATGCAGGTCGGTGGCGGTATCGGAGCCGGCAACGATCACCGCCTGGATCATGGCCATGATGTCGTAGTCGCCGAGGCGGTCGTCGCCCTCGCTGGCGCCGATCAGGTTGCCGACGAAATCGTCGCCCGGATGGGCCGCGGCGCGGCGCTGGGCAATCACCTCGCGAAAATAGGCAAAGCCGGGCAGCGAGGCCTGGATCGCCGCCTGCCGCTCCTTCAGCGGCAGGTTGATGCGGGTCGACTTGATCACGCTGACCGCGAATTCGTGGAAGAAGGCTTCCTTGTTGGTCGGCACGCCGACCATGCGCGCGATGGCGCGCACCGGCAGCTTCTCCGCGATCATGCTGAAGGCATCGAACTGCTCGGGCTCGCCAATCTCGTCGAACACGCCGGTGACCAGATCGCGGATCTTGGCGTCGATCTTGCCCATCACCGGCTTGGAGAAGGCCGGCAGGGCCAGCTTGCGCAGGCGCAGGTGGTCCTGGGTCCTGGTGGCGAACAAACCATGGTCGAGCGAGCGCTCGAAATCGTTCTTCTCGGCTTCCGGCTTTTCCGGCGGCGCATGCTCCCAGGCCTTGTAGCTGGGCGTGAACAGGTTGTTCTTCAGCATCTCGGTGCAGGCGTCGTGGGAGCTGACCACCCACATGTTCAGGTCCTTGTGCCAGGCGACCGGGTATTCCAGCACCATCTTTTCCCAGGTGGCCCAGGGCGAGCGGATGAAATCCTTGGAATAGGGATTGAAGATGCGGCCGTCGATTTCGACGCGACCCTCGGTGGCGCTGCTGGTGCTCATGACGATCTCCTCCGTTATGAATTGAGAGCTCAAGCTCTCAGCTGGCGGCGTCTGTTGCGCTTTGCGCCACCTGTTCCGGTTGCTTGTCGTGCGGCTTCGGCGTGGTGACGAAAAACCTGGCCAGGCGCCCCTGCGGGGTGGGCAGCTCCTCGCCGCGCTCGGCGGCGATGCCCGCCAGCATCTGATGCAGTGGCACCAGCCAATGCCATTCGTCGAATTTCAGGTACTCGCTCATGGCCAAGCGCACCTGGGACAGATCGCTGTCCGCCCGCTCGATCAGGGTGCGGCGGATCTCCACATGCCAGGGCGTGCCAGCCGCCTGCCGTGCCCTCAGGGCGATCACGCCGGTGGCGGCGCCGATGGTCATGGTGCCGATGGCCCGGTGCAGCAGCAGCCCCTCTTCCGGCGAAAAGCCATAGCGGCTCATGGCGCCGAGGAACTGGTCGAGCACGTCGATCTCGACCTGCGGGCCGATGCTGCCCTTGAGGAATTCGCTGACCAGCTCCGGCTCGTGCATGAAGGATTCGAACATTTCCTCGGCATAGCGCAGCGCCAGTTGCGACCAGTGCGCATGCTCCTGCTCCGGCAGGCGCCGGCTCAAGGTCAGCTGGAATGCGGCCAGGCGCAGCAGCTCGTTGCGGTTGCGCACGTAACGGTAGATGGTGGCGACGTTCACGCCCAGGCGCGCGGCGAGCTGCTTGAAGCTGACCTTGTCGAGGCCGATCTCCAGTGCGGTGGCGATGATGGTCTGGGTGTTGAGGCTGGGCGGACGGCCGACGCGCGGCTGCGGCAGCGGCGCCGCCTTGGCCGGGATGGCGGGCGACTTCAATGCCAGGTTGGGTGCGCGCACAGGCATGACCAGCATCCCTCCAACCACTTATACAGATATTTCAGGTACTTCCATGCGATTTCTCATGGAAGTCAGCGGCCTCGGCAAGCTCAAGGACGGTACTCAGTGACGGTAGCCTTTGACCCGGACCTTGAAGCTCATCGCCGGTCCCGGCGTGGGCGCGGTCTTGGTTTTCAGCTCGTAGCCCGGCGGATCCAGCTCCAGGTCCAGCTTGTAAAACACCTGGGCCATGGTGATGGCCAGCAGCACCTCGGCCAGGCTCTTGCCCAGGCAAGTGTGATGGCCGCGGCCATAGGGGGAATAAGTGCCGACCTGCATGTGCTCGGCGCGCGGCTTCTGGTAGCGGTCGATGTCGAAGCGTTCCGGCTCGGGATAGAACTCTTCCATGAAGTGCGGCACGCTGGTGCCAAGATAGATCAGCTCGCCTTCCTTGATCTGGTGGCCGGCGAAGACGAAGTCCTTGTTGGCCGTGCGGATCTGCGCCACGGCGATCGGATACAGGCGCATCGCCTCCATGATGGCGCCGTTCAGCGCCGGCAGGCTCTTCATGAATTCGTCTTCGCTCACCGGCCCCTTGGCGAACAGCCCGTCCACTTCCTGCTGCACCCGGCGCAGCACCTCGGGATGCTTGAGCACGGCATAGACGATGGCGGAGGTGGTGTTGGCCACGGTATCGAGGCCGGCGACATAGGGGCCGGTCATCAGCATGATCAGGTCGCGCTCCGGGATCAGCTCCGGATTGACCTTGTGCGCTTCCATCACGTCGTCGATCAGGGTTTTCTGCTCGTCCGGCTTGGGCACGCCGCCGCGGGCGGCGTCCTGCGCGCGATAGTCGGCCACCATCTTGCGGCCCAGCTCGAACATGCGTGCCTTGGCGCGCTTGTACTCGGGCATCATCATCATGAATTGGGGCCGCTGCCGCGTCACCAGCACATTGAGGATGTACAGGATGGTGGTGCGGATGTCCTTGACGTACTCGCGCGGCGTGCTGCCGGTGAGCACGATGCCGAGCTGGTCCACCACCAGGTATTGCATCGCCTCGACCACCGGCACCAGCGTGCCCGGCTTCCAGTCGCGCTCCAGCGTGGCGTTGGTGATGCCCAGCATCTCGTTGTAGCGGCCCTTGATCGATTCCTTGGAGAAGCCGCGCTTCATGATGCCGCGCAGGTCCTTGTGCAGCTCGCCGTCGGTGGCGCTGAGCATCTTGGAGGCGCCGAATTCCTGCACCAGCGGCATCCAGGCCTCGCGCGAGCGCAGGCATTCCTTGCCCTCGCGCGTGCCCATGAAGTTGGCGGCTTCGGCGCCGGCGATGCAGGTATAGGTGTTGGCCAGCAACTTGACCCGGAACACCGCGCCGTATTCGCGGTAACAGCGGACGAAGAAGCGCGCCGGGTCCTTGGCGAAGTCGAACAGGCTGCCCACCAGCGGCAGGCCGCGCACGTAAGGCGGCCGTGGCGCCTTCGCATCCACCGCGTTTTGCACTGCGCTCATGCTCTCCTCCAATCCTTCACCGGGACGGGCACCATGGTCCGTCGCTCTATTTCGACAATATTTTTGCGATATCTATCGCAAAATGTAAAGCGACTTAACCCCTGAGCGAAGAAAAAGCCGTTCCGGGCCTCCGGCGGGACGGCGGAAATCAGCCGCCGGGCAGCAATTGCACGGTATCGATCACCCATAGCGGATCGGGTGCGCGGCGGCTGAAGTACAGGCACAGGGCGTGATCGCCGGTCTGCGGCGCAAAAGCCGCAGACAGGGTTTGCGGCCCTTGCGCGGCAGTATCCTGCGGCAATGGCAGCCGCGCCAGCAGCGGACCGTCGCAGCCGTCGCGATGGATCTGCAGCTCGCCGTAGCGGCTGTGCGGCGGCCGCAACACCACGTCCCGCGCCTCCGCGCCCAGCTGGAAGTTGTAGGGCAAGCGGGCCAAGCGCACCTCGATGCGGGACAGGCCGTCCAGCGGCACGGCGGCATCGATCCAGCAGGGATCCTCGATGTCCACCAGATACACCTCCTGCGTCCCGTCGGCATGCAGCGGGCCGCCGAGGCGCAGCGGCAGCTTGGCCGAACAAGTCTGCAGTTCATCGCTATTGCGCAACAGCAGGCTGGCGGCGTCGATCCTGGCTTGGGTTACCGGCGCGATGGCCCGGCCATCGAGAAACGGCGCGGCCCGCAGCTGCAGCGGCAGCTGCACGGTCAGTGGAGCCTGGTAAAGCGGCGCGGCGGCGTTGGGCTCGCTGCCATCCAGGGTGTAGTGGATGGCGCCGAAGCCGGTCTGGTTGGCCAGGGTGACGGCGGCGTGATCGAGGGCGTGTGTGGGACGCGACTCGATCCGCACGGCGAATGCGCTGTCGGCATAAGCGATGCCAAGCGCCTGATAACGCGCCAGTTGCGGCACCAGGCGCCGCAGGAAATTCTGCCAGTCATGCGTGGCGACCGGCGACCAGGCGATTTCGGCAAGGGCGGCGATGCGCGGGAACACGGCATGTTCGACCCGTTGCGGGGTGCGCATGTGCTCGGTCCAGACATTGGCCTGCACGCCGATCACGTGCCGCGCCTGCGCGGTGTCCAGTTCCGCCGGCACCGGCTGGAAGCCGTAAACATCGCTCAAGGTGGTGAGGCGGGGCCGCCCCGGCGGCTCGTCATGACCATTGCCCTGGAGATAGTCGAAGTACAGGGTGTCCGACGGCGACATGATCACATCATGGCCGGCGCGGGCGGCGGCGATGGCGCCGGGACTGCCGCGCCAGGACATGACGGTGGCATCCGCCGGCAGGCCGGCATCGACGATCTCGTCCCAGCCGACCAGCTTGCGGCCATGCGCGGCGAGCATGGTCTGCAGGCGCTGCATGAAGTAGCCCTGCAAGGCATCCTCGCTGGCAATGCCGAGCTGGCGCATGCGCGCCTGCACCCGCGGGGAAGCCTTCCACTGATCCTTGATCGCCTCGTCGCCGCCGACATGGATGTACTGGCCGGGAAACAGCTCCATCACCTCGCCCAGCACCTCGTCGACGAAAGCAAAGCTGCGCTCGTCGACGTTGAGCAGGTAGGCATGCACGCCCCAGTCGGCCGACACCCGGGGATGATCGCCGCGCGAGCCGAGCCAGGGATAGGCGGCGATGGCCGCCTGGGCGTGGCCGGGCATGTCGATCTCGGGAACGATGGTGACGTAGCGCTCGGCGGCGTAGCGCACGATGTCGCGCACCTGCTCCTGCGTGTAGTAGCCGCCGGTCCTGGCGCCGCCACCCGCCGGAGTGTTCCAGGCGCCGACTTCAGTCAGCCGCGGATACTTCTTGATCTCCAGGCGCCAGCCCTGGTCGTCGGTGAGATGCCAGTGCAGAGTGTTGAGTTTGTGCAGCGCCATCCAGTCGATCAGCTGCTTGACGAATTCCGGCGACATGAATTGCCGCGACACGTCCAGCATCAGGCCGCGCCAGGCGAAGCGTGGGCTGTCGACGATGTGCAGCGCCGGCACCGCCAGCGGCAGGCCCGCGCCGGACTCCGGCGTCAGCAACTGCCACAGCGTCACCGCGCCGTAGTACAGCCCCGCCGGTGCGCGGGCAGCAATGCGTATCCGCTGCGGCGACACCTCCAGCTCGTAACTCTCGTCGCCGGCGCCGCCGGCGCGCGGATCGATGACCAGGATAATCGCCGCCCGTGCCGCGGCAACGCCCTGCCCCGTCTCCACGGTCAGCTTGAGTCCCCGCGTGCGTTGCACATAGCCGGCGAGCAGGCCGCCGATGCATTGCACCTCGGCGTTGTCGGCCGGCACCAGGATGGGTGTGTCGGCGCCCAGCGTGAACACCCCTTCCCGCATCTCCAGCAATGCCGGTTGCGGCAGCAACGGCGGCAACGGTGCGCTGTGCCGGGCCGGTGCGGCATCGCCGATTGGCTGCGACTGGCAGGCGGCGATGGCCAGCAGCACCGTGCAGCAGACGGCGGCCGAAGTAGCGATGGGATGAAACCAGGATTTCATGATGGATCAGCGTAATGGACAAATGCGGCGAGCGAACCATGCCGTCGGTTTCCGGCGCTCATCTTCGCGCCGGAAGTGGCCGCCGCCACAAAAAAAAGCGGGTCCGAGACATCCGGACCCGCTCAAGCACCTTACCACTGTGGGAGAAACAGCGGTTACAGCTTCAGGCGCAGCGTTGCAAGGAGCTCGCGGCCGCTCTTGTACCGGGCCGTGGGCAGGCTCGGGTCGGTCAGATACTGCTTGTAGGCGGAATCGAACAGGTTCAGGCCGTCGAACACCACCGCGAGATTGCGGGTGATCTGGTACGAGGCCGTGGCATCCAGCTCGGTGTAGGCGTCGGTATAGGTCGCCGGAGCGCCCGCCACGTAACCGCCCGCCAGGTACTTGGCGCGCCAGTTGTAGGACAGATTGGCCGCCAGCGGTCCCTTCTCGAAGTACGGCGTGATGCTGACCGATTCCTTGGAGTTGTAGGGCAGATCGCCGCCGGTCTGGGTGGTGCCATACGAGTAGGTAACGTTGCCGCGGATGCCGAAGCCGGTATCGCTGAACGGCTGTTGCAGGCTCATGGCGAGACCATCGACGGTGGCGCGGCCGCCGTTCTGCGGACGGGTGATGCCGTATTCGCAGAAGCCGGTGGTGGTGCAGACATTGCCCGGCGCGGCCGCCGTTGTCGCGAACAGGCTCGGGTTGCTGGTGAACAGACTGTTGAACAGCAGTTCGTCGCTGGTGCCCGACTCGATGTAGTTGATCAGCTGCTTGTGGAAGAACGTGGTCGACAGCAGCGACTCCGGCGCGTAGTACCACTCCGCGGCGAGGTTGAGGTTGATCGACTTGTAAGGCTCCAGCTGGGCGTTGCCGCCGCTGCCGGTAAGCACCTGGTCATTGAGGAACGTCGCCGGCGCCATCTGGTTGTACGGTGCGTAGGCGATCGCCTCGTACAGCGCACCGCGCAGGACGGTTTGCGGCGTCAGGTTGTAGCTCAGGTTCAACGCCGGCAGCGGATCGATGTGGATGCTTTCCACGGTCGTGTAAGGGGCCGCGGTGGTCGGCCCTGGCGTGGCGCTGCCCAGTACAAAGGTCGAGCTGTTGGTGTCGGTGCGCACCACGCGCACGCCGATGTTGCCGCGCAGCTTGTCCTGGCTGAAGTTCAGCTGGGCATAGGCCGATTCGGTCGCCTGCGAAACACCAAAGGTGTTGTTGTAGAACGTGGCGTAGTTGAAATTGCTGTTGTCGTACAGGCCCGGCGTCGCCTGGATCCAGCTGTAGATCGCGGCAGGGCTGGTCGGCTGCACGTGGTTCACCGTGCCCGGCAGGAAGTTCATGCTGTTCAGGCCACGCAGGTTGGTCGGCCCACCGGCGCCGACGTCGGCCAGCGAGATCGTATGCGTGCCGGAGCTGTCGGTGACGGTGGAGACGCCGTCGGACCAGGAGTCGATCGACTGGCCTTCATGGTGGATGGCGTAGCGCACGCCGACCAGCAACTGGTTGACGAAGCCGTCGAAGTCCTTGGTGAAATCACCCTGCCCGAACAGATCGCGCGCGCTGTACGGCTCCTGCGCATAGCTGCCGAAGCCTCCGCCCGAGAGCCAGTTGTGCGGATCCAGCGCGTTGGTCTGGCTGTCGAAGTTGAAGCCGCGGTTGATGTCCCAGGAGTAACCGCCGGTGTAGTTGGTCTCGATCGCCGCCTGGGTCAGCACGTTATGCGAATTGCTCATGCCGACCTGGCTGTACACCTTCCAGCCGTCACCCTTGTAGGTGCCGTGCAAATCGAAGCCCTGGGTGGTGATCAGCGACTGGCGCGCATTGTTGTCGTAAGTGGTGTTGGCCCCCGGCGAGCAGCCGGGCGTGGTGGCGATATTGCAGGTGCCGGAGGTGCCGCTGCTGACCACGCCGTTGCTGCCCACGTTCAGGCTGGTGATGCTCGGCGCCGCGTTGAGCATGAACGCGTACATCGAGTTGTTCAGGTTGTCGAGATGATCCTGCATCCAGATCAGGCCCGAGCCCAGCTCGATATTGCTGACAGGCTTGTACTGGAGATTGACGTTGATGCTGTCGCGCTTCTCGGTCTGCTGGAAGTCGGCAGCGTTGATTTCGTTCGGCATCACATCGTTGCCGCTCAGCTGGCCGGCGGCGATCGCGTTCTTGACGTAGGTGTTGCTCTGCGCCACCGTCGACAGCGGCGTATAGCTGAAGATCTCCTCGCCCTGGCGGTCGGTGATCTCCTCGTAATGCTGCGCCGCGACGTCGACGCCGAAGGTCCGGTCCGCAGTGCGCCAGCTATAGAACAGCGCCTCGTCGGGCCGCCCCTTGTTGGCCATGTCGTTGTAGTTGACGCCGGTCGAGGCGCGCAGGGTATTGGCCGGCAGGTCCAGCGGCTGCACCGTATGCATCAGGATGGTGCCGCCGAGGCTGCCTTCGATCAGGCGCGCTTCCGGAGTCTTGTAGACCTCCACCGAGCCGAGGATTTCCGGCGGCAGCAGCGAGAAGTTGAAGCCGCGATTGGGGATATCGGCATAGCGCCACAGGGCCTGCGACAGCGGGTGGCCGTCGAGGAAGCTGAGGTTGAGGCTGGGATCGAGGCCGTCGATCGAGACGCGCTGGTCGGCGCCGAACAGGTGATCGAGCGTCACGCCCGGCATCTGCGCCAGGGCTTCGGCGGTATTGGTCGCCGGCAGCTTGCCGATATCCTCGGCGGTGATCACTTCGGTGATGGCATCGTTGTCGCGCTTACGGTCGAGGGACTTCTTCAGGCTGGCGCGGATGCCGGTGACAGTCACTCCCTGCAGCTGTTTGGCCTGATCGCTGGTTGAGGTGCTGTCGGTCGCAGCCGGTGCCGGCGCGGGTGTTGGTGTTGGCGCGGGTGCCGAGGTGGCGTCCTGCGCGTAAGCGCCGCTCGAAACCGCGAAACAGGCGGCAATGCCGGCGATCAGTGCTTTTTTACGGTAAGGCATGTTTTCTACTCCCCTTCGTGGCTATGGCTGCACCCCTGCGTGAGCGGCGAACGCGACCGCCTTCCGACCGGATGCACATCTGCTATGGCATCTGCTATGGCTCTCTCACATTCCCTAAAACATTCAGCGCAAAACTCGATACGAAACCCGACACTCCACTCAACGCCCGCCAGCGCGTTCGGCTGCGCCTGCGTTTTCACCCGCTCCGCCCAGGTACCAGCTGGCCGCGCCGATCACGCCGATCTGGCCGTGTTCGATCAGGCGCACCGGCACCCGCTCCAGCACCGGACGCATCTGCCCCTTGTCGAGGAAGCGCGCCTTGAAGGTGCTGTGCATCAGAAAGGACTGGATCTGCGGCAGGATGCCGCCGGCCAGGTAGACGCCGGCCTGGGCGCGATACAGCATCACCAGATCGCCGACCACGCCGCCCATCAGGCCGCAGAACACCTCGAGCGCCTCGTGGGCCAGCGCGTCGTGGCCCTGCATCGCGGCGTCGCTGATCGCCGCCGGCGCGCGCAGCACCGGCGTGGCGCCGCGCAGCGCGCAGATCGCGCCATACAGATTGACCAGGCCGGGGCCGGACAGCAGCTGCTCCACCGGCACGTGCGCCGTGCCGCGGCGCAGCAGGCGCAGGATTTCGATTTCAAGATCGGTGCCGGGGGCGAAGCTGGTCTGACCGGCTTCGGTGGCCAGCACCACG
>Ga0302309_10004244_pt1 | contig 10702 bp, 5 predicted proteins | sample III_Palsa_N1_1_FD_200453 | JGI IMG/M metagenome (GOLD analysis project Ga0302309, IMG submission 200453) | Peat permafrost microbial communities from Stordalen Mire near Abisko, Sweden - III_Palsa_N1_1 | ecosystem: Environmental > Terrestrial > Soil > Palsa > Peat permafrost | place: Sweden... | reverse complement strand
TCGCCTTGCTCCGCAAAGGCTGCAGGCCCATACCCGTCCCAACTGGACTGCAAGGCAAAGACATCGTCTGCAGCGCGGAAAAAGCTGTTGCGAACGATCGTGTCCCCGCCACCCAGCCAGTCCATTCCGTCAGCATTCGCGTTGCCCGCGTTGGCGCCGATAACCTTCAGATTGTCGTAGACGATTTGCCTGGAGTCCTTCATCTGGATCTGCCAGGTACGGCTGCGCACCACACAGGTGATGTCAGAAATTGAGATATCGTGCGCAGAATCCATCACAATGCAGTGCCAGTTCGGCTTGTGCATCCATCCATCGTCATCTTTCGGATTCTGCGGCCCGTCGTACACAATCACACCGGGACCGAATACTTTCACATGGTCGACTTTCCAGACATTGAGCGACCCAAACACCACAGCGCCCGGCGCAAGATAAATGCGGTCGCCAGTTTGCGCATCGATATTTTCGGTATGCGCTCCAGGTCCGATATAGCGAACTCCTGGCTGCCCGGCCTCCGGTGCATCCTTCTCAGGAGGGTTCGCGAAAAGATAGAGCATCTCAGCCTGCGTCAGATAGTCATCCGGCCTCGAGATGGAGATCTTCGCCGGGCCATCGAGTTTGAACGTGATGGTCCTTCCCTCACGGTGTGGTCGAATTCCAAGACGCCAGGGCTGCACCTCAACCCCACCCACCCAGAAGTCATCCGTGGGCGCCGTGACGCTGATGGTCATGTGCTTGTGTGCTTCAAAATTCAGAAAGTACAGATTGAGTGCAGCGTGCATGACCGGCGTTTGATGACCGTCGATCGTCACCACAAAATGACTGGATGCGATCTCTGGCGGCACCGGAGCTAACGCAGAGTCTCTCGCCCATGCATGTGAGCCGAGCAGGCTGATCCAAACCACCACAGCGGCCATCACCCTGCGGCGGCTGCCGAAATCGCCGCGCTCAAGTCGAGTCGCAGGTCTGCATTGGATGTTGGAAAAGCGCGCGCGGGGATTCAGAAGACTCACTCTTGGTATCGATAACATGTGGAACAGAGTTTAGGTTCCCGCTAACGCCATTGTCAATCCTCGCGGGCCATCGCCAGCGCAATGATCGAATGTTTAAGAACACGCTGCCGTGCCTCGAATGGGACCGTCAACGTGTCCGGCAATGGCCCAAGGGGAGCCTGTTCATCGCTGATCCACTGCGATATCATGACACGCAGATGCGTACAGCTTTCTTACTGCTTTTTCTCTCTGCGTCTGCCTCCCATGCACAAACTACCGATCCGGACAGTTTGCTGAAAGCCGGCGTTCTCGCGCAGCAGCGAGGGGACTATTCCGTCGCAATCAAGGACTATCAGCGAGTCCTACAACTCCGACCGGAGATGGCTGAAGTGAGAGCCAACCTGGGAGCTGCGCTGGCTCACGAGGGACGCTTCCAGGAGGCGATTACACAGGACCGCTTGGCTCTGGCTGCTATGCCCGAAAGCACACAGATCAAGATGAACCTCGGGCTCGCCTACTTCAAGAAGGGCGATTACGCCAAAGCAGAAGAGGTGTTTAAACAAATTCAGCAAGCAGCGCCTGACAATCCACAAATTGCGATTCTGTTGGGCGATAGCGAAGTGCGCTCCGGCCACGCTCAGGCAGCAGTGACCATGCTCACTCCTCTGGAAGATAGAAATGCGCAGAATCCGGACTTTGAATATGTGCTGGGCAGCGCGTTGATCCAGGCGGGGAATCTCCGTGATGGAGTAGTACGGATTCAGAAAGTGGCGGAAACAACTGGCGCCGCGGACAGCTACCTATTAGCCGGCTCAACCTACATGGACCTGCATGAATTTGCTCACGCGAAGACGGATCTTGAAGAAGCATTGCGTCTCAACCCAGGCCTTCCGCGCGTGCATGTCCTTACGGGAATGGCGAGAGACATGACAGGAGACGCGACTTCCGCGGAGCCGGAGTTTCGCGAGGAGCTCAAGCTCACTCCCGATGACTTCGACTCAAACCTCTATCTTGGCGCCATCCTTTACAAAGGACGCCACATGGACGAGGCGAAACCGTACTTGTACAAGGCGCTACAACTAAGACCCACTTCTGAGCTCGCGCTCTACGAGGTCGCGCTCTGGGAAAACACCTCGGGTAAGTACGAAGACGCCGCGAAGCATCTCGAGGCGGTCGTAAAGTCAAACCCCGAGTGGCTTGACCCTCACGTTCAATTGGCGACCGTTTATTACCGTCTGCACCGATCCGATGATGGCGCAAGAGAGCGCGCAATCGTAGCAAAGCTCAACGCGCAGCAGCAGAGCGAAGGCCCGCCACAGCCCTGATGCCCTTGCTTCCATGCGCGTGCGATTGATTGCAACCCTGGCCTATTTCAAAGGTTCAGTCACGGCTACAACATGGTCGGCATCGACGTGCTTCAAGGTTTGCACGATACCCGAAGGCCACCAGATGACCACCTCATCGGCAAAGCTATCTGGCCCAAGACCGAAGTGCACAGGACCATCGCTGGACGAGGCGTAGCAGACGCTCGTCGTCATGTGGTTGTACTGTGTCCCACTCTTACTTACAACCTTAACGCGTGCACCGATCCCGTCCCGGTTGCTCTTGGTTCCATGCAGTGCAAAGTCCAGCCAATGATTCTTGTTGTTACTTCGATTCATCCAGATTTCGGCGTTGGCACTTAGCGCCGTAGCGACTACGTCCACTCTCCCATCGCCATCCAGATCGCCAAACGCGCACCCGCGATGGCGTGCGCCAGGGGAAGCCTTGAATCCGGCCTCGTCGGTCAACGCAACCCATTTGCCGCTCGCGCCTTCGTTATGGAATACCGTGTTGTACTGATCAATATCCGCGCCCGGCACAGGCATCGACTCGACATGCCCACGCGTTACGAACAGGTCTTTCCACCCGTCATTATCGAAGTCATAAAACCCTGAGCCATACCCAGCCATCGGCATACTTTCACTTCGCATCCCGCTCGATGTTGTTACATCCACAAACGTTCCCTTGCCTGTGTTTTGGTAAAGCGGAAATGTCTGGTTGTTCAGGGCGACGTAGGAAATATCCGGATAACCATCGTTATTGAAGTCGCGAAAATCCAGGCCCATTCCAGAGATGAAGTTTCCGTCGTCAGGAAGCGCAACACCGGCATCGAAAGCCACTTCCGCAAATTTGTCGCCAAGATTATGGAAGAGGAACTCATAGCCTGCGTCATTGGTCACAAAGAGGTCCTGTTTTCCATCGAGATCATAGTCCGCCATGCCAACCCCCATTCCTTTACCTGGATGATCTCGAATACCCCACTTCACTGACTCGTCGGTGAAGGTACCGTCTCCATTGTTGATGAACAATTGGTCTGGCGCGGGCTTGTAGTAGCGAGGATGGCAGTAGTCTGCAACACCATGATAGGAACAGAGTGGTTGGTCAGAATATTGCCATTGCATGTAATTGACAATGAAAAGATCCAACAACCCATCGTTATTCACATCGACCCACACGGCCGCAACGGACCAGATCGGGCCGAACTGCGGGTCGACAGACTTATCCAGCCCAGCCTTGGCGGTTACATCCGCGAACGTGCCGTCCCCATTGTTGTGATACAGAGTGTTCCCATGGACACCGGCTGCAAAGATGTCGGGATGCCCGTCATTGTCGTAGTCCCCGACGGCTACGCCGATGTCATAACCCTTTCCGGCAAGACCGGCCGCGTCGGTTACATCTGTAAATTTGCCGTTCCCGTCGTTGCGAAAAAGTCGATTCTTGTACTTCGCGGAATCTTTCTTTAGCGTCGCGATGTTGGCGCCATTCGCGAAAAAAATATCAGGGCGTCCGTCACCGTTGTAGTCGAAGACAGCGACACCACCTGCCATCGCCTCAGGAGCATTCTTGGCCTGCGTCTCATCGTTCTCCAAGACAAACGGAATCTTCTCGAGCGTGAATTGTATGGGGGCGGAAGTCGCTGCAGTGCTCTGGAGCGAAACCTGCTGGGCAAACGCGACAGAGGCTGCAATACACGTGCAGAGGCAACACCGAATCAGTTGAGGCATCATCTTCATGGGATGTGAAAAGAGGGACGGCAGCAGCCGCCCCTCTCATGTTAGCTGAAACAATCCACTAGAAGTAGAACTTCGCCGCTAGTGTAATCAACCTGGAACCAGTCTTGAAGACTGGCGTTCCGGTGGTCGTTGCGTTTGTGTTGGTTGGCGAGATGGCGATCACCTTAAGCGGATTACCACTCGAGTCTACGCAGCCAGCGCAAGTAGCATTCGACGTTTGCTGGAAGTTGAGCGAGATATCGCTGTTTCCTGCCAGGCCGAACTGCGGCAGCGGATGGTTGATCCAGTTGTTTGCGCTCGCGCGGAACTGAAAGTACCGACTGCTCGTGATATGGAAGTCCTTGTAAATGCCGAGATCCGTATCAAAATAAGCCGGATTTCTCATGTACGGCATGTTCGTCGGGCCCTGCGTTCCATAAGCAGGAGTTGTAAAGCACTTAGGATTGAAGTATTGTCCGCCCTTCAGCCCCCCTGCCGGGTTGCAGGTCAGCGCCGGAATCAACACATTGTAGGCATTGGTTCCGAACCACACCGAGGTGTTGACCGAGTTCGCGATAAGCCCGTTCGGCAGCGTAATCGCATTGTTGGGCAGGTTTGGGTGCGCAATCGTTGGTACGGTAAGACCGCTTGCGTACGTTGTATTGAACCCTTCACCGGTGCTTATCTGGAGCGGCGCGCCACTCTGGTAGGTGGTGTAGCCGGACAGTTTCCATCCGTTGAGAAAGATTGCGGCCGTCCTCTTTGCGAAGCCCGGACCATGGAAGGGACTCGGGAGCGCCCAGTTATAGGTCAGGTTCAGAATGTTCGTATGGTCGAAGGCCAACGGGCCGTAGTTGTTGCGCAACACGAAAGGATCCGTGCCCGTTCCATTTTGAGGCCCATTATTGGAACCGCCATCACGAATTCCCAGCACCTTCGAGTGAGTGTAGTTCGCCATGAAGGTGACAGGACCCGACTGCTTGGTGAAGCTTACCTGCAGCGAGTTGTAGTAAGAGTACGCAGCATGCGAGAGCTGAATTACATTCTGATAGCTCTGCAGCGGACGATAATTTTGCGCGGTGAAGGTTGGTGCTGGCGTGAGTCCGCATGCTAGCGGCTGATTGCCATCAATTGTGCCTGTTTCGCACGGGGACGACGGTGACACGAGTTTGCCCTGAATCGGATCGATACCGAAGTAGGCTCCACGCGCTGAGTTGTTCAGGTTACCGATATTGCTGTTGCTTCCATCCAGATATTGCTCAGCACTGTGGTTGCCAACGTAAGAAGCCTCAAACAGTGTTCTCCATGGAAGAGCCTGAGAGATCGTGAAGTTGTAGTTCACGGTCCAGGGTGAGCGGGCATCGCCCTGTTGCATTGCGTCGATGCTGCTTCCATTCTGCTCTGTGCTGGAGGGTGGGTTTAGGCTGGCAACATTCGCGTATCCGTTGAACGGAACTGTGCTTGTGTAGTTGAACGAGCCAAACGGACCGCTCTGCGCGCTGGCTGTTTCGCTGGTCGCCTGATAGCGGTACCAAGCCACACCTCCGCGAAGGACGGTCTTGCCGGTGCCAAACAAATCATAGGCGAGCCCGATGCGTGGGGAGTAGTAAAACAACGGTGACAGGAAACCGGAAATAGGTACATTCGGCGAAATCTTATTCCACAGCAAGCCGGGATTGGCTGCGGTCGGATTGGCATTGTAGTTAGCCTGGTTCCAAACTTGGAATCCCGGCTGACCTGAACCTATTCCGTACCACTGACCTTCGTGATCGAGGCGCAGACCAATATTTGCGGTCAGCTTCGGCAGCGCTCGCCAAGAATCCTCGCCATAGATTGAGTACTGATGAAACTGCGTATTCTGCGGGACATCCTTATTTTCCTGCGAGTACGAGTTGATGCGCCCAAGCATTAAGTCCGCTACGAGATTCGTCGTCGAGTTCTGCCCATACGTCTGAAACGAAAACGTTCCATTGTCGGGAGCATTGTTGTTCTGGCTGTTCCGGCTATCGTCCCAGTATGCGCCGGCCTTCAACGTGTGATTGCCGATAACCTTCGTGAAATTATCGTAAAGAGCCGGCACTTGCTTTATGCCACCGAACGTACCGGTCGACATGGGGTAGTAGTTGATGCTCGCCAGCTGCTCGCTGCAGCAGTAATCCGGTTCGAAGTTCGGAATCTGTGAAGTCGTGTTTCCGAACAGCCCCGGGACGTTGAAGTTGTTCGCTGAACGCGACGCTTTGGCTGGATCCTGAAGTTTGTAGGGATTTGTGAAGTGCGAGATTGTAAATACGAACTCGTTCGTCGTCGTTGGATTGAAGACGTGCGTCAAGTTGGTCAGGATCATGTACGTGACCGTGTTCGATGCACCAGGGGTTGGATAAGGGAGAGTGTTCGGAGTCGCCCACCAGATGGAAATAGGAGCGAGGTCGGCCTCTTTCTGATAAGAATACGATCCCGTGAGTTTGGTGTTGTCGCTGATGGCATAATCCAGTTTTCCGGTTGCTTCCCAGCGATTCTGCGGAAGATTGTTCACGTAACGGTAGTTGGTCCATCCGTTCGCCGCTGTGGGCGTCTGGTTGGTGGCGGGATACAGAGCCAGGATGCCCGGGATGTTGGGGTCAATATCGGTAACCGGAAACCCGTTTGCCGTACCGCCGGGGGGCAATTCCGTCGTCGAAAGCGGATCATAAAACTTTGGCCACGTAGTGATCGCACTCGGATTGATTCCCGTGTTGCTGAAATCGCCACTGAGTTGTGCGGCGTTCGGAACGTTGTAGTTGATGATCGAGCCGGCAGGCTGCTGCTTCATGTACTCGTAACCAACCCAGAAAAATAGCTTCTTGCGATCGTGATTCCACTTGGTAAAGGGAAGCAGCACCGGTCCACCGATGTTGCCGCCGAAGTAGTTGTAGCTCTGCGACGCGTTGTTTCCGCCTTGCGCCTTCGTGTAGGCATCCACCGAATCGAGTGCCTCGGGATGAGTGTAGTAGTACGCTTCCCCGTGGAACTGCTGGCCGCCGCTTCTGCTGAAGGCCTGGAAAATCGTTGGACCTTTCGCGTATTCAGCTCCGTAGTTGGATGTCAGAAACTTGATGCTTCCGATCATGTCGGGATTGATGTTCGCGATCTGAGTACCGAAGTTGCCCGGATCAACGAGATTGGCGCCATCGAGCATGTACGCTGTCGTGCCATACGGCATCGTTCCATTGGACGCGTAGGCGCCCACGGGACCAGAGTTGGAACCAATCGAAATGTCTTTGAAGCTCGAGCCTTGGCTGCCGCCGTTATTGAGCGCCATACCCGGCATGATCTTCATCAATTCGCCAGCGTCACGCCCCTCGAGAGGAAAGTTGTCAATCATCGTCTGATTCAGGTTGGAGCTGATCTCGGCAGTGTCCGTCGGGACTGCTGCGGCACCTCCCGCAATCACATCAACCTTGGAGGTGGCAGAACCGACCTCGAGCTTGATATTCGGGACATCCCGGGTGTCGCCCTGGTTCATCGCGATCCCATTTTCCTCCCAGGTAGCGAAGCCTTTCGACATGATCGTCATGGTGTAGGTGGCAGGCTGAATCGCCGTAATGACGAAGCGCCCCCCGGAGTCGGCCGGTACCGTGCGGACGTCACCGCTAGCTTCATTCTTCAGCACAATTTGAGCGCCCGGTACCACTGCTCCGGAAGCATCGTGCACAACACCACTGAGCGTTCCTGTGATCTGCTGGGCCACGGCAGCCGAGCTAATAAAAGCTAAAAGTAGAAGGAGCGTTCCCGGCAGGATAGCGAGACCTGTGCGATACCGCGTCTTTGAACTCGCCAATTGATAAAGGTGATGAAATTGAATCATGTACTGGTGCCTCCTAGTTTTCAAAAATCCATATGCTCGGCGCGTCTGACTTTAGAGTTTTTGAGATCGATATCATCGAAATCGCCGTTTTCTACTCATTAATCGCCGCCTCAAAAACGTCCTTCTGAGACCGGCCATACGTTCAGATCTTGCTGGTATCGATATCTTTGCGGGCCCTGAAGTTAGCTAAAACGATTAGTGGGATGGAAAACTCAACCTTTGGGATGAGAACTTATTGACGCGGTCACATAGATACATGCCCCCTCCAACGCCTGTCAACAAGAATGTTTTCCACCCATTTCGAAGACCACCACCCCGCCGAGCAACAACAGCACTTCGCAAACAACCGGCAAAGTCCCATGTGATATCGTTACACCGACATCCTCCCAGACATGGATTCCTGCGTCATCACGAAAGTGGTTTAGAACAACGTTTGTCTGTCAGCTTGCTTGCACTAGGGTTGTGGCCTCCTCTTGCAAACGTCATAATCGGGCAGGGCGTCGGAGGACATCAGTAACTTCACGAGAATGCGGACAGGCTTAAATATCGCTGTACGATATACGAGGAGGGTCCTTCCGTGGCTTCTCGTTTCCCTTGCATGCGCAACCGCGCCAGCGCAAGATCATCCAGATCAATTGCAGAACCTCAGCGTGAACGCATCAGCCGCGCGCGAGCAGGGCGACCTACCTCGTGCGATCGAGTTGTATCAACAAGCCCTGCAGCTGAATCCCAAGTGGGCTGAGGGCTGGTGGTATATCGGATCCATGCAATACGGAGCCAACAATTACGGCCCTGCAACGGTCGCACTGACTCACTACATTGAGTTGACGCCAACTGCCGGGCCGGCCTTCGCCCTGCGTGGTCTTTCTGAGTTTGAAGAGGCCAGGTACACCGAGGCCCTTCAGGATCTACAGCGGGCCATTTCGCTGGGAGCGGCAAATCAACCTCGAAATGCTGGAATCATCTTCTATCACGAGGCGATCCTCCTTACCCGGCAGGGAGACTTCGAACAGGCTCTCGGCAAATACACTCAGATCGTTAGCCACGGCGGCATCAATCAGGATGTCCTTACTGGGATTGGGCTGGCGGGATTGCGAATGCCGATGTTGCCCAGCGAGGTCGAGCCGTCTCAACTAGACATGGTTTCAGCCGTCGGTCAGGCCGCTTCGCTATTCATGGGCAAGGATCTGCCGGCTGCCGATCAAGCCTTCCAGGGCCTCTTCCAACGCTACCCAACCGTTGCCAATCTCCATTACCTCTATGGGTATCTCTTGTTCTCGACGGATTCGGAGAAGGCGATCGATCAGTTCAACAAGGAGCTTGCCGTCAGTCCCGATAGCGCGGTCACCCACTCCATGATTGCCTGGGCTTACGGTTCGCGCAGAGACTATCAGGCCTCTCTGGCGGACGCACAGCAAGCCGTGAAAGAGAACCCTAACCTGCTTATTGCCCAACTGGTGCTGGGAAGGGCGCTCGTTGAAACCGGTAGTTTCACCAACGGCGTGCAGCACCTGTTAGCCGTCGTTGCCACGGACCCTCAGAATCTTGATGCGCACCTGGCGCTCGTCAAGGCGTATTCCGAACTGGGACAGAAAGAAGACGCCAGACGCGAACGTCTTCTGTGCCTGGAGATCACCGGGCGAGAGGCCAAGTCCAATGCAACGAATTAGCGTCGGCATCGTTCTGCTCTTCTGGTGCTGTTTCGCATCCGCCCAGGGAAATCAAAAGCCAGTCACCTGCGGCAGCTGCCATAAATCGCAAGCACTCACCCAGCCCGGTACCCAGATGGGACGCGCCATGCAACTTCCTGGCGACAACCCCGAACTCAGCGCGCATCCGAAACTCACGTTTCGCAGTGGCCTCTATCTCTACACGGTAGAGACCCACAACGGGCAGAGCACCTACTCCGTGAGTGACGGCACACGCACCATCTCCGTGCCGATTCAGTGGTCGATGGGTGCGCAGGCCCAAACATGGATTCTCTTCCACGAAGGCCGAATGTACGAAAGCACGGTCAGCTACTACCCAAATCTGAATGGCCTGTTCACTACGGTGGGATACGAACACGCGGCACCAAAGACCTTGGAGGAGGCTCTCGGACGTCCGCTTTCGGATGAAGATGTACGGACGTGTTTCGGCTGCCACACCACAAATGCGATCATCGATCACAAGCTGAACCTTTCGACTATGACGCCCGGGCTTAGCTGCGAGCACTGTCATGTAGGTTCCGTGGCTCATCTCAAGAACGCCATCAAGGGGGATTCCACTACCGGCATCGCATCCTTGTCGGACCTCTCCACCGAAGGTATCTCCAACTTCTGCGGTCAATGCCATCGCACCTGGGAACTAGTCACCAGGTCTGATTGGCGCGGCACCATGAATGTTCGCTTTCAGCCCTACCGCCTCGCCAACAGCAAGTGCTATGACGGTACCGATCCGCGCATCAGCTGCATCGCCTGCCACGATCCGCACCGCAAGGTAGTGAACGATGTTGCCTACTATGACGACAAGTGCCTAGCCTGCCACTCGACTGCGCTTCAAGCCAACGCAAAAGTATGTCCTGTTTCCAAGAGCAACTGCACCAGTTGTCACATGCCCAAAGTTCCCTTTCCGGGCGGCAACTTCATCTTCACCGACCACCAGATTCGCATTGTGAAGCCGAACGAGCCTTATCCGAACTAGCACCGTTTCGTCAGAACTTCCCACCCCTGATCGACACCTCGCAATAGATTTTTCCAGTCCGCCCCGTTAGTGGTATCGTTATCGTCGAATTAGTTCAGGCGTCGGATTATCACTCGAGGGCTTGTCTCATGAGGCAAAGCCTTCCCACGGTT
>Ga0302309_10004243_pt1 | contig 10705 bp, 8 predicted proteins | sample III_Palsa_N1_1_FD_200453 | JGI IMG/M metagenome (GOLD analysis project Ga0302309, IMG submission 200453) | Peat permafrost microbial communities from Stordalen Mire near Abisko, Sweden - III_Palsa_N1_1 | ecosystem: Environmental > Terrestrial > Soil > Palsa > Peat permafrost | place: Sweden... | reverse complement strand
TGTCGTTTGCACGGACGCGTGACCCAGGAGAAATTGAATTTGTTCGAGTTCGCCTCCCGCGCCATGGCAGAGCCGGGCACAGGTACGACGAAGATCGTGTGGAGCTAGGTGGTCGATGCCAATCCGTTTGGCGTATTGCCTAACCGCTGTCCAAACGACATCGGTAGCGACTCCAAGGCTCAGTTCAGTCCTGTTTTTCCAGATCCGCCTGAATACCAAGCCTTCAGTCACTCCAGAAGCGTGAACCCAACTATCGATCAGAGCCTTACACCAATCCGGAACGGGTACCGGTCGCAATCGACCGCCCTTGCCAAACAAGTCGGCGATGACCCAATGGCCTTCCCTTTGTTGAATCTGGCCTAATCGCAAGGCCACGGCTTCCGAGCGTCGCAGACCGCAGCCGAGCAAGAGCCCAATCAAAGCTGCGTCTCTCGTGCCTCCGAGGGTGCTTTGCGGAATGGAATTTAAGAGATCTTGGGCTTGGTCGTTGGATAGCCAGTTGCCAATCCTCCTACCTAGCCGCTTAACGCCCTTAACCCGGCGAATTCCGATTGCCAGCTCCGGGCTCAACAGGCCGCTTTCCGCAGCCTCATCGGCAAGGCGGCGAATGGCAGACAGATGAAGATTGATTGTAGCGGCTGACAAAGTGAGTGATTCGAGAAAGGATCGATAGTGCAATACTACCGCGCGGTTGAATCCGAGCCGCGGCTCAGAGCAATACCATGTGATGAATTGGCCGATGGCATGTTTGTAGGCTCGGCGAGAATTTGCCGAGACCAACGTATTCAGCACCGATGCCTCGGCATACTCCAGTTCAGGTATTGTGAGGGGCGTAGACGGGCTGGCAAATTTCTGTGGAAGTTTTGTTGCTGGCATAGGAAGTGGCTCCTTCGACCGCTTCCCATTTTGGGTGCTACCAGAACACGGCTCTGGAGCCAGAGATCTGCATGATTCCTGAATCAATTGCCCTGAGTCCGAAAGGCTTGCATATTTCGGCGACAGAATCCATTATCGGGTCTAAACAACTTGGCAGGGCGGTGAGCGATCTAGTCCCTATTAGTAAAGAGACGTTAACTTCCGCGCAGTTCGATCAGTTCGCCGATGTATCACCTGAGCTCGAATGGCTCGCCAACATTACCAATCCTAAGACGCGCCGCGCATACAAGGTCGATGTCGAGGAGTTTGTCCGGTTCACCGGGCTGCAGGCTTCGGCTGGATTGCGCACGGTCACCCGCGCGCACGTCATAGCCTGGCGCAAGGCGCTTGAAGCGCGAAACCTGACGCCCTCCAGTATCCTGCGCAAGCTCTCGGTGCTTGCTTCTTTCTATGACTATCTCTGCGAGCGGAACGCCGTCGTAGGAAATCCTGTCGATGGTGTCAACATAAATCCTGAAAACCTTGTCGTCCTGCTGGCTACCAATTGCCACGAAGGTGCTTCGGCATCAACTTCTGCCGTGAGCGTGGTGAGTGGTTCCGAGGATAGCAAGCTCGTGTCCTTCTTGCTTCCCGGTTGTCGCGCGGCATTTAAATCCCGGATTTCTTGATGGCTACAGCACTTAAATCCCGGACTGCCGGCAGATAGCGGATCAGTCCGCCACAGTAGTTTGTTCCGCTCGCGATGGGTCTGCGCATGATCGAAACGAGCTCGTACAGCGGCCGGCCAAGAACGGGTGGACCGCTTCAATGCGACTTCGTCATTTTCACGGACAGAGGAGAGAATCTTAGTCCAGAGCTTAAGACTTCTTCGATGGCGGTTGGAGCGGGTTTGCGGGTCAGTGGTGGGAATAGCATTCAATATGAGATCGACAATTGCTGCCAGCCTGGGCTGATCTGAAATTGAGTTTTTTTGCTGCCGCTTGGAACGCCTTAGCTGTTGTCGACATTTTTCGCGAGCAAGGAGTTCGAGGAGGTCGTCGACGAGAGATTGAAACTGCTCGTCGCTGACTTGACCGAGTAACGCGGAGTTCGGTTCAACAGACATCAAAGCAGCGCGGTAGGCCTGGTCGATTGCAGTGATGTCCCCTGCGAGAGCCTCTTTGGATCGACCTGTTCGCAGCGTGAGGTCAATACCGCATGACCGACACGCATGTGAAGGCATTGTCTGTATTGCACCGAAGATGAGTGGATCTGGCTCTTCGCAAACCCAGCAGCCGAGTTGCAGCAGGGCGTCGTGGACAGAACAACGAATCAGGCCGGCAAAGCACCAATCCCACCGGACATGAATAATCGAGTCCTGCGCTATACAGAGCGGGCAGAACGCGTAGCCTGCACGGAGATCGCACCGGCGCGGAGATGGTTTTGAGCTTGAAGGGAACTGCAGCAGGACGGCACGACCTGAGCGTTGCAAGCGTGCATCCAGATCAAGTGCATTCAGAGTGTGAAAATGAACGCGACTGAATTGTGAAAAGGCTCGAAGAAAATCTCGATCTATAGCTCGATCCAACGAGTAGGGAAGAGGAATGTGGTGATAGACAGAGGTGAAGCCGCTTATCAATTCATTAATCGAGACATGGTTTTCTGCTGCCACGCGTAACAACCAAGAGGAGAACAATTCAGTCTTCAATGGTCTCGGAACGAACGGCAATTGGGCTGGGGCATGAGTGCCAGTCATATCGCGGACGCTCTACGACTGCGCCGGTCGGCGATTGAGACCAGGGATTCGCTGATCAATTCAGAGTGCAACATCTTCAGATTAATGTGTTCCTGCCCGTTGCGGATGGCCTCGGTGGCTGCGGTTTCAAGCAGTCGACAAATGCGCACCAAGACCCCTTCGGTCAAACTGAGAATACGCTGATGAACCTTGGGGTCACGCAACTCCGAAGGCAGACGAAGGGGAAGTACAGATTCCAAACTCAAAAGTAGTTGGTGAAAACTGGCATCGTTCTCCCACGCCGGCAGTTCGACGGCTTCAAAACGATCGGCTAATTGCTGATCCGTCATCAATGCTTGCTTTGCCTCGTGCGTTCCAGCACAGACAAGCGGAAGGCGAAGATCATTTGCGAGGAAGCGGATGGCATTCAAGAGAATTCGTTGCTCACGGAAGCTACCAGCAAGCAGGGAATGAACTTCATCAATGATAAGCATGCGAACTTCAAGCTGCCTTGCCAACAGTCGGATGCGATGACGCAAGGTTGTGACGCTTGTGCCATATGCAAAAATGCCTCCCATTGCAGCAAGGATCTCTTCGTAGAAGTCACGTTCGGAAGGCGAAGGGGGCATCTGTATAGAGATGACAGGTAAACGAGTCCTGCCGATCTTTTTGTCGAAGTGCGCTCGATGATCGCGTAAAAACTTCTGAATAATCCGAGTCTTGCCCATACCAGTAGCGCCGTATATCACCAACGCCGGCATGCGATCGCGCGGAGGGTATTCAACCAGCTCCATCAATCTGTCGAGAACGCGCTCGGCACGAGGGTATTGAATCCAACGCTCCTGTCGCAGCCAATGAATACGTTCCTCGTTGGTCAATAGTGCTGCACTTCTGCAGGAAGGCTGTAGGTGCATCAATTGATCAGTGTTCATTCCGTCTCCCAGACCTCGACCGGAAAGGGTTTGATCTCATTTGCGGCGGGGCTGTCACGTCGACCGACAGGGCTTGTGTGAGGGCTTGATATTGTGGGAGGAATCTTCTCCTTACTTCTTCGCTGCCTTGAGGAGGAACGGGAATTCCTAACAATTTCACGCTGCTCTAGAATGCTAGCGAAAATAGCCTGCTCGAAAGGTGTGCCTGATCCTTGCTGGCGCAGCTGTTTTCTAGCAGCTTCCAACTCCCATAGTGCAACTGGCGGCTGACGGAGATCGGCGTAGGGAATAGGCCAGTGGCGCCCCTCAAGATCCCGCACATAAACACGGGAGAGGTTTCGCGGGTCATACTTCACCAAGAGCGGTTGCTTCAGGCGTCCAGCCCAGGGACTGAGAACATTATCCCAATAGCGGATGTTGTACAAGCGAATGCCGTCTCTGCGCACTTGTCTTGGGACTGCGGGCAGGAAGTTAAGAAAGAAATCGGACTCGTCGACCGGGTAGCGAAGCGGTGCCTTGGCCTTGCCGATTCCAGCCCGCCAAGCCGCCATAGGTGTTTTCCCCAAAGCCGAATGGACGGACAGGTGATAAACCCCAGCAATCTGAAGAGCAAGCCAACGCTCCAATTCAGGTAAGGTGAGCAGAGCGCGCTTCTCGGACTCGTAAGCACCCTTTTCATCGACATTGGAAAAGGTAGTTCCAGGCAGCAGATGAACAGCTCCCATCATTGTTCCGATTAGCCGTTCAATGTGTCCGCCAAAGTGGGGACGCCCCACCGGGCGATGATCGAGCTGAATGCCATACTCCTGACATCCGCGGACGAGAACGTCGGAATGAAACTCCCTCGCATTATCGACATGGATGGAGCGCGGTAGTCCTCCTGCCGGCCATTCAAGATTCTGAAGCTCTCTGTCAGCAAGCCACGAATCTTTGGGCAGGACTGCGTGAGAGAGCGCAAGGCACAGGGAAACGGTGGAAGGCGCCCACAGTGAGATATGGAAGCCCACCACCATCCGAGTCGTTACATCGATTGCCAGTGTCAGCCATGGTCGGCCGATGGGAAGCCGTTGCTCCTGATCGACCACGATTACGTCGACAGGAGTGTGGTCGATCTGGATGAGTTCCATGGGGTTTTCTGGTCTGAGCGATGAGACGGAAACTCGTCCAACCTGCTCTCGTGCTTTCTTTGCGCCCTCCCGCTTTTGTAAGGACAATTTCAAATCCAACTCTCCGATCCTTCCACGAATCGTGCGATAGTGCGGAGCCGGCAATCCTTGCAGTGAGAAACGGAGACGGACTTCACGGACGAGAGCGGCGAGGGTTGGCCGTTCCATCCGCAAATAAAATTCCTGAATGCAAGAGTTCAGCAGCTCTTCACGAGGCCTGTCCAGGAATGTGGCTTTGAATTCGCGCCCTCTCTTCAAGGGAAGAAGGGAAGAAGTTTGTGGCCGCTGCTTGTAGCGGCGCAATAGATCATAGAATACGGTTCTGCTCAATTGAAGCCGCCGCGTCACCTCCTCTATGAGAGTCACGCTGAGCTTGCCCCTGCTCGCGAGCGGACGGATTACGGCTTCCCGCTCCAGTGCAAGTTGCCACTCCTCGCCATCAGCAGTTTCGGATTGGCGCCACTTTTGCATTTGAATCCCGGACAAACTTCAGCACAAACTTCGTCCGGGATTTAAGTACAAAAGTCCGGGATTTAAATGCCGTAACGGGGTAGTTAATTCCCGGAAAAATATTGAAAGTAAAGATGCGCCAGTCCGGGATTTAACTGCAGCGCGACAACCAGTAAGAAACCGCGAGCTCTTACGCACACGAAATGACTCCCTTCACCTTTCGCCGACTTTCGCTCTGATTGGCCGTTCGACTCGAAATCTGACTATGGATGAGCGATTAGGCATGAATCCTGCCTCGACTACAAGAAGTGCAGTGCGAGCCTTAACTGAATCTTTCTTAGTGAGCCTGGCAACCATGCTGGTCGCTCCCGTCGTGTTCTGGATGTTACTCAACTTCGTCAAGATCCGATCTTCGCAAAACTCAGACTGTCTTAGTTAATTAGTTCCAGAGGGCGCTCTTTAGAAGGAGGCTAGTTTAATGCAGTTATTAGCCGGAATCGCCCGACCGCAGACCGCTGCTAGCTGCGACTCATAGCTTCGCGGCTCGCAACCTGAGCGCATTGGCAATCACTGAGACCGAGCTGAAGCTCATGGCGGCGGCGGCGATCATCGGGTTTAGAAGCAGGCCAAATGCAGGGTAGAGAATGCCTGCCGCCAACGGGACACCGAGAACGTTGTAGAAGAAGGCGAAGAAGAGATTTTCTCGAATGTTATTCATCGTGAGGTGACTCAATCGGCGAGCCTTCACAATGCCCCGGAGATCACCTTTTAACAGGGTGATCCCACATGTCTTCATCGCTACGTCCGTTCCTGTTCCCATCGCAATCCCGACATGCGCCTGTGCCAAAGCCGGAGCGTCGTTGACTCCGTCGCCGGCCATAGCAACAATTGCGCCGGCATCCTGCAGCTTCTTCACGACCGCTACCTTTTTGTCGGGCAGTACATCGGCTTCGAAGTCAACGCCAAGCTTCCGTGCGACTGCCTCCGCGGTCGCGTGGTTGTCGCCTGTGACCATTACGATTTTAATGCCTTCGCGCTTCAACTGTGCGATGGCTTCGGCTGTCGAGTCTTTGATGGGGTCCGCGACGGCGATCAGGCCTGCGAAGTTTCCTCCCAGTGCGATGTACATGACCGTCCGGTCCTCTTTCTGAAGGGCTTCGGCTCTCGTCCGCAACAGTTCAGTAGATGTGCCGAGATCGGTCATGAGCGCATAGTTGCCGATGGCAACCTGTTTGCCCCTTAAGGTACCTCGGACACCTTTCCCCGTCACCGATTGAAAGCCTTCGATTGCGACGAGCTCAATGTTCTTTTCCTTTGCAGCTGCGAGGATCGCTGCGGCCAGGGGATGCTCGCTTGCCTTTTCGAGGCTCGCGGCTGCTTCCAGCAGCTCAGCATCCTTCACACCTTCGGTCGAAATCAAATCCGTCAGCTTCGGCTTGCCCTCGGTCAACGTGCCGGTCTTGTCGACGACTAGGGTATCGACCTTCTCCAGGATCTCGAGTGCCTCCGCATTGCTGATGAGGACGCCTTCTCCGGCTCCTCTTCCAGTGCCAACCATAATCGCCATAGGCGTTGCAAGACCGAGCGCGCACGGACACGCGATAATCAGCACGGCCACCGCATTGACTAAGGCGTGAGCGTAGTGCGGCTGCGAGCCGTAGATCGCCCACACAACAAAAGTAATGACTGCTGACAATAGCACCGCCGGCACAAAATAGGAAGCCACTACGTCTGCCAGTCTTTGGATTGGAGCGCGGGTACGCTGCGCCTCGCTTACCATCTTTACGATCTGCGCGAGCAAGGTGTCGGCCCCGACGCGCTCAGTCTTCATCACGAAGCTGCCCGTCCCGTTGATCGTTCCTCCGGTGACCTTGGCACTGGCCGTCTTTTCTACTGGAATTGGCTCGCCGCTAACCATCGATTCGTCTACGGAACTGCTACCTTCGATGACCACTCCGTCGATGGGTACCTTCTCCCCCGGACGAACGCGAAGTTTGTCACCGACCTGAATATCTTTCAAGTCCACGTCCTGCTCCGCGCCGTCCATGGAAATGCGACGCGCTGTCTTCGGCGCGAGTCCAAGCAAAGCCTTGATCGCACCGCTGGTCTGGCTTCGCGCTTTCAACTCCAGAACTTGGCCCAGGAGAACAAGTACCGTGATAACGGCGGCTGCCTCGAAGTAGAGGTCGAGCCCGCCCGACATATCCCGAAACGATGCAGGAAAGAGCTGTGGCAAAAGCACTGCTACAACGCTGTAGAAGTAGGCCGAGCCTGAGCCAATCGAGATCAGCGTGAACATATTCAGGTGGCGGCTTATGATCGAAGTCCACCCAAGCTGGAAAAACGGCCAACCTCCCCAGAGGACTACCGGGGTTGCAAACGCAAACTCCACCCATTCAAGACTTCGGCCCGCAAGGAGATGCGGAATCGGATGGCTTGGGAGCAAGTCTGAGATCATGACGGCGAGAAGCGGAACAGTCAAGCCGATGCTGACCCAGAGCCGGCGCATCATCCTGTCAAGCTCAGGATTGTCCTCACCCGCTGCGACGATCTTCGGCTCCAGTGTCATGCCGCAAATCGGGCAATTCCCAGGCCGGTCGCGCATGATCTGCGGATGCATGGGACAGGTGTATTGAGTCGGCGTATCGGGCGCAGCGATTTCTAATGGCTCCAGGGCCATTCCACACTTCGGACAGCTGCCGGGTCCAGTCTTGTGGAAGTCTGGATGCATGGGACAGATATATTCTGTCATTTTGCGATTATGCGCTTCCGGGTACCCGATTCCAAACGAAGATTGCCGCGAGCAATATAGGCCATATTTTTTGAGGTCCGCCCCATACATTTGTGGCAAAGGACCAATCCCATGGACAATGCTAAGGAAACGAGCATCTTTTTAGAAAAGGTCGATTCAATCCAACGCAGGTTTATGGAAAGCCTCATCACCGGTCAACGCGACTCGCTTCTTAAAGAGAAATATCCAAAACGCAATCCCAACTCTGAGAACGACTCGCTTCAGGCCCACATTGATTCTCAGCGAGGGACTTTCTAACAAAGCTAAAGCCTAGATCACTCTTTCTTCGACTGCATCCTTTTGCCGTCAGCCTTCTCCCATTCGGCTTCCCGGCGTTGCATCTCTTCTTCGGACACGGTGCGATTTGTCAATCATTCTGGACGTCCCAGCAGTCCGCAACCTTCGGGAGCGAAGATACGCCTTTTTTGTGCATGGGCCGTCTTCATAATGACAATACGTCCGCGGTTGCCGGGATGTTTGGTCCCAATAGCGCTTCCTATGCCCGTGCTGCTTCACACCAGAAGGCTTCGTTGGGCATCCCGCGTGATGCTTTCGTCTAACCCCGCTTTAGGTTGGCTGTCTTGACGTGCCTAGCAAGGCCCAGGCACTTGAGGAGAAAGATGCCGTAGTAGTTGACATCAACCTCGTACCAGGCAAGCCCGTGGCGAGCTGAAACCGGAAAGGCATGATGATTGTTGTGCCATCCCTCGCCGCCGGTCAGCAGAGCGACCCACAGATTGTTGCGCGAGTCGTCACTGGTGGCAAAACGTCGCCTGCCCCACAGATGTGTGACGGAATTGACCAGCCACGTGACATGCAATCCCATGGTTATTGGTAGAAATGCGCCCCACAAAATCCAGGGCCATCCCCCAAAGGCAAAAAGGGAAAGGCCCACCAGGGTCAACGGAAGCCAGTGGTATTTGTTCAGCCATAGATAATAACGTTGTCGAGTGAGATCCGGTGCATACTTCTTGAGTGCTTCCGTTTCGTTGCGAACCGAACCGTACATAATCCATCCCATATGGGACCACCACTTGCCGTCACGCGGCGAGTGAGGATCTCCCGGCTTGTCGGTGTATTTGTGATGCATTCGATGGATTGCGACCCAGTAGATCGGGCCGCCTTGGAGCGCAAGCGTACCGCATGTGGCGATGCAATACTCCAACCACTTTGGGGTCGTGTATCCGCGGTGAGTCAAGAGGCGATGGTAACCCATCGCGATGCCGACGTTTTGCGCCGCAACCCATACCGTGACGAACACAACAAGCGCGGACCATCGGAAATAAAGCAACGCGGCCAACGCACCCAGATGAAAACTAACGAGGGCAATGGCAAATATCCAATTGATTCCGCGTCTCATGGTCTGAGAGTAAAGACCCGTAGCCTCGTAGGCTGCTTCGCCAGTTGACGGATGTTCCAGTGTCGCTTCGCTCATGACCATGCCCCGGATGTGCTTTGACGCCTGGAATGACGCATGTTACGAAGGACCGCGAACACTTCGCAGTCAAAACGTTGTGGGAGATAAAGGAAGGCAAGTATATCGAACATGATCATCTCCTCCCCGAGCCGCGGAAGTAGTGTGAGGTTTGATGATCAGGAATCAGAATCGAAAAAGTATGCGCTGTTTGAGACATGTCAGTTCACCGAGTTCAAGCTTGCGCCGGGTGAGTGCGGGGCAACTGGTGAAGCAAACGGTCCGCGACAAGAGCCTCAGATTCGGTTGCTGAGGCGACCAAACGCCGGCATGAGCAATAGTGGCCAGACGGGATGCGAAAGCTGTTTCTACGTTTACTTGATCGGGCCTTAGCCCGGAAGCTCTTGGGCGAACGGCCGTTCGCCCAAGAGCTCACAACAGAAATGTTGGCCCATACCAGTTAATCGCAAAACAAAGGGAGAACAAAATGAACACCGGTACAAAAGACGAACTTAAGGGCACCGCACATGAGGTGAAGGGCGCTATCAAAGCGACGACAGGCAAAGTGACCGGCAATGCGAAGCCTGAGGCCGAAGGCCACGTTGAAAAGGCGGCTGGAAAGCTTCAAGAGAAGGTCGGAAAGCTTGAGAAGGTTGCAGAGAAATAAAGTCTCATCTGCTTCGTTGAAGTTCGGCGTGATTCCGTGACTCGAACGGGCACGAAGTCGCCGACTGATGCGTGATCGTGATGGACCATTCCTATGGTTCATGGAGGGACAGCTATGAAATCGCTCAAAGTGTTCTGGCTAGGCTTCCTCGCGCTAACGATAGTCGGGGTACTGATTGGGTGCCAAAAGTTGGCTACGCAGTCACCCGATGTTTCCGACAGCATTCGCAAATCGCTCGATCAAGCCGGCCTCAAAGATGTTTCCGTAAGCCAGGATCGAGACAAAGGCGTAGTGACCCTGGGCGGACATGTTGCGGCAGACTCGGGCAAATCACAAGCTGAATCGATCGCGAAAGCGATCGCGGCCGGGCAGGTGGTTGCGAATCAGATTGTCGTGGTACCTACCGGTGGCGAAGGCGCTGCAAGGGCAATGAACGCCGATCTCGACACCGGCATCGAGAAGAATCTGGACGCAGCTCTCATCCAAAACGGGCTGCACAAAAACGTGAAGTATGGTGTCAAGAATGGCGTGGTCACTCTCACAGGAGAGGTCAACTCACATTCAGTGCGCTCGCAGGCCGAACAGATTGCCTCTTCAGTTCCCAATGTAAGGCAGGTAGTGAACGAATTGCAGACCAAGAGCCAAAAGGCGACCTCATCGAACTGAGGGTTGTCGCCGTCGTCGAGTTCTGGGGT
>Ga0302309_10004237_pt1 | contig 10720 bp, 4 predicted proteins | sample III_Palsa_N1_1_FD_200453 | JGI IMG/M metagenome (GOLD analysis project Ga0302309, IMG submission 200453) | Peat permafrost microbial communities from Stordalen Mire near Abisko, Sweden - III_Palsa_N1_1 | ecosystem: Environmental > Terrestrial > Soil > Palsa > Peat permafrost | place: Sweden... | reverse complement strand
TAATGCAATTCGCTGGTATCCTGAAAGGCTATATTATCACCAAATTCATGGGTAAGGACTACAGCTGATGCAGCGCTGATCTGGCTATGCCCCGCGGTGTACTCGGGGAAAGGCGGTGTTTGTAAAAGCGGCAGCCAGTTATGATCAATGTTTTCTTCAATATAAGTAACCGGCCTTATGGCACTGTATTGATATTTCACTTGCCAACTGGCAATGAATGAATCATATAAGGCAATTGCTGTAAGCGCATAAGCCTGCGCTGTTTTAGCCGCGCTGGCATGTGTTTGTTTGCTTACAATTTTTGTAATACTCATCCAGTGGCCGGCAGGTGAAAGTTTTTTATCTGCAAACATCATGTGCCCGTTATGTACAATTACAAAGCTATTGTCATCCCAAAAGTGGGCTATATCTGTTTGCTCTTTGGTTAAGTGTTTATTAAGTTGGTAAACATCCATATTCTGTTTAAAAAACGCACTGTTTTTATCAACGCTAAACGGCAAAGGAGCCGGAGGCGAAAACATGGAAGGCGACGTCATGGCAAGCGGCTCAATTGTTCCCCATAAAAATTCAACACCATCCATATAGTCAGGTGGCGTAGGGCGCCATCTTCCCGGCCCGTTATCGCCCAGGTACTTGGGCTTTCCCCTTGTTGCCTTATAGTTATCGCCAGCCGATCTTTTCAGGATCACATTACCGACCTGCTCACCAAAGCTCATTGAACGTGCATAGGTCGAATCGTCAAGATTATCTTTAAACATGGCATAAACCTGGTTTTCATACTTTTTGAGGGTGTCTACTGAAAACGTTACCTTATGCGCCACTGTAAAAAAAGCTTTTGTAGCAGCCAGGATATAATTGTATTCTTTACCTTTTTGAGGTACCGGCGGATTGTCAAAGCCTCGTAGTTGCGTAATAATTGAATTATATTTTGGATCTGCATAACGCATTGCCTCATAAGCGGCCAATGATGTATATCCATAGATCCTGGCAGCAACGGGCGGTGAAAACACATCATAAACCACCACCTTTGATAGTTGATCTTCGTTTTGCCTCAATACATCAGCATCATTTATTAACGCAGATTTCGGTTTATGGGCACAACCCATAATGAAAAATGTGCAGGTTAAAATGACTAATATTTTAAAGGATCTCATATAAAAAATAATAATTTAATTTAAAGGAATATTCCTTACATGACCATATGTGTCGGTTATTTTAACCGATTCCATTGTGTTATCAATATTAAAAAATCTTCCTGATTGAGACAAGAATGATGTACCATTATAAAACTCCTCTTTACTTGTTTTTCCATCTTTGTATTTAATAATGGCATACATATCCAGGGGTTGCAATTTAACAGTACGCACGGGCCTTTTCAATTCAAATATTTTCATCACATCCCTATTCTGAGTGGCTGCCAATAAATAATCACCTTTTGCGCCTCTTAATTTCACCAATGCTTTACCATCGCCTGGGATATAAATACCGCTTTGCTCAATGGTTAGCGGCTTAAAATTGCCTTTACCATCCCCTTTAAGCATCAAACCATTAAACGCATCATATCTGCCGGTCCCAACCTCTGTTCCATAATCATTACCGCTAATTGCCACGTCAAGATTTCCATCGCCATCAAAATCATCCACTACAATTCCGTCAAGCTGTGATATTTGCGCTTCAATAGGTAAAGGTGTCATGGTAAACTTTCCATGTCCGTCATTCCGTATATAGCATGACTGCAGCATATTGGCCTTTAATCTTACCGCTCCTTTACGCATTTCGGGGGTAATCACCGAATCCATAGTTGCAACGGCAAATGATTTATAATTCTGGAATTTAACACGCATACCTATCAACTCCTTAATAATATCATCACGTGTATTAGCCGGAAACTCCTGCATAACTCCATCTTTATCCTTCATGAAAACAGAAGGGAAGGCATCGTAGCTGCCGTTATTAGCAAAGTCTTTTGCAGTAATATAAACCGGATATTTATCAGTGGCTTTATAAAAAGTGTTTAACCCTGTATTGCCAACTATGTAATCAATTTTACCATCGTGATTAAAATCACCGGCTGCAATAGTATTCCACCATCCCAATTTATCGCTAATGCCGGTATTAGCAGTTACATTTTTAAATACACCGTGGTCATTTTTTAAAAATGTTACCGGCATCCATTCCCCTGTAAGTATCAAATCGGGCCAGCCATCATTGTCAAAATCAGTAAAAATAGCATCACAAACTAGTCCTATATTTTGCAGGTCCTTAGCCACCGTAGCCGTAACATCAGTAAATTTCACATGGCCATTTTTACTATCATTGCGTAAAATAAAGCTCGAAACAGGTTTAGGATAACTCCAGGGTTCAACCCGGCCCGATACAAACAAGTCAAGTTTTCCATCCTTATTGTAGTCAATTGCTTTTACACACAATTTACTGGTGAAATTTTTAGGTAAGGCATCTGGCGCAAGCGTAAAATTACCTTTGCCATCATTAATATAAAGCCTGTCCTGATAAGCGGCCGAACCTGGCTGTTCCTCATATCCGCCACTGGCTATATACAAGTCCAAATGTCCGTCGCCATTAGCATCAAATAATAATAAGCCGGCGTCTTTAAAATGAACGGTGTCATTACCCAACCCTTTCGGCAACAGATCTCTTTGAATAAATTTACCATCGGGCTGCTGCAGCAGCAGTTGCGCCGGATATTTTGAAGTACCCCCAACTACCATATCGTCATAGCCATTACCATCAACATCACCTACAGCTATAGCAGGTGAATATTGCGACAATTTATGAGGCAAAAGTTTTTGTACGTTAAAGTCGGCAAAATCATCCTCCTTATGTTTATAATTAACGCCCACAGACCTGGTTACTTCGCGAAACAAGGATTTTTTATCAATTGCAGGCTTAGCAAACGTATAACTATCCTTAGCATTTGCTATCGATACTTTCAGTACCTGGTCGGCTTTTACTTTTTGCAGTGTTTGTTTTTTACCATTTTGCCACCTGATCACCACCGAATCGAGCAAAGTAATTTTACCTAATCCGAAATGAGCTATGTTTTGTATGGTAGATAAATAACCCCTGAAAGGAGTATTTTCATATACCTGGTGTTTACCATGGTCATAATAAATATCTGCCCAGGCACCTATTCCATTCCTGTTTAACGGGCTGCCACTAAACTGTATATGTAAATAATGGCTATTACTTTTATCCCTTTCCCGCGTCATGTTTTTAAAAATCAGCGCTTCATCATCAATATTGTTAACCACAAGGTCCATATCGCCATCATTATCAAGGTCGGCATAGGCAGCACCGGTTGAGAAAGTAGGAATGCTAAGGCCCCAGCTTTTGGTTACATCTTCAAATTGAAGGTTTCCTCCATTTTTAAAGGCATAGTTAGGTATTTTAACCTGGGGTATCTGATCCATGATCTGTTGCTTCGATGCTGTTAAATAGGCCTGCGCTCTAAACGTTGTAAAATCATGGTCGGTAACATCCCGCGGATAACCGTTGGTTACATATATATCTCTAAAACCATCATTATCAAAATCTGTAATTAAAGGGCACCAGCTCCAGTCTGTTTGTGAAGCATTGCTCAAAAAACCAATCTCACTAAAAGCGGGCGCTCCTATGGAATCATCCTGCCCTAAACGCGGACCCTGGTTCAACTGCAAGGTATTGTGCACATATTGGTACTGGTATCCGAAACGGTCGTAATTTTGGAACATTTGATAACTATTTGAGCTCATCATCATTTTTTTCCGGTAATTGTCCTCCGGATTCATATCCAAAGCAAATACATCTGCAAGTCCGTCGTTATTAATATCTTCAATATCCTGCCCCATAGCAGTTGCCGAAGTGTGTTTAAAGTATTCTTTTGACCTATCTGTAAATGTCCCGTCGTGATTGTTTATATATAAAATATCGTTTGATAAAAAGTCATTTGTTACATAAATATCCTTCCATCCGTCGCGGTTAATATCCACGGTGCTGGCAGCATGTCCATATCCCATAATAAGAATCCCCGCCTGTTTTGAAACATCATGAAATACGGGATGTTTTAAAACCGGGTCCCAATCATTACGATATAATCTTCCGGTACTGGGGTGTGTACCGTCAGTAATAATAGGTTTAAAAGTAGTGGGGTTATCATTCTCCAATGCTTCATTAACAGTGAGATACATATCAAGGTCGCCATCATTATCATAATCAAAAAACGATGCCATGGTTGAGTGAACATTTATATCCAACCCATACTCCTTTGCCATTTCCTTAAAATGCGGCACACCATTTTTATCGGGCCCCTGGTTTATATACAACAGGTTACGTCTTTTAACAGAATCGTTTAATAATGTATTACATACATAAATATCCATTAAGCCGTCGTTATTAATATCAATAATGGCAACGCCTCTGCCCCATCCGCCTAAACCGCCCACACCCGCTTCTTTGGTAACATCTTCAAACTGCATATTACCCTTATTAAGGTACAGCCTGTTTGGAACCTGGTTACCAACAAAATAAATATCCTGTAAGCCATCGTTATTAAAATCACCTATACCAACCCCCCCGCCATTGTAAACATTAAGTTTATCAAAGGGATTGATACTGTCATTTTCAGTGATCAGGTTATTGAAATGTATCCCCGAATGAGAGGAGGGAACCTGTTCAAACAATGTTGCTTTTTTACAGGAAACTAATAAAACAGGAATAAAAAAGTATAGGATATATTGAATATTTCTCATTTGAGCAATTTATTTTTTAGCAGTAATCCGCCAGTCCGCAGATGAATCTTATTCATCCGGGTTTGGTTTGCCAGCGAGCGGGCATAACGGTTTCATACAAAAGATTTACGCTAAATTATAAAAAAAAAGAGGTGGTGATAAATATCACCACCTCTTTTTAAATTGTGAAGATTATCACGGATACAATGGGTTTTGTTTTAATTTACCCTGGCTTAAACCAATTTCAATAATTGGTATAGGATAAATTTCATTTTTACCTTTAGTAAAGGTATGACCATTTAATACCGGGTTACTTACGCGGGTATCAGCCTTAATATAGTTATTAAGTGTATTTGCCATATTACCGGCGGCAGTACCTACATAGGCACCATCATAACGGGCAAGGTCGAAGAAACGGTTTCCTTCCATACCAAATTCAAGTTCCCTTTCCAGGTACACAGCTTGCAAAGCCCAGGCAGCTCCGTTTGCAGAAAACTGTCCGCTATAAGGGCTTATTACATAATTTGCAGCAGGTGTGCTGGTATAGCCACCTTGTGGATTAGTAGGATCAATATAAGTATGTACCCAATATTCAGGATGCTGAGCCATACGGTTCCTTACCATGTTTACATCAGATTCAGCACCTGCCAGGTTACCAGCATTTACTTCACATTCTGCACGCCATAATATTACATCGGCAAAGCGAACTATATTATAGTTATTTGCAGTTCCCTGATTTGCGGCCCAGCCAGCATAGCTATCAGAAGTAGTAGCTTTAGCAGCAGCCATGTACAAGCCTTTAATAGGATTGTAAGGGCATAGGTCACCACGAGTCCATGTTTCGCCACCGCAAATTCCCCAATCTAGGTACGGGATACCTCTGCGACCTACTGTCCAGTCAAGACGTGGATCAAGTGGATCTGCAGGAGGAGTAAATGGATCAGTTGCAAGAAGACCATGGTCATTACCAAGATTTACCAAATCAAAATTAGGTATAGTAGCAGTGGTGGTAGTAGTAGTGGTATTATCGGCGTTGTAGTCAGCAACGCTAACTGTAGAAGTACCATTCATCGGTAAACCATTTACAGTTTTAAACGCGTTTGCCAGGTTATATGATGGCTGGTAAAAACCGCAGCAGTTAGTTTGAGGACCACCACCCGGAGTGTCCAAACCATCAGCTCCACCATCATTTTGACCGTTTGAACCGTCACCTGTAGTCATTTGACAAGCAAATACAGATTCGGGGCCATTTTTAGTAGCAGCGTTAAAATTATCATGATACGCACCTAAAGCATATTTTGCTCCCTGAGCAGTTACCCCATTGTTGATCAGATCTGTTAACAGCGGTAAAGCTGCTGAATATTTATCTTCAAACATATAGGTTTTTGCTAAAAGCGCTTCGGCTGCATAATAATTGGCACGACCGGCTTGTGCTGCTGCTCCTTTAGGTAATCCAGCCATTGCTGCTGTAAAGTCAGCTTCTACCTTGTCCCAAATAGTACCAGTGTTAGGCACGTTAAAATTACCGGCTGTATAAGTAATCGTTTCATCAACATAAGCCACATTTTTGAAAACTTTTGAAAGCTCAAGGTTAAAAACACCACGTAAAAAACGTGCTTCGGCTATTGCTTCGGCGCCGTACGCGGGTGTAACTGAACCATCTGTAATCAAAGGAACTTCCCTGATCACATCATTTGCCCGTTGTACAGCGGCATAAAATGCAATCCATTTTTGGTAGCAATAATCATCGGATCCATCAACCGTATGGTTCTCAATAGTTGGAGCTCCCGGGGCCTGATCTGAAGTAGTTGATCCCTTGTAGGCATCATCAGATGCAATTCCTCCAAAAGTCCAGTTATCAATGGCTGTTTCCCATTGAGTAAGACCATCGCCATTTGTTGTGGCACTTGTGTAACCATCGAGCATGGAATAGGCGCCGATAAGCAATCCGTCCAAACCCGCCTTATTAGCGAGAGTGCCGGCATCTAATGACCCTACAGGTGGCTTATCAAGAAACTTCTTACAGGAATATGTTAATGTAAGAGTGACCAGCGAACCCAGGGCAATGAATTTAAAATAAGATTTTTTCATAACTCTATAATTTTTTAATATTTAATCATTAAAATGTTAAGTTGACACCCAAGATATATTGTCTTTGGTTAGAAGGATAGGCGCCATAATCAATACCAAAAGCGGCACTTTGATTAGCGTTTGCACCTTGACCAACAGCACCTTGGAGGTTTGCTGAAGGCACTAACTCAGGATCTAAACCATCATATTTGGTAATGGTAAATAAATTGGTTGCCTGTGCATAAAGATGCAGTTTATCAAAACCAATACGTTTTAATACAGTAGGATCAAATGTATAACCTACCTGCAATACACGGCATTTTAAGAATGAACCACTTTCAACATAATAAGAACTGATTGTGTTTGAACCCAAAGCTTGTGAATAAGATGCAGCTGATATAGTTGCAGCTCCCGGATCACCCGGATGTGCTTCTGTTCCTGTTACAACACCATTTTGAACTACTGCTGAATTTTCATACAGCGATATACTTTTTCCACCAGGGAAAGGGCTGTAAAAATCTGTCCAGTATTTGGTGTAATTAAAATCCTTGTTACCGTACGATCCGTACAATACCATGGTGAAATCCCACCGTTTGTAGTTAGCATTCAGGTTTAAACCATAAGTAAAATCAGGGTTCGGGTTACCGATATCTGTACGGTCATTAGACGTAATTGATCCATTGCCATCAACATCTTTGTAAGTAAATGAACCTGCTGCGGCACCTGCATAAGTTGGAGCTTGTGCTGCTTGTGCTGTTGTTTGGTTAATACCTGTTACCTGGTATCCGAAAAACTCACCTATAGGATGGCCAAGCTGCTCTTCAACTATATCGTTATCACGTGTTGACGCTGTTTGGAAAGAACCGGTAGGCAAACTGGTAATTTCGTTTTTGTAAGATGTAATGGTACCCATAATATTAAAGGTAAAGTCTTGATTAATACGGCCATGATAAGTAGCAGAAAAATCAATACCTGTGTTCTGTACATCACCAATATTTACAACCGGAGGGGACGCACCGCCAACTTCTGCAGGAAGCGGCAACGCGAACAATAAACCATCACTTTGTTTCCTATAGTATTCAACGCTCAAATCCAAATGGTTAAATAACGATGCATCTAAACCAATGTTAAGGATCTTATCTGTTTCCCATGTGGTTTTCTCGTTACCAATAGTTGCTTGATAAAAGCCCTGGGTAATAGTATTGTTACTACCCCCGATACCATAATATGAAGATCCAAAACCTGAACTATAAGTTGAATAAGGATTAGGGCCGGTAATGTTACCGTTGTTACCTGCTTCACCATAGCTACCACGCAGCTTAAGGTCATTTATCCAGCTAACACCTTTCAGGAAATCTTCCTGTGACAAGCGCCATCCAAGCGACACTGATGGGAAAGTACCCCACTGATGACCGGGATAAAATTCCGAAAATCCATCACGGCGTACAGTGGCCCCTAAAATATACCTGTCATTATAGGTATAATCTAAACGGCCAAATACAGATTCGGTTGAAGTAGGCTGGAAAATAGCATTGTTTATAACCTGTGAAGAATTACCGTATTGTACCAATACATAATTAGGATCAACGGAGAAAAGGTCATTTGACGAGGTTGTTACTTGTCTGCCGCCTGTTTCTTTCGTTTCAAAACCTGCAAATACCTGAATATTGTTTTTGCCTATTGTTTGGCGGTATTGAAGGGTATTTGTCCAGTTATAGCTATAGCTATAATTAGCACCTTCGGTGGCTCCGTTAGGATTGGTGTGGGTTTCGTAATCATTATACGGAGTATAGCCAATTGTATTATAATAGTAATTATCAGCATTACCTCCAAAAGTGGTACGCACTGTAAAATACTTGGCAATATCTGCTTCGGCAAACATACTACCCTGGATATTCCAGTTTCTGTAGAAATTGTTTACTGATTCGGCCTGTTGAGCTACCGGGTTACTACCATTTCCCAATGGTTCGCCGCTTGGGCCATCATAAGCACCACCATAATTACCTCCAACATCATATATAGGGATGATCGGTAATTCACGATAAGTCATGGATACAGGGCCGCCTTCCTGTTGGTTACTACCGCCACCTCCAATTTGCTGAAGATAATACACGTAAGCGTTCTCGCCAACGCGTATATGATCATTTATATTAAAATTGGTATTTACACGGGCTGAGTATCTTTTTGCGTAAGTATCAATCAAAGTACCTTCATCGTTAAGGTAGTTTAATGAAAACAAGTAGGTGCTTTTATCGTTGCCGCCGCTTGCAGTTATATTATGGTTCTGCTCAGGAGCTGCTTTAAAAATAGCGTGGAACCAGTCAGTTCCCGACTGATTAAACTTTTGCACCAAAAAGTCATTACTTGAGTTAGTTGCGTCATAATGGTAATATTGCGCTATACTAGGATCATTGGTAACACCTGATGCGCCAAATGCCGCTACTTCAGCCGCTGAACCAGCGCCATTGTAACCATAAGTTGGCAACACGCCCGCGCCACCCGGATATAGTTTTTCGCCGGTTGCATCATTTGCTAAAAAAGCAAGTTTTGACTGCATTGTCGGGTCTTCTAAATTCCAAACATTACCCGGAAGTGCTTCCTGCACACTATAATAGCCGTCATAGCTGATAGTTGGTTTACCTGATTTACCATGTTTAGTGGTAATAACAATTACACCATTACCGCCCGCTACACCATAAATAGCAGCCGCACCCGCATCCTTCAATACACTGATGCTCTCAATGTCGGAAGGGTTAACGTTTGACATGCTAGTGGTTTGAACACCATCAATAACAAACAAAGGGTTAGTATAACCAAAGTTACCAACACCACGGATAAACACGGTGCTGGAAGCTCCCGGAGCACCCTGGTTAACTACGGTAACACCCGAAGCCTGTCCCTGTAACAATTGTTCAGAGCTGCTTGCAGGTATTTTTGTCGCATCAGCAACATTTACAACCGCTACCGAACCGGAGATGTCTTTTTTCCGCTGGCTGGTGTAACCTGTTACTACAACTTCATTTAAGGAGTTGTTTGATGGCTTAAGGGAAACCGTAATGAACTGACTGCCATTAGCGGTAACCTCTGTTGTTTGGTAACCAATGTAACTTATTACAAGTACATTACCTGGACTTAAGGTGAGGTTGAAATCACCGTTAACATCCGTTACAGCACCGGTGTTGGTGCCTTTTATCCTTACGGATGCACCAACTACAGGTAGACCGTCGTCGCTGCCGACAACTTTACCTGTGTGTTTTGCTTGCGCTGTAACTACCAATGAAGAAACCATGCAGCATAACAGCAGACATAGTGTTCTTCCCTTTAGGAGTAAACTTTTAAACATGAGATTGAGATTTAGTTGATTAATTTATTTGATTTAAGCTTATTAGTTAATTGGATATTGTAATGAAGACCATAATTGACCCGGGTCAAAACAATCTGGAAATTGCCCTGATACGATGGGACTGGCAGGAAAAGTTTGTAAAAGAAAAAATGTAAACGTTTTATCATGTAATCTATAGTAAATAAATTTAAAAATTTATCGCTACCCTATTTCCCCCCGACGACCCCAAAAAACGAGATGTCTGTTTCAATAAAATGTTATAATAATATCAGGTTTTGTATAATTCTTTGGTGATACAAAAAATTACATTGGCATTGATACTAATGTAAAAAGTGTGTACTGTTTACACAAGTAAGAATATAAGAATTACAAATTAATTATTTAAATGCATTTAAAACTATTAAAAATTACATATTGTTATATTAGTGTTAACAAATTATCATTAAAACTAATAAATAATTAAAAAAATAGTAATGTAATATTGCTGTTATGTAAGCCCATAAGTTAACTAAAACCAACTTTAGGCCCCAATTAGCGATTAAAATGCGATTTATGCTTTCCATTTTTCTTTATATTAAAC
>Ga0302309_10004233_pt1 | contig 10727 bp, 6 predicted proteins | sample III_Palsa_N1_1_FD_200453 | JGI IMG/M metagenome (GOLD analysis project Ga0302309, IMG submission 200453) | Peat permafrost microbial communities from Stordalen Mire near Abisko, Sweden - III_Palsa_N1_1 | ecosystem: Environmental > Terrestrial > Soil > Palsa > Peat permafrost | place: Sweden... | reverse complement strand
ATTTCATTTCCGTTACCACCGATTCATCAGTTCGTCTGCGTCTCCTCGCCTGTTGTCCCCGCTAAGCTCCTTCCCTTACTTGATTCGGAAGCAAATAAGCGGGGCCGTCGGCCCCTTTACCAGGGGGTTGTGATGTCTATCAGATTCCATAGTCAGATGTTGAAGATTTCCCGGCGCGCGTTCTTGCAGACGGGTGCGGTGAGTGCAATTGCCAGTTCTACTCCGCGATCTTGGGGGGAAGCATCTGTTCCTAGAGCAACGGTCGCTAATTCGGACGGAGATTTCTTGAGTGGCGCGATTGAAGCGGCGCGCTGGATTCGTTCCGCGGAGAAAGAATCTGATCAAGGCACTTATTGGCTGCCGGTGCCCGACCATCCGGAGAAGGCAGTTACGGTCTCTCCGATCAACGGCATCTATAGCGGAGGTGCAGGTGTCGTTCTTTTTTTCCTCCAATTAGCCAAAGCAACAGGCGATCCTTCTTACCTGGATGACGCGAGGAGAGGAACCGACTTTCTGGTTTCGACCTGGCATGACTCGCCAGCAAAAGAGCTCCTGCCCGGAACGAGTTTGTCTTTCTATACTGGCCGTGCGGGCGTCGCATTTGTTCTTGCGGAAACATGGAAAGCAACCAGCGAAATAAAATACCGAGACGCCGCTCTCGCAGCGACACAGTCAATTGCATCTCAGGCAAAGCCCTCTGGAAATGGCGTAGGATGGTCCGCTTCTCCCGGCATCATCGCAGACGGCAGCGTCATCCTGTACCTGTTATACGCGGCTCGTACTTTTGACAAGGAAGAGTATCGTGCTCTTGCTTCCAGAGCGGGAGAACGTCTCCTTGAACTCGGCGTGCCACGGGTGGAAGGAGGATTAAGTTGGAAGGGCGCACCAGCGACTTCTCTTGGGCTCCCAGAGGATGCTTACTTTCCAAATTTTGAGCTAGGGACAGCCGGAGTAGCGTACGTTCTGGCTCGCCTTTATGAAGAGACGGGCAACTCCAACTTCCTTGATGCAGCCAGGCAAGGAGCTCTTCATTTGCAGCAGATCGCGACGGTTCGTGGTAGAGGCGCTCTTATTCCTTACCGCTATCCGGATCTTACCGATATCTACTATCTAGGATTTTGCCACGGTCCTGCGGGTAGCGCTCGGCTGTTCTATCAGCTCTACAAGGTGACGAAAGAAAGCTCCTATCTTGATTGGACAGAGAGTCTGGCTCGAGGCGTCATCGACAGCGGCATACCAACAAACCAGACACCCGGTTTCTACAAATGAGAGACATTCGACTTATCGTTAGCTATCGATTCTTCATGAGCGACGGTGATGCTCCGTCTCTAGAGTAAACTGCTCCCCTTCGATTCTTAGTGGCGTCGACAGCGATTAGCGGGTATGCGCCGGAACTTTAATAGGTGTGTGTGCTGAATCGCATTGCAAGTTTCTTGCCGAGCTGTCTGTTCGAAGCAAAAGATATCCATTGGTTATTTAGACCAAGCCAGCGAATGGCCAGTTTGTATGCGACAGCGGCCAGGATCATTACCCGTCGTTCGCTCCCCAGCCTATCGCGAACGCAGGGATGATGTATTTGATTCGCGATGGATCTGAGACAACGGAAGACCAGATCGCAAATGCTCCTGAAGGGTATCCCGATGGGATAGGGGAAGCAGCTTTTCACATTGATGTTTGGGATAGTGCTGTTGCGAAACTTGCAGCAGATGGGATGATTGACCCTGAAGAAGTTGGCATAATTGGGTTCAGCCGCTCTGGATGGTACAGCGAGTTTATTCTCTAGCATTCCAAAACTCGCTACCGCGCTGCAACGGTCGCAAATAATGTTCAATACAGCCTGGGCGAGTATTGGCTACTGCATTCGGACAGTACAATACGCGGATGGGAGACGATCTATGGTGGCCCCCCGTATGGTTCGACCCTCCCGAATTGGTTACGATACTCAATATCGTTCAACATAGATAAGATCCACACGCCACTTCTCATGGAGGAAATGGGCTATGGGGTTCTTGATAAAAACGAGGGGACGCCGCCACTCAATCTGATTGAGAACTATGAGCTACTCACCGGTCTAAACCGGCTCAACCGCGCAGTAGAGCTGTACTACTATCCCTACGAACAGCACCAACCGGACCACCCTAAGGCAAGGCTCGAAAGCCTCCAACGAAACCTCGACTGGTACTGCTTCTGGCTGCTAGGAAGCGAACGAGCGAAGCCTGACGACGAGGGGCAATATAGCCGCTGGCGTCTCATGCGCCTTCAGTCCGACAACCCCGGAACGACTTCGCGTCGATAGCTGCATAGCCCCGCTGCGTCCATATGCGGGAAGTGTGGCGCGCTCTGCACCATCGTGTACACACCAAGAGATCCGGAAGTTATCGTATAGATGTTCGTTGGTTCAATACGAGCGATGTAAACAATACAGCATTTTCTTATCGCTCTTACGTCCCAAAGCTATTAGAGTTACGTGAGGGAGGACCGTTCCTGCGACGCTGCCGTCATGCAGTTCGCATCAAAGGCAAAGAAAGCGGTCAGCTTCGGCTGGCCGCTTTCTTTCTGTGGAGATTCCATACCGAAGGATCCATTTCTCCCAGCAGACTTCAGTCCCAGGAGTTCTCACTGGGCCGAGGACGAAGCCGACGTTGGAGACACGGTCATCACTTCATCACTTCGGAATGAGAAGCACCCTCTCCACGAAGTCTTTCTATAACCCTCTCCCGAATTGCTTCGAGCAAATTGTTCATTATGTGGAGAGCTTAATTATGCTGAGGGCAAGTGTGAAGGCAGTTTTGAGGTACATCTTGAGTCCCAACTCGCTCTACATAATCCCATGTTGCGAAAAGGTAAACCCGCCGCAGAAACGGAGTGCAATTTCGGGTCCCTGGAGCACACGTCTGAGGATCGGAAAGTATACCCAATCTGGTTGGAGCTCTTGGGACTTCTGTCGACGGGCAACCCCCAAGAAGCATTTTGCGCAGGTTGAGGCTGGAAACGTGCCTTGGCCTAGTATCACTCTAGAGACGGAGTCGGCAGATCGCCCGGCACCATTGCCTGATCACCTTCCACGAGCTGACGTTTGAGTTCTACCTTTCGCTCTCAGGTGACTTAGCTTCGCCTGCGCGACAAAGTCTCTCAAGCTGCTCATCCCCGCGTTTGAGGCATTGAATGATATATATGCCGCAGCATGGTGAATATTGAGAGTGCGTCAGTGACCGCTCGCGATTGCGCATTGACTAGGAACTATCATTGTCTCAGTGCGTTCGTCGACTTCCGAATAGCACGAGAAGAAGCAAGCTCGCGGTTCGAAACTTTGTTGGTTGCAACGCAATCGCTTGTGACCGAAAAACGGTGTCGAAGCCGATGCGTGAGGCAAGCTAAGAAGGCGATAATCGATGCTGCCCTACGGCCCTATCATGGTCCTGAAGAGCAGATCTTCATGATCTTCTGCCGTTTGGCAGGGTGATCTCAACTTGAGAAGATCTAAAAATCTTGCTGACTCGGCTCTGCGGTTAGAGGGCAGGCACGCGTAAGAATACCTGCCCCCGTGCAGTTCGAAACACCTCGAAATTTACTGGAATGCTTTGTTCCAGTTCGTCACCAGGTTATTCACATTCAGAGTACCGATGCCTGTTGCAAAATCCCATCCCTGCTTCGAGTTGTAAGCCTTCTCGTACTCCGTGCCCGAGACCGACAACGCGCCGAAGTTACCCGACGGCCTATAGCAGTTATACGACTCGTAGTTGTACCAAATGCAGTTCACATCATTGTCGCCCTGCGTCACGTCGTAGAAGGTGCATGAGCTGTCCGCTCCTGCCCCCAGCGACGAGTTGCACGAGTTGTTGCCCGTCCCTCCATACTCCTGCTTCGCCAGCGCATAGTACACATAGTTCGGATTTCCTTGCGGAGTGCCCGTCGACTGGTTCACCAACGCTTGAATCCCAGCTACGATAGGCGCCGCAAACGATGTGCCACCTGCACCCGACCAGTTCACCGGGTCACCGGTACATGGTGTACCGCCCGTTCCGGCCGCAGGCTGGCTGTAGCAGAACGCATAGTAATGACCCCACACGCCATTCGCGGCAAACAGCGATACATCCGGAATATCTCTCACGCCGTCCTTCGGATTACCGAACGCACCGGCCTGATAGTTCGGTTTTGCATATCCCTCGCATGTCCCGCCGTTCTCAGGATGAGGACGGAAGATCACAGGATGTCCATAGGCACAGTTGCTTGGCCCACCGCTGCCGCTCACAACCGTCTCGAAATACTCTTCTGCCAGCGGCGAATTGCAGAATCCGTTCGCCCCATACGGCACGTTGTATCCCTCGACATTTGTGATCAGGGTGCTCGCACATGAGTCGTTCCATGGAATCTCAGGGATGTAAGACTTCGCAGATCCGAACGTCGCGTTGTTGTTCTTCTTCCAGTACTGAGACACAGTTCCGGAGTATGTGTCGCTAAAGTCCGTGCCTCCGACTGCAACGTTGTAGGGTGTCGTTGCAAATCCGCTCGTCGTAATGCCGGTCATGGCAAAGTCCCCACCCGCATCGCAACTAGCCGCACCCTCGTCTCCAGAGGAGACAAACACCGACACGCCCTCTGCCGCTGCCTGTTCATACGCCTCGTTGAAACTCGCGTTGCCTGCCTGACCTAGCCCTGCCTCACACTCGCCATAGCTGATGCTGACGATAGATGGCGGCAGATCCTGATCGATTAATGTTTGAAGCGCAATCAATCCTCCAAACGTAGTCTCGCTATCCGCACACGAAGCCAACACAATCGCTGCATTCGGAGCGGCTGCACTCGCATATTCCGCATCCAGAATCGCCTCGCCATCGTTGCCAATCACATCGCCCGGATCCGTGCAGCCGCCCGGATGAACCTGTGTGAACGTACCCTTGGCGTACTTGGCTAGGCCGAACACACCGCGAAAGGTATACCAGTCGCCCGTCGAATAGACATCGGTGTCCTCAATCACCACCACCGTCTGTCCCTTGCCCGTAATCCCGTTCTTGTAGACCGGTTCGAAGTTGTAGATAGTGTGCAGATCATCTGGCACCACGAGCTGCGTCGCGCTATCCGCAGTGTAGTCAGACTTCACACCATTGGCCGCAACAGTTCTTGCTACAACCGCCTTGGACGCACCATCAATCCGCGCCGAGCTGATCCCCTTATTCGCCGGTTTCGGACGGAAGTCGTTCAGCGAAGATATACCAATCACCACATTCGCGAGCGCCGCAGGTATCTGCGGGTTTTGCATGTTGGACAGGTGCTTGACACCCGCGACATCGAGCGTGTGCATCTGTGCCTTAAACGCAGAGTTTACCTGCGCCGCCGTTCCGGAGAAGTCGATCACCATCCCGCTGTCCGACACACGGTTTACCTGGAGGCCGTTCTCCTTCAGCCACTTCGTCACAGCCGCGATATCTGCCGGATTCGGTCCATACTCCTCGCCGTACTCCTTAGCCGTCAGCCAATGATGAAATGCAGGATTGCTCGGCTCATGCATCGCCTGAATTCGCTCGTTCAACGCCGTCTGCCGATCTTCCGGGCGCTTCAGCTGCAGCAGCATGTGGTTCAGCTTCAACCCATCCGCCACGGCACCACGATCATTCTGTGCGTTTGCCTCCGGCCGGAGATTGCCTGCCAGGGTTACCGTCTGCGTCGCCACTACGGGCGAAGTTACCAACAGCTTCGCCGCGGTTGCGCTCTGTGCAAGAGCGGAAGGTATCGGCAGTGCCGCTACCGCTAGAAAGTAAAAAGTGCGGGCTAACTTTCCCTTCAAGAAACAACACTTCATCTGATCGGCCTCGGTGGAACAAATCCAGGTTTACCTGCGACGAGGTTGCAGCGGCGAACCGTTCGGAAAGAACGCCACATACGAATCGGTCTGTGCCTGGTTCAGCACAAAACAGTTTGGTTGTTGGAGAAAATCTGATGAAAGGTTAGCGCCAGTTTCAAATGAGTGGGAAAATGCAAAGGATAATTTTGGAAGTACCCAAAAGGGTAGTTCGCCATTATGGCCTACGTGTCGAGCAGCCCTCGCTGGATCGCGATCACCACCGCCTGTGTTCGATCGTTTGCATGCAACTTGAGCAGAATCTTCTTGACGTGCATCTTTACCGTGTTGTCGGTCACAAAGAGCAACTCCGCGATCTCTTTATTGCTCTTTCCCTGCGAGATCAGCCCTAACACTTCGACCTCTCGATCGCTCAGCTTTCCTGATGTGATGTACTGGGTCAGCTTCTCTGCTGTCTCGGGCGAAAGAGACCGTCCGCCGGCGACTACATGGCGGACCTGTTCGGCCAGTGTTGCTCCATCAATGCCCTTGAGCAGATACCCCCTCACACCCAGATTGATCGCCGTATAAATTGAAGCATCGCCCTGAGCGGAGCTGAGAATGATAATGCGACCGTCCGGATGGCTCTTCAGAATAGTACGCACAACGTCAAAACCGCTCTGGTCAGGGAGCCGAAGATCAAGCAGCATTACGTCGGGTAGGAGCGCCAAGTACATCTCAACCGCTTGCCGGCCATTGGCCGCAAGACCGACAATCTTCATCTGATGGCGTGCAAGTACACCTGCCAGCCCCTCGCGCACCATTGGATGGTCGTCAACGATCAGCACCTCGATAGGTCTTACAGCTTCAGCGAGCGGATTTGTCTCCAGAACTGATCTCCTCTTGTGACCTTCGACTTCGGTGCCAAGGTCTCCATGGTGCCTTCGTCGTTTTTACCTGTAGCAAGACCTTTGTTCCCTGGCCCAGGGTACTGTCAATGGTGAGAGTTGCGCCAATACGCTTTGCGTGAGCTTGCATGCCCCGAAGACCAAAGTGCCCTTCTCTTCCTTGACGTTGTGTGGCTTCGTCGATGCCTTCGCCATCGTCTACAACAATAACCTCGAAAGAGTCTGGAGAAAAAATGATCTTCACCTCGACGTGTTTTGCGTAGCCATGCCGGAAGGCGTTGGATAGGGCCTCTCGACAGATACGGTACACCTCGTCACGAACAAGAGGATCGATCGGGCGAGGCTCCCCCGCAGTCGACAACTCAAAGTCAGGAAGCTCGCTGAGTCTGAACTCAGCTTCTGCATGCCGTAAAACATCGGCGAGGCTGTACTCCACCACCGCAGTCGAATGAAGATTCGAAACCATATTGCGATTACGCGCTATGCTTCCACGCACTCGGTCAGCCAGCGTGCTGAGCGACGTGGAAGCCGTCTCTGGTTGATCGTTCAGTTGAAAACCCAACAACTCGAGCTGAAACGCCACCCCGATCATGTCCTGAATGACAGTGTCATGGATCTGGTAAGCAATGCGTTCGCGCTCCGCAGCTCGTTCTTGAAAGCGAAGGCTGAGGCGCTCTGCCCGGAGGCGCGTTCTCCTACGCGTCACCTCAACTGCGATGCCCACGAGCACAAAAGCCAGCAATGCCCGAAACCATCCTGTCTGCCAGAAGAACGGTTCCAGCTTGAGTGCAGCAGTAGCAGCCACTCCGTTCGAGACACCTTCACGATTCGTGGCAACGACCTGAAATGTATAACGGCCTGGCGGCAGACCAGTGTAGGAGACAACACGTTCTGTTCCAGCGTCGATCCACTGCCGATCCCATCCCTCAAGTCGATAGCGAAATCGAATTTGTTCGGGAGCAGTATCGGAAGGGGCGGTGTAGGCAAAAGTGATGCGATGCAGTCCCGGAGAGATCGTAGTTATATCCGCGCCAAGATGTTGATCATCGACTTGGATATAGTCGAGCACAGCTTGCACGACTGGATCTGGCAGGTGTGGATTCACAACGGCGATTCCGTGCACTGTAGCAAACCAGATACGCCCGTCTCGTGATCGGATGGCTGTCACCTGGTTGAGAGGAAGTACATCGTTGCTTTTGAGACCGTCGGCACGATCAAATACCTCAGGGATGACATGGTCAATCTTCCCTTCAGCGAAAGCCATCCACTGGGTGCGGCTCAGGCATGCAATGCTTCGTGGCGTGACGACCCAGAGATTTTCCTCCGCATCTGACACAACGTCCAGCACGAAACTTCCAGGCAATCCCTCGGCCTGCGTGAGGATTTTTCCTGAACCCAGGTTCTTCCGTACAGAACCCTCATCCGGCCATAGCATCAAACCACGCATTGTCGCTACTGCCAAACCATGTCCGGGCCATGCTGCGCTGAGAATAGGATGCGGAGTGTTGACCACTGGCTCAAATCGTTCGCCGGTCCATCGTTCGAGCTGCGTGTCTGTCCCCGCCCAAAGCTCTCCCTGTGGATCGGTCGCGAGGTACCGGATGGAACTATCCGTTTTCGGCTGCCCTACATCGACGTTTGATAGCCTACGATCCTTCAGACGGAAAAGTCCGTGATGCAAAACGCTGAACCAGAGACTTCCATCGGACGTTTCTACAGGAGTATTGACGTACCCATGCGGCATGGATGGCATTTTGGTGAACTTGGATCCCCTGCGCTCGAAGATGCCATAGTCGGAGATTGCGATCGCAGGAGCGGCTCCATGTTCGGCAAACCCGCGAATCTGACCGGCAGGAAGTCCTTGCCCACGTCCATAGAGTGTTCTCCTCCCGTCCTTGAACTCGGCGACGCCACCCTCCAGTGTTCCAGCCCAGATCCCGCCGTCCCGCTGCTCAAAAATTGCGTCTGTCTGACTCCGCCCACCCGCTGAGTCATCGCTAACGCGGTAACTTGTAAAGATCCCATGATGAAACCTCTGGAGTCCGGCAATCGTCCCGATCCAAACATCATGATTGCTATCTTCCAGAAGGACTCGTACGTCATCGCTGGCAAGCCCGCCAGCAGCGGTCATCAGCTCGGTCTGGTTGCCGTATCTGCGGCTCAGTCCATTTAATCCACCACTCGCCATCCACAGTGCTCCGCGATGATCGACCATCAGGTCGACGAAATTGTCGAGTCCGGGGTGCGGCACCAGTTTGAAGTCCCCACCATCAAACCGAAACAGCTTATGTCCGTCGCCTGCATACATCTTGCCCGAGGCGTCTCCGAAGAGAAGTTGGATACCGGGATAGTTGTATCGAATTACCGAGTGATCAGCTTGTACAGCCACAACGTGTTCGCTATCGGTAATCCAGAGTGTTCCGTCTGTGTTTTCGAAGAGGTCACGCACTGGATGGGTATTGGACGGCAGAGGTACAGCCTCCAGCGCATCGCCCCGCGTTCGCATCAGTCTATCGTTTGAGACGATCCAGACGCCTCCATCACGGGCACGCGCAAGCGCCTGGATTAGAGCATGAGAGTTGCCAGGAATACTGATCGTGACAAATCGATTGTGGGTGTAGTGAAACAGCCCCGTGGTACTGGCGATCCAGATCCCGTCGTCTTTGTCCCGCACTAGCTTAAGTATTCTTTCCTGCAGCTCCGGCGGCGCGTCCTTCTCGAAGCCTCTGAAATGTACACCATCAAACCGCGCTAGACCGTTCAGCGTTCCAACCCACAGAAAGCCATCGGGTGTCTGCGCAAGTGCTGTCACAAAGTTCTGCGGCAGACCCTGTTCGGTGGTCCAGGTAGAGAGAACCTCGTTGCGCAAGAGAGGTTCTGAATCTGTTGTCTTCACGTCTTGCGCGTTCAAGGCTAATGAGAGCACCAAGCCGACACTTGCAAGGTCAATCTTTCGTCTCCACCGCAAATCTTCGCCCTAAAAAAAGTTTTCTTTTGTGAGTGCCTCTAATATTTAGTACAGACCTTGAGTATAGGCGGCCTTGTCTCATTCACGCTGACCGAAAAATATTGAGGATGTCGAATTTCGCACCAGGCAGCCACCTTCGAAGTTGATGTTCTGGTGGCATCGTCCATTTCGGGTAAGAGGCGCCACAAAGTCAGGCATTGCGTCGGTGAGTGATAAATCGCCAATGCGTTGAAGGCCCCAGATGGTATCCTCGAACGCTCGGGGAGGGCCTTCCGGATTGCCGTCACCACGGAACCCGGAAGGGAGTTCTATTCGCTGTGGCTATTCTGGTTCAAAGCCTGCAGTTTCCTACCTTGATGTCGACTAGCACGCTTCTATCTGCGTCAGCACACCATCCCACAGCCTCAACCGCGCACGAAGCGCCTCCTCGGCAGCCTGGGATGCCTCCTCCCAAAGTGCCGGGTCGTCATCACATAGGTCGGCAACCATCTTCAGCGACAGCGGTCCATGGTCGTCACCGTCAACCTCGATATGCCTTTCCAGATACCAGACAAACTGATCGAGTTCGCCACTCATCTCCTGGTTGAACTGACATACTAACGATCGAAACATGTCCGGAATCGCATCCTCGCGGCCAAACGCGAAGGCCGCGGCCTGGGCAGCAGACGAGCCCCTGTTAATGACTTCGAAGGTCGTCTCGACAAACTCTTTGGCCGCTACCGGGACTCCTTCGAAACTCAGCCTGTCAACGCCCAGCGCAGCGCAACTTACTACGCGGCGAATCGCACGAGTATCTGCCTTCACCTGCTCCATCGCTTCGAGATAAATCTCGAAATGACTGATCGTACGTCCCTGATATTCGTCGCTCTCCTCGCCCAAGACAATCGCGTTGACGAAGCGTCGGCTCACAGGGAAGAGTGTCGGCACCCAAGGAAGATCCACACACGTCAGCTTCCGCTGTAGTACCTTAAGCAGACTCATAAAGTCCCACACCGCGAAGACATGCGACTCCATGAAAAGACGGACGTGACCCAGCGTGCGAATCTGTGAATACAGGGGATGCGCAGCCAAC
>Ga0302309_10004232_pt1 | contig 10733 bp, 7 predicted proteins | sample III_Palsa_N1_1_FD_200453 | JGI IMG/M metagenome (GOLD analysis project Ga0302309, IMG submission 200453) | Peat permafrost microbial communities from Stordalen Mire near Abisko, Sweden - III_Palsa_N1_1 | ecosystem: Environmental > Terrestrial > Soil > Palsa > Peat permafrost | place: Sweden... | reverse complement strand
GCGGTCATGGAACGGTTGATAAAGTAAGATGAGCAGTGACGGATTGTACCTTACAGGACGGCGCGCCAGAAATCCAGCGGGGCATGCTGCAATGATTATGCGCAATTACTTGGTGACAAAGATGAGCGTTATTCTTCTTGTTGTTCGCACCATTTTGACCACATTTCTCGCAAGGCGGCTTCGAAATGAAGGGCAAATCGTGAAGCGTCAAAGATTGACGAGCGCAGAACTTGCTCGTGCAGCCCACTGCGCAGCGTGGCCAAATGCCGCAGATCACTGGCATGGAACACTGCGCGAGAGACGTACTCGTCTGCGTCGTTTGCGACCCAATCGGAAAGGCCTGCATTCATCAGCAAACCTACGCCTTGCCGCGATATAAAACGCTCACCTGCCAACGTCAGAACCGGCACGCCCATCCATAAGGATTCGGCTGTTGTTGTGCCTCCGGTAAACGGGAAAGGGTCAAGGGCAATATCGATGCGATGATAGGCAGTCAGATAATGCGATCTGGGAGTGTGCCCTTCCAGAAGCAGTCTGTCGACAGTTATGCCGCGAGCAGAAAAACGTTCGATTGTACGCGTACGGACCGACTCTTCATTGAGTTGGTTGGCCTTGAGAAATAAGCAGCTTGCCGGGACTGACGCGAGTATGCGAGCCCACAGTGCGACCACTGCATCGTTCATTTTCATCAAATTGTTGAAGCAGCCAAATGTCACGAATCCGTTTCCTAGCGCAGGAAGCGGTCCAACTTTCTCGTGTCCGTCCGGCGGTGTAAAGCACAAGCGGGTTTCAGGCATGCGCCAAATCTCCTCGGTGAAACAGGATTCTTCGGATGGCGGCAAAGTCCACGGATCCGCAATCAGGTAGTCCATCGCAGCAACACCCGTAGTGGCAAAATAGCCTAGCCAACTGGCTTGCACGGGGGCCGGTTTCCACGCGAACATGGGCAGGCGATTGTGGGCTGTGTGTCCAGAGAGATCGAGCAAAATGTCAATGCTATCGTCGCGAATTTGCCGTGCGAGCCCTTCGTCAGAAAGGCCAAGCGTGTCCCGCCAAGCCACACAGCAAGATTTGATCCGGTCAGTCAACGTGTCTGGCTGGGGATGGTTGTGGTAAGCAATGAATTCCAATCGGCCGTGTGCACAGGATGTCATGGCCGACAGCACACCTTCAAGAAAATATCCGACCGGGTGATTGCGTAAATCCCCAGAAACCAAACCCACTCTCAAGCACTTCCCTGATTCTTTGACATTGTTCCAATCGGCATAAGGACGGGCTTGGCCTGTTGTCAGCTCACCAAAACGCCGGGCTTCGTTGAGCAGCATTGAGGCAGGTTGATCAGACTGATAATTTAGAATGAGCAATAGGTTGCTTTGTGCTTGAATATAATCAGGCTTAATCTCCAGGGCGCGACGAAAGCTTGCCACCGCATCGTCTAATTGACCGAGATCTTGTAACGCATTACCCAGATTACAGTGTGCCTCAGCGAAATCGGGATTGATCGACAAAGCGCGACGACAACTCGCCACTGCCTCGTTGAGTTGCCCGAGGTCTCTCAGGGCTTTACCCAGGTTACAGTGCGGTTCGGCATCGTAAGGCAATAATTCGACAGTTTTTTGCAAAGAAGGGATTGCGTTTTTACTTTGCATCAAAAGAGCGGTACTCAGTGCCTTCCACGCATTGCCGGAATTGGGATATCGTTCGCTCAATATGCGTGCTTGAATTTCTAGTTCAGTATATTGACCACCATGGAAAAGGGACGCAAGCACATTCATTTCCGAAGGTGGGACATTTCCCCCATGAGCTCGCTGCTTCCGTATGGCAGCGTCGACTCTTTGCTGCAGAGTTTTTGTTGCTGTGGAAGCGAGTCCACGCTGGATTGCTTCTTTAAGAATGTTTAGCGCGTCGTCGGGTTGACCTGCGATCAATAGCGCGTCTACATATGATAGGACATATTGCTCATGGGCGGGATTGATCGCCATGGCAGCTTTCAGATAAGGTAATCCAGCTGCATGTTGTCCTGCCTGACCCGCTAGCACGCCCAAATTGTGATTGACATCGGGATTGCCCGGCTGGGTTTGCAAAATAGCGCGGTACAGTTGCTCCGCTTGATGTAATCGACCCGCCTGATGATGCGCGACAGCTTGTTGCCAAGCGGTCTCAAGCGATAATTTTTGAGGGGGCACGATGGTCACGACGAGTGTTTAAGGAATAAATTAGCAAGAACGTATTGTAGCTTGACCCACATGAGCTTTTTCATTTCCTCGCATCAACCGTTGGGAATGATAAATGGCATTTTGGTGTATGGTAGACTGCGAAAAAGTCAACTTGGGTGTGAAATTTGCAGAGTGGTTACTATGAGGTTACAGCCTCATATGTGACAGGTTTTGAGGTAATTCAAGTAATCCGACTGCATTAGGCTATATTTACAGCAACGCGCTGTTGACGTATTTCAATACTTGTCGGGACCAATATTCGGAACGCATTGTGGTTACAGGTGACTGCAATGTTGTTGCTGGAAAAGAGCAATTTAAGGAGAAATCATGCGCAAGCCAGAGCTGATTAGTTTCTTTCTCTCATGTACCTTGATCCTGACCGGATGTGGTGGAGGCGGTGGTTCGGCGACCCCAGCACCGACACCGACACCGACACCGACACCGACACCAACACCAACACCAACACCAACACCAACACCAACACCAACACCAACACCAACACCAACACCAACACCAACACCAACACCGACGCCAACGCCAACGCCAACGCCAACGCCAACGCCAACGCCAACGCCAACGCCAACGCCAACGCCAACGCCAACGCCAACGCCAAGCGGCACAAATGTTGCGTCGATTGTCGTCGATTCCGGTGTGCCGTCGGCACCTGCGATCAACGAAGCGTTCGTTAGCGTCACCATCTGCGCTCCCGACACGCCGAGCAATTGCCAGACCATTGATCACATCCTGGTCGATACAGGTTCTTATGGCCTCAGGATCATTTCATCGGTCTTGTCACCATCGCTGGTTTTGCCGCAGGAGACAGACAGTAGCGGGAATGCCATTCTGGAATGCACGCAATTTGCCGACGGCTATAGCTGGGGGCCGATCAAGAGCGCCAATCTGCAAATTGCCGGCGAAACCGCGAACGCACTGCCGATCCAGGTGATTGGGGACCCGGCCTATAGCAATAACGTGCCGCAAAGTTGTACTAGTGGAACGCCGACATCCGAAAACACGGTGGCGACATTCGGGGCCAATGGAGTCATCGGAGTTGGCCCTTTTGCCCAGGATTGCGGCGAAGGATGTGCCCAAAGCGCCATATCTGCCTGGTATTACGCTTGCAGCGGAGGCTCCTGCCAGTCGATCGCCGTGAGCTTGGCGCAACAAGTACCGAATCCGATTACCTTCTTTGCGGCTGACAATAATGGGGTCATCATCAGCTTGCCCACCGTTAATGGCGGAGCGACAACCGTCACCGGCAGCATGATATTCGGAGTGGGGACACAGTCGAATAACGCGTTGGGAAATCAACAGGTGTACGCAATCGACCCCAACACGGGAGATTTCACCACGAAATACAAGAATGTGTCGCTCACCACCAGCTTCTTGGACAGTGGCTCAAATGCCTTGTATTTTAACGATAGTTCGATTTCGCAATGTTCTGACGGCAGCGGATTTTATTGCCCGACATCGACACTGAGTCTTTCCGCTGTCAACACTGGCGTGAACGGTATTTCCGGTACGGTTAATTTCCTGGTAGGCAGCGAGAATAATATTCCTTCGTCTTACGCCGCATACAGTCTTTTAGCTGGAACCGGTATTGACAACAACACGTTCGATTGGGGCTTGCCATTCTTTTTCGGGCGTAACATCTACACTGTCATACAAGGGCAGGTAACTAGCGGCGGAGTGGGGCCGTATTGGGCTTATTGAGCGCAAAAATTGTTCATTTAATAATTCGGTGGCCGGCTAAAATTTTGTGCTTTTAATAAGGTAAGATAGGGTGGTTGAAACTTTAATAAACCATCCTGGGGCGGCATTACGCGGAAAGCCTGGTTGAGGCAATAGATGATGTATGGACCAGTAGTCGGAATTCACGCGTCGTCCCCATGAATAATTTGATCTGGCTTCGAACGAATGAATAAAACAAGTTTGAATGTGGTGTGGCATGAAGCCACGGTGCACCGGGCGGATCGGGAGCGGCTGAATGCCCATCGCAGCACGATTCTTTGGTTTACAGGGTTATCTGGAGCCGGCAAATCGACGCTGGCGCATGCGGTCGAACAACGTTTGCACGATGTTGCGGCGCGCACGTACGTGCTGGATGGCGATAATGTGCGCCACGGTTTGTGTGGCGATCTGGGGTTTTCCGATGCAGATCGGAGCGAAAATATTCGCCGGGTCGGTGAAATGGCGAAGTTGTTTGTCGATGCCGGGATAATCGTATTAACCGCATTCATTTCACCGTTTCGCAGCGACCGTGACCGGGTGCGCAGCTGGGTACCAACCGGCGATTTCCTGGAAATTCATTGCCGTTGCTCGGTCGAAGTGTGCGAAACCCGCGACGTTAAGGGCTTGTACAAAAAAGCCCGGGCCGGCGGGGTGAAGGACTTTACCGGCATTTCATCCCCTTACGAGGAACCGCTGTCAGCCGAATTGGTGGTTGATACCGGCGAGCTGGAATTGGAACAGTGCGTCGAGATGGTATTGAACCTGTTGCGCGAGCGCGGCATTCTCCCGGCGACCTAAGCACTCTGGCGTTTTTGCACCAGAGTCGCTATTGTCGCTATTTCAAACTGCAGTAGCTTCTTCCCGCATCGCTTTTTTGCAATGCGGGCAAGATTTTCCTGCGATGTAGTAGGGTGAGAGCTGTTCGCGTGGCGTGACGACTGCGCGGCAACCGTAGCATTGCGTCACTTGTGTTTCTTGCAAGGTCGGACTCAAGGCGGTGCGATAATCAAATACGAAGCAATCGCCGGTGTAATGGGCGCCACCGACTTCCTCGAAATATTTCAAGATGCCGCCGTCGAGTTGATAGACGCTGCTGAAGCCGACATTTTGCATGTGGATAGCAGCTTTTTCGCAGCGGATGCCGCCAGTACAAAAGGTCACGATAGTCTTGCCTTCGAGTTCATCCTTGTGCTTTGCGATCACGTCGGGGAATTCGGTGAACTTGGTGATGCGGTAATCGACCGTGTTATTGAATGTGCCGACATCGACTTCGAAGGCATTGCGGGTCTCGACCATCACCACAGGTTTGCCATTGTCATCATGGCCCTGATCCAGCCAGCGCTTGAGGGTAGTTGGTTCGACTGAGGGTGCGCGACCTTTCTCGGGTTGGATCAACGGGTGCTTCATCGTGATGATTTCCGCCTTCAACTTGACCAGCATGCGGTTGAACGGCTGCGTCTTCGAATAGCTTTCCTTGACCTGTATATCGGTAAAGCGCGGATCGTCGCGCAGCCATGCCAGGAAACGGTCAATCGGTTCGCGCAAGCCGGCCAGGAACAGGTTGATGCCTTCCGGGGTAAGAAGAATGGTGCCTTTCAAGCCGAGTTCATCGCAAAGAGCGCGAAATGCGGGACGTTTTTCTACTGTATCGTCAAAAGTGATGAATTTATATGCAGCAATGTTGACATAGGGTAAAGCATCAGCTTCGGTTGGAGCGGTAATCATCGCCGAAGGAGCGACTTTGTCATCCGAGAAAGCAGGTAATGAGGATTGCATAAGTACAAATTCACTAAGTCATTGATTTGACTCTATTATAATCGCTAGAGCAGCTATTTCTCCAGAAACTCGCAAAGCCTTTTCAAGGCTGCCCCATTAAAATTGGCGTAGTCAAGAAGTCTTTTTTCCTCGAATTTGGGTGCTGCTAGCTGAATCGTTCGTGCCCAGCGAGTAAAATACGTCGATGAAATCTCCGCAATTTACCCATCTCCGCCTGCACTCCGAATATTCAATTGTCGATGGTCTGGTGCGCATCGACGACATCGTTAAAGCCGCTGCCCAAGACGCGCAGCCGGCCTTGGCGATTACCGATCTGGCCAACCTGTTCGGCATGGTCAAGTTCTATAAAGCTGCGCGCGGCAAGGGCATCAAGCCGATCGTCGGGTGCGATGTCTGGATCAGCAATGACGATGACCGCGACAAACCCTCGCGCCTCTTGCTCCTGGCGAAAAACGCCGATGGCTACAAGCAATTGTGCGAATTGCTATCGTTGGCCTGGCTTAGCAATCTGCATCGCGGGCGTGCTGAAATTCGCGCCGAGTGGTTGCAGGCATTGCCGCCCGGTGGGCTGATCGCACTGTCCGGTGCGCATTTCGGCGATATCGGCGTGGCCATCGAAAATGGCAACCTGGGCGCCGCAGAGCGTTGCGCGCGCCGCTGGGCGAGTATCTTCGACGGTCATTTCTATATCGAAGTGCAGCGTGCCGGCCAGCCGAATATGGAACAGCAGGTCAGGCAATCGGTCGCCCTGGCTGCCAGGTTGCAACTGCCGGTGGTGGCGACTCACCCGATCCAATTCTTATCGGCACAGGAATTTGTTGCGCACGAAGCGCGGACCTGTATCGCGGAAGGCGAAATTCTCGCCAACACGCGTCGCGTCAGGCGCTTTAACGAGCAGCAATGCTTCAAGACCCAGGAAGAGATGGCGGCCTTGTTTGCCGACATGCCGGCGGCATTGCAGAACTCGATTGAAATTGCCAAGCGCTGTAATTTGACGCTGGTATTGGGCAAGCCCAAGCTGCCGAATTTCCCGACGCCGGAAGGCGTCACGATTGATGAATTCCTCGTGCTGCAGGCGCGCGATGGCTTGGAATTGCGCCTCGCACATTTGTATCCCGACCCTGAAAAGCGCGAAAAGCAACGCGAGCGTTATGAAACGCGCTTGAAGTTCGAGACCGATACCATTATCAAGATGGGGTTTCCGGGTTATTTCCTGATCGTTGCCGACTTTATTCAATGGGCTAAAAATAACGGCGTGCCGGTCGGGCCGGGCCGGGGATCAGGTGCCGGTTCGCTGGTCGCGTATTCATTGTCGATTACCGACCTGGATCCACTCGCCTACAATTTGCTGTTCGAGCGCTTCCTCAACCCGGAACGGGTTTCGATGCCCGACTTCGATATCGACTTTTGCCAGGAAGGGCGCGACCGCGTCATCCAGTATGTGAAGGATCGTTACGGCAAGGATGCAGTGTCGCAGATTGCCACCTTCGGTACCATGGCCGCAAAAGGCGCGGTGCGCGATGTCGGCCGGGTGCTCGATTTCGGTTATAACTTTTGCGACGGCATTTCCAAGCTGATCCCCTTCAAGCCCGGCAAGTTGGTGACGCTGGCCGATGCCATCGCTGAAGAACCGTTGCTGGCCGAACGATTGGAAAACGAGGAAGAGGTCAAGCAACTGTTGGAACTGGCGCAGCAAGTCGAAGGCATTGCCCGCAACATCGGCATGCATGCGGGAGGTGTGCTGATCGCTCCTGGCAAGCTGACCGATTTTTGCCCGCTGTATACCCAGGGCGGCGATGCAGGCGTGGTTTCGCAATACGATAAGGATGACGTCGAAGCCGTCGGCCTGGTGAAGTTCGACTTTTTGGGTTTGACCACGCTGACCATCCTCGATCGCGCGGTGCGCTACATCAAGGAGCTGGATCCGGCGATGGTCGATTTCGATCTGGCCAAGCTGCCGCTGAATGATCGCGCTTCCTATGACTTGCTGACCAAGGCCAAGACCGTGGCCGTGTTCCAGCTGGAAAGCCGCGGCATGCAAGGCATGTTGAAAGATGCGCGTCCCGACCGTTTCGAAGACATTATCGCGCTGGTGGCGTTGTATCGTCCGGGTCCGATGGATCTCATCCCTGATTTCTGCAAGCGTAAGCACGGCGAGCGTTTCGATTATCCCGATCCGCGTACCGAAGGCATTTTGTCTGAAACCTACGGCATCATGGTGTATCAGGAGCAGGTGATGCAGATGGCGCAGGTGGTCGGCGGTTATTCGCTGGGCGGCGCTGACTTGCTGCGTCGCGCGATGGGTAAGAAGAAGGCCGAGGAAATGGCCGAGCATCGGCAGATTTTCCGCGACGGCGCGGCCAAGGACGGCTTGTCCGAAGCCAAGGCCGATGAAATCTTTGACTTGATGGAAAAGTTCGCCGGTTACGGTTTCAACAAATCGCATGCTGCGGCTTACGCCTTGCTGTCGTATCACACGGCGTATCTGAAGGCACATCATCCGGCCGCGTTCATGGCGGCCAACTTGTCGCTGGCGATGGACGATACCGACAAGATCAAGATCCTGGTGGAAGATGCGCTCGAGGTTTGCAAGCTGAGTTTGCTGCCCCCTGACATCAATCTATCAAGCTATCGATTCACGCCGGAAGGCGAGCCGGGCAAGAAAGCCACCAAGATCCGTTACGGCTTGGGCGCGGTAAAAGGCTCTGGCCAAAATGCGATTGAGGCAGTAATTGCCGCACGTCAGGACGGGCCGTTTACCAATTTATTCGACTTTGCCAAACGGGTTGACAAACGGCAGATCAACCGGCGCACCATCGATGCCCTGATACGCGCCGGCGCATTCGATAGTTTCGGCGTTGATCGGGCGATTTTGCTGGCGTCGGTGCCGCTGGCAATGGAAGGCGCCGAGCAGGCGCAAGCCGCCGCCAACCAGGTGAGTTTGTTCGGTGGTGATGATAGTGACCTCGAGACGCCGCCCGAGTACGTCAAGGTCGCGCCCTGGAGCGACAAACAAAAACTCACAGAAGAAAAGCTCGCGCTCGGGTTTTATTTGTCCGGTCATTTGTTCAACGCTTATGCACCTGAAGCGCGCCGGTTTGCGCGCGGCAAGCTGGCTGATCTTTCACCTTCGCGTGACGCGCGTCTGATTGCCGGCGTGATCTCGGGAGTGCGCACGCAGATGACGCAACGCGGCAAGATCATGATCGTGACATTGGACGACTCCACCGCGACCGTCGACGTGACCGTTTATAGCGAACTGGTTGATGCCAGCAAAGGCTTGCTCAAGGAAGATGAATTCCTCGCCGTGATGGGCAAGGTGTCGGAAGACCGCTTCTCCGGCGGCTTACGTATCACGGCGGAGAAAGTCATGGATATTGCCGGTGCGCGCATCCAGTTTGGCAAGAAATTCTGGTTCGCGCATTCTTCGCCTCTGGATGTTGATCAGATGAAGGACTTGCTGGCGCCGTATCGATCGGAGTCAGGCTTGCCGTTTTCCATGCGCTATATGCCGCAAGGCGTCGGCAGTTGCGACATTTATTGGCCGGACGACTGGCGTGTGTTGCCGGCTGATGGCTTGAAGCAAGTATTGAATGATCGTCTGGGTGTCAAGAATGCCGAAGTGGAATATTGACCTCCATGCATATCGAGCATGTTAATTTTGCCAAGGGCTTTCGCGGTGGCGAGCGGCAAACACTGAATTTGATGGAAGGTTTGGCGGGATTTGGTGTGCAGCAAACCCTGGTGTGCCACCCAAAATCCGAATTGCGGGCGCGTGCTGAAAGCATTGGCATCCAGACGCGGCTGATCAGGCAACCGATGTGGGGGCATCTGCAAGCGTCGCGTGCGGATATCATCCATGTGCATGAAGCACGCGGCGCGTATTGGGCGGCAATCGAGCACCTGCTGCGTGGGACTCCCTACTTGATCACGCGCCGCATTCCGAATCCGGTGTCGGGCAATGCGATCAATAATTTCGTCTATCGGCGTGCCGTGGAATTGGTCGGCGTGTCGCGTGACGTTTCCGCCCGTTTGAATGATCAAACTGGGCATTCGGTGCACACCATTCTGGATTCTTGCACCGTGCATGCCGGCGAGGCGCAACGAATCGAGGCGATCAAGGTTGAATTGGGCGGTGGCCCGGGTTGTGGCCCCATCGTTGGCCATGTCGGCGCCTTGCAAGACCATCATAAAGGACAATCGATCCTGATTGCCGCGTTCCAGCTATTGGCCGAATCTTACCCGAAAGCCCGCCTGGTGTTGCTGGGCGAGGGACCGGATAAAGGGGCATTCCAAAAGCAGGCGCGCAACGATCCGCGCATCGTGTTTGCCGGGTTTCAGGAAGATGTCGGATCATGGATCGCCGCGATGGATGTGTTTGCATTTCCTTCGCGCGAAGAAGGTTTAGGGTCGTCGGTACTGGATGCGATGTTACTCGGTGTGCCGGTGGTGAGTTCAACCGTCGGCGGTTTGCCGGAACTGATCGGGGACGAGCAGCGTGGCCTGGGTGTGGCAAGCACAGACCCGTTGCAGTGGGTGCTGGCGATTCGACGCATGCTGGCGGATGCCGCATTGCGCGAGCGCTTGCGTGCTGCGGCTTTAAGCTTTGCGCAGGCGCACGACATCAAAGCGATGAGCAAGCAATACCTCGATATTTATCAGAAAATTATTCTGGCAAAGACTTCTTCTCGGTCAGCAGCATCAGTTTGAAATACTTGTGATACGTGCTCTCCGCTGAAGAAATTGCCACCATCAAGCCGGCTTTGCCGTCGAGGAAGCCACGGCGGAAAATATACGAGCGCAGGAAAGACGTGAACGCATGCAATATCGCGGTGCCGAGACCGCCACGCTTGCCGGCGGCGTACGCTTGCTTGGCGCCGAGTGATGAATATTGTTGCAATTTACGCAAATAAGTTTCATCGTCCGGGTAGCTGTAATGAATCATCGCGGTGTTCAGTTTTCCGGTGTTTCCTTGCTGGATATGCACGCTTTCATGCACCAGGTCGGTCG
>Ga0302309_10004227_pt1 | contig 10741 bp, 11 predicted proteins | sample III_Palsa_N1_1_FD_200453 | JGI IMG/M metagenome (GOLD analysis project Ga0302309, IMG submission 200453) | Peat permafrost microbial communities from Stordalen Mire near Abisko, Sweden - III_Palsa_N1_1 | ecosystem: Environmental > Terrestrial > Soil > Palsa > Peat permafrost | place: Sweden... | reverse complement strand
GAAATCTGGCGCAATTGGCGGCCGCCGCCCAGGGGTATGGCTTGTTCAGCCCCCAAGACATCGCCGCCAGAGAAACTGCCGCCGTCGACGTATACGGCAAAAGGATTCCGAAGCTGCCCTCGGTTACTGCGGGCGTCGTGCTAAGCAAGTCATTGCAAGTCTCAGGGCAATACACGCTCGTCTCGAGTCTGGCGGCTGTTTACCGCGGCGGCTTTCAGGCGCGCATATTCAACGAACCGGTGATCGATAGCGTCCCTTCTTACGCGATGTTTAATATCAACTTTCGATTCTTCAGGAGCGATCTACCCTGGCAATTGGAGTTAGCCTTTGACAACGTCACGAATAAAGACGGAGTTGCCGCCAGGTTTGTAGACGCTTTCGGGACCGCGACCGACGCTGGCGGCCGCGGCGTGGTCACCGATCAGTATATTCCGCCTCGCCAAGTCATCGCGACGGTTCACTATAGGTTCTAGGGTGCGGATCTGCTGCAGTCGGGTAATGACTTCCGTCTGCAGTAGGGCGACGCCGCGAGTTCCGACCTGCAGCTAAACGGGATGAAACTGACCGCAGGGACCCCTGCTTCGCTCAAGGGTAGGCGAGGATTGCGGCCATGATTGTCTCGATCACCTCAGCCGTAGAAAGCATGGCGCAAAGTCTCACCGGACGACGGTCGGAAAAGGGTGCGGGTCGACTGCGCTGCATCTGCGGCGGCCGACGGTCAAAGACAACCATGCCTGTAGTAAGCGACCCGACGAGTTCTACCGAGGCGCGACATTCAGTGTAGCGGGCAAGCTGCGGTGTGAGGTAAGGCAGGACGGCGCAAGCATCATGCTGAGGTGCGATCTCAAGCCCAGTGGCAGCCATTTGGCGCTCCTTATAGAAGCGCATCACCGCGCCGATAAAGGTCGCGGTACGGCGGCCGCTGCTTTCCAGCCGAGCGATGTGGTGATCCGTAAGTCCGGTGCGGGATGTCAGGTCGTACCCGACTATGTACATGGGGATGGACGATGCCAGCAGCGTATCCAGCGCTTCAGGATCATTGTACGCATTGAATTCGGCAACGGGCGTCGTGTTTCCCTGTGCCGGCGTGCCGCCCATGATAGACAGCGAAGCGATTGCGGGTTCTATGTGAGGATGTTGCGCCAGTGCTCTGGCCAGATTGGTCAGCGGCCCGGTTGCGATGATCGAGACCGCGCCGGGGTGTGACGACGCCTGTTGCACAATGAAATCGATCGCACCAGTGGCTTCCGGCTGCCGCCGTGATATCGGGAGTTCCGCGCCATCCAAACCTGATCGGCCATGAACATTGGCGTGTGTCCTGGGTCGACGCAGTGGCGCCTCGGAGCCACGGTAAACCGGGATACTAAGGCCCGCCAGATCGAGAAAGTCCAGCGCGTTGCGCGTAGTCCTCTCAACCGAAGCATTGCCGTACACCGTCGTGATACCCGATATGTCCAGTGCGGAGGCCGCCAATAGGATGGCGACGGCGTCGTCGTGGCCAGGATCACAATCGATGATATAGCGCACGGCCCTGCCGTCTAATGAATGGCAAGTGCGCTCATCGGACCGATGCCAGCTTGACATTCGGACCGGTGGACCCCTTGACCTCGTCCGCTACAGTCCTCGGCAACCACTTGGAATCATAAGACGGCATCAAAAAGAGAAGGACGGCGCTGCACACTAAGGCAATAGCGATGAAGACCAGCGCCAGATTGTAATTGCCATGGGTGTCGAACGCCAAGCCCATCAGTATTGGTGTAAAGCCGGAAGCTAAGATCGAGACGCCGAAGATCGTGCCATATAGTTCGCTGAACGATCTGACTCCGAAATAGCGGGGTATGACGCAGGGTAGCAGCCCGTATTCGGTGCCGCTGCCAATCCCGAGCAGCACGGCGCCTGCGATCAGCCAGACCGAATCGGTCGTAGAGCCAATCAGGGCGAGGCCGATGATGGATACGATGAGGAAAAGACCGGTAAATCGCGGCGCCTTCGTGCGGTCAAGCATCATCCCGATCACAATTTGCCAGCTTGCGTTGCATAGCGCTGTCGTGGCAAATGTCGCGGTGGCGGTCGCCAGCGGAATGCCGCGATCGGTCAATAGCGGCACCATGTGGGTCAGCATGGCACTGAGCGAACCGGCGCCAAGCGCAACGCTCAACATGAGCAGCCAGAATGCGGGCTGACGGCGCGCCTCCCGAGAAGTCAAACCGGGCAGCGGCATCTGGGGAGCGGCGGTCGCAGTCGTGCCAGACGGTGGATTCTTCAACAGCATCATGGCCGGCATGCCCACGAGCAGGGTGAACACGCCAAGCCCGACGTAGGCCATACGCCAGCCGTGCGCGGCCATAATGTTCCCGGCAAGGAAAGGCATTATGGCGATGCCGATATTGATCCCGAACGCGCCGGTCAGTGCGAACAACAAGCCGCGGTGACGAGTGAACCATAACGAGATGGGCTTCATCAGCAAGACGCAGCTCGACAATGTGCCTGCCAGGCCGGTGAGCGCGTAGAGCGTATAAACAAACGGGCGCTGATTGGTTGAAAACGCCAGGCAAGCCACACACAGGGCAAATGATGCATTGCCGATCAGGGCCACCGGGCGCACACCATATCGGTCGGCCAAGTATCCAGCGACGGGGTATCCGACCACGCCGACGATTGCCATGATGAGTAGGACGACAGAGAACTCGCTACGGGACCAACCCAGTGCGTGGGTGACCGGGACGAGTAAAATGCCGAATGTGCCGTTGATGACCGGTGTCACGCTCACCAGGTTGCCCAGCGCGCAACCGACCAGCACACCCATACCGCCCAATGTCCAACCGTTCGGTTTCAACTGCAATCTGTTCCATGTTGCGGTTAGGGGATGTTCCCATAGCCAATCCCCGTTTCACAGCAACATAATTGCATTTAAGTGAGCGCTTTTTGCGCTTCTCGGGCGGTCCCTCAAACGTCCTTTTCATCGTCCTTTGAAGTACGCTATCAAAGCCGGGACGAGGCCGGCGAGACGACAGAAGATTTGCATGGCGCTATGTGACGTCCCACAATCCGGTGACTTCGTGTTGCGCAATTGCTCCGTGCCGTCAGCCTTTCTTGCCGGGGAGACATCCGAGCAGGACGGCGAGCTCGTCACGCGCGATATCCACATCGCCTCGGGTAGATTTCTCGCTGTTACACGCTCAGATCCGCACCACAGACTTGAAGCACGGAGCCCCTGCATCGATGCGGCGCGCGCGATGATATGGCCTTGCTTCGCCGATATTCATTGCCATCTCGACAAAGGGCAGATACACGGTCGCGCGCCCGGCGGAGATGGCAGCTTCTTGTCGGCGCTCGACGCGGTGGCGTCTGACAGGATCCATTGGAATGGTATCGAGACGCGTTTGCGCATGGACTTCGGGCTGCGCTGCGCCTTTGCCCATGGCAGTGCTGCAGTTCGTACCCATATCGACTCCGATCATTCCGCCGCCGCGGTGAGCTGGGAGGCCTTTGCCGAACTTCGGGATCGCTGGGCGGGGCGTATCGACCTGCAGGCGGTGTCGCTGGTGCAGGTAGGCGCCCTCGCCGACCCGGTCCTATCGCGGACGGTGGCGGAGCGAGTGGCCGAGTTCGGTGGAATTTTGGGCGCGTCGACCCGGCAGGTTCCTGACCTCGACGCCATCATCGACACGCTGTTTCAGCTTGCGGAGGAGAAGGATCTCGCACTCGATTTCCACGTGGATGAGAGCTGCGATCCCAATGCGAAGGCGCTGTCGCTGATCGCGAGAACCGCGATCCGACGCAGGTTCGCAGGCTCGGTCGTGGTCGGCCATTGTTGTAGCCTCGCGACCCAGGACGATGATGAGGTCGATCAGACGCTCGATCTGGTCGCGCAGGCGGGCATTGCGGTGGTGACATTGCCCGTCCTGAACCTGCATCTTCAGGATCGCCAGACCGCGCGTACCCCCCGGCTCCGTGGTATGACGCTCGTCCACGAGATGCGCGCCCGAGGGATCCCGGTTGCGATCGGCGGCGACAATGTGCGCGACCCGCTTTATCCCTACGGCGATCACGACATGCTGGCGGTGTATCGGGATGCGACACGCATCGGTCACCTGGATGCGCCTGTCGGAATATGGCCGCGCAGCATCACCACCACTCCGCGCGCCATTATGAAACTGCCCGAACGATTGGTCCGCACCGGACATCCGGCTGACTTCATCCTGTTCGTGGCGCGAAACTTTAGTGAACTGCTGGCTCGTCCCCAGGCGGACCGAGTCGTCGTGCGCGACGGCCGGCCCACCATGGCGCAACTCCCCGATTTCGCGGAACTTGACGAGATAATGTCGCCGGGTCTTGGAGAGTAGTCTTCTCAGGCAACTGCGTAAGTCTGTCGAATTTTGGTCCGGACATGCTCCCCGGCTGTGATCGGCGCGTAGCGCGCCGGCTTCGTCGCTGAGGCGCAGCCCGGCAAACAGGCTATTTCGGCGTCATCGCGCGGGCCGGTAAAGAAAACGATGGATAATCGACGGCTCGATGCGCGCCGTTCGAGTGGCGGATTAACGACCCGATGGACATTTGACATCCAGCGATCATTCGTCCATCGCTGCAGAAGATCACCCGTGTTGATGACGAGTGCGCCCGGCACCGAGGGGACGTCGATCCAGTTACCATCCGGCATCAAGACTTGCAGACCACCGGGCGCGCTGTCTTGCAGAAGAATGGTGAAGCCTGCAAAGTCGGTATGCGCAGCATTGCGCAACTGACCCGGCACCGGATCGGTTATTTGCTCCGGATAATAAGCCAGCCGCAACTTGTGTTGCATAGGGGAGTACAGGCTGTCGAAATAGTCGGCCGCAAGCCCGAGCGCCTGAGCACTGAGCCGCATCAGCCGCAGGCCAAGCGCATACGCGAAGTTCGCATACGCTTCCACACAGGCGCACAAGTCCGCCGGTAGATCAGGAGACATCGAAGCGGCCGACCCGCCGCCGCCTGCAGCGCTCGCGACATCGGAAAAGCTGAGCGACTCCACAATATCCGGCGCACTCAGCCCGTCTGTTGTTCTGCCGACGCTTTCCGCCAGCGAGGGAATATAGCCGACGGCACCACGCTGCTCAGCATTGTGCACGGCATATTGGAGCTTCCGCTCAAGCGGCTGCTCAAAAAAGATGCAGGCAGCGCGGTGGATGTCGGCCATTAACTGTTCGGGGATCCCGTGGCCGCGGATCGTCACAAAGCCAATTGAGTCCAACGCGTCTCGCCATTGCGAAATCACCGCCGCCCGTCTATCAACCCGGCTTGAGTCGAAGCCTGCGATGTCAATTACCGGTATAGCCACTGCACTGCCTTCCGATGAGCGAGGATCCCCTCTCTTAACACTCCCGATCTTAGTGGTTCTGCAGCGCCTTTCCAGCATTCGTTTGTGCGTAAAACGAGCTCATTTTGTGCTATATAAAAATGATCGTTCTGAGGTGTCAGGTGCAACATGCCGATGCGATTGCTGCATTCACAACTGCTGCGTTACCTTGATGAGGTAGCTCGTGCCGGATCGATCCGCAAAGCTTCCCTAAAGCTCAACATCGCCTCTTCCTCGATCAATCGTCAGATTCTGGCGCTGGAAGCAGAGCTGGGCAGCCCGATTTTTCAACGTCTCCACCGGCGGCTGCGTTTGACCTCCGCGGGCGAAGTATTGATCGACCACGTACGTCGGACATTGAAAGATCTCGATCGGGCGGTCGGACAGATCGAGGATCTGAAAGGAATTCGTCGCGGAGAGGTCAGTGTTGCCCTGATTGGAGGACTTGCATCCTCGCTGATAATCCGAGTGTGTTCCAAGTTTCGCGAGCAATACCCTAGGGTCAATCTCAGATTCCGTCGCTATGATGGTGACCAGATTGCCTCTGTCGTCACATCAGGTGAATGCGATCTCGGCTTATCCTTCCTGTTACCGGATAATCCAAACCTGACCGTTGTTGCCACGATCGACTGCTACGTTGGAGCTGTGGTTCCAGCGGATCATCCACTGGCCAAACGCGCCTCCGTGCGAATCAGCGACTGCATTGGCTTTCCGATGGTTCTGCCCGATCAAACGATGATGGTTCGAGGCGTTATAGACTCAGTGTTTCAAAGACTTAAGGTAACACTCCATCCGGAAATGGAGAGTAACTCCATTGAAATGGTCAGAGGGTTTGTTGCATCTGGGCAAGGAATTTCATTTCTGAACCAGATAAATATCAACGATGAACGCAGTCAGGGCACGGTGGTATTTTTGCCGATAATTGACAAGTTCCCGCCGCTTAATCTTAAAATCGTACGACGTTCGGGAGACCGTCAAATCATTCCTGGCCTTCTAGCCAATGCGATAAAGGCCGCAGTCGAAGGCCTTGAGCCGGGCGGCAATACCTGATCCTTAATTTGACCCGCTCGGTGACGTCGGCGATCAAGGCGATGGCGACTTGGCGTTGGTTGCGTGGCGATTGTGTCGCATCGCAATCACAGCCGGTTTTGAACTTCTCATTGGCACTTTATCGCCAACTGCGCGTATGTATGCTCGGCTTCGGCACAGAGACGTAGGGGCGAGCAGTCTGTTGCCAAAAAGGTCTCCTGAGAGGATTCATGTAAAAGGTACTCATAGCGGTTCGTGGCCTCAGGCGAAATGCCCGATCTGCTCCGTGTGAAATCCGTGTGATTACCCTGTGCTTTCATGTGTTCTCACGGGCTAATTCGGGGTTGCAACGGCCGCCCGCCCAATGTTGACGAAAGTTGGAAGTTACATATAATCAATGACTTGGGGACAAGGCTGGTCTCCTAAATCCCCCTCGGCGGCAAGGGTCGGCACTCATAATGCCGGGGTCGAGGGTTCGATTCCCTCCCTTTCCACCAATCTTATCAATTACTTGCGGCGCTCCCGTCGACCGCACAATTGAGAGTGCGGGATATTTGCGGGAGACCAGATCACACGCCTTGTCCGCATATGAACTCCGATTCTCAATATCGGCTCCATAGAGCAATGCGTGGTGACTGAGCGGCCCTGTGTCCGAGCAGGCCTTGGGATCCTCGAACGAGACGCCGGCGGCCCTCTCCAAAGGTATGCTGAAGATCGGCACCCAGATCGATCGAAACTCGGCGGGGGCACGGTCGACCGAGTCCTTCTTGGTACCGGGGCGCCGCCAGCCGTCGGGCTGCCTTGTTGTTCATCCTTGCTTGGGGATGACGGTGACCGTCGCTCATCTCCTTGGTGAACACGAACTCCTCGTGCTCTCGAGATCCGGTATTGATCTTGAACAGCGCAATCCTTGCCAAATGTCCTGCCAGTTGGCGAGGCCAGGCGGTTTACGTTGTGACATGACTTACCCCTTTCGGATGAAGCCAAGTGGCGCCCGTTGCACCGAGTATGGTCCTCAGCCCCAGGGCATCGAGTTCAAGTCGGTCGAACGCCACGCCCTGCGTCCCGATTGCTTTGGCGTGAATTGAGCGAAGTGGCGGCAGTACCGTCGACTCCTCGGAATGGACCGCAAGCATATCCGACACTACGTACCGCTTAGGTGCAACCCAAGAGTTAGGCAACCAACCGCAATTTCAATAATCTATAGGCAACCGCACGATGGCGCGCCCCGTCGTTCGCACCTACTGTCTTGCCCATTAGACAGGAGACCCTTATGACCTTGACCGTGCAAGGGGCGCGTATTCCCGACCGCAAGCTTGCCCGCGAGATCACCGAGCTGGTTCGCGACACGGAATCTCCTTTGCTCTTCCACCACTCGGTCGGATAGCGATACCGTCCGGACTGCGATTGCATTGCATACAACTCCCGGCATCCCACGGCACATGCACCCAGTGGTCGCGCTGGTCACAGCCGGCGTCGAGACGGATGTACGCGGCCTGAGCTATCGCGAGTACATGGATGCCGCGCGAAAAGTGGTGATCGAGCGCATCCGCGCGGCAATTTCTGCGGTGTGATCCGGGGTTCGGCGTGGCTGTCGTGACGAGACTCCGAAGTCCCTACATTTCGTGACGGCTGAAGCATCCAGGAGCTATATCGATGAAACAGAATCCCGCCGCGCCATGTCTGACTCATGCAACGGGCGAGCCGGTCAGCGTCAATCTCAAAATCCAAACCGTCGCTGAGCGCGGCGCGGGGAGTGGCCCATGATTGCATCGAGCAGGCAGATTGGGATTATTTTGTTGCTGGGTAGTTTGCTTCTAATCTTCGGCGATTCCGCCGCGCAGCAGGCCCCTCCGCCGGCCCACCCGAATCCATACCTCGAGGGCTCCGAGGGCTACGACCAAGGGCCGCGCGGGCTGACGAGCTACCAGCCGGATGCCATCGACCGGCCCCTCGCGACCCGGATGGCCGAGGAGGTGGCGGCAAAGCCCGCCGTCGAGCGCGAACACCAGGCGCTGCTGGATGAGCGATATGACTTGAGCGATCATGCCGCCCAGGGCGTCACCATGGAGCATGGCAAACCGCTACAGGCGGGCGTCCGTGTCAAGCTGCCGGCGGGGACCAGCTGGGAACAGCTCGCGGCGATGACCCCGGACGAGATCCGTGAGCGGGGACTGTGGCCGAAAGGCTTCCTGCCCTTGCCGCATCCCAAACATGCGACCGGCGGCTTCGTGATTCCCCAGAACATGATCGACCTGACCAAGAGCCAAGACGGGCGTGACCTGACCCGCTTTGACATCGACTTCGATCTGCCTGAACGATTTCTCGCAGCCTTTCCGCCGGCGATGTATCTCGTTCAGCGTCCCGACCTTGGCGACGTGTCGCAGGGCAAGCTGATTTCAATCTCCAACTACTTCGAGATGTTCAATGGCATCCTCACCCCCCGGCAATTGGAGGGCCTGCGCCTGTTGGTGACGCCGTTCCCGGAGCAGCAGTTCAATGCCACTGACGATCGCAAATCGGCGCTCGCCAGCCTGGGCGCGACCTGCTTTGATTGTCATGCGAACGGGCATCAGGACGGCGCCACTCATTTGGCACCCGATGCGCGACCGGAGTGGTTCCGTCATCGACTCAAAACGGTCTCGCTGCGCGGCGTCGACATCCAGCGGCTGTTTGGTTCGCAACGCGCCTTGAAGACCGTCGAGGATTTCACCGAGTTCGAGCAGCGCACGGCCTATTTTGACGGCGATATCGTGAATGCGGCGAAAAAGGGCGTGAACCCATTGGAGCGCGGCAGCCAGGTGGACTTCATGGCCGACTTCGAGGAAATGCTGGACTTTCCGCCCGCGCCGAAGCTCGACGTGTTCGGCAAGCTCGATCCCGCGAAGGCGAGCCCGGCCGAGATGCGCGGACAGAATATATTCTTCGGTAAGGGCAAATGCGGCAGTTGCCACGAGGCGCCATACTACACGGACAACTCGATGCACGACCTGAAAGCTGAGCGGTTCTTCAAGCCGGAACTGGTCAACAGCGCAATGGAGGTCGGCGATGGCAACATCAAGACCTTCGCGCTGCGTGGAGTAAAGGACAACCCGCCGTATATGCATGACGGACGATTGCTGACGCTCGACGATACGATCGAATTCTTCAATCTAATTCTGACCGACAAACTTACCAGGCAAGAGAAGCAGGACCTCGTGGCGTTTCTGCGCGCTTTGTAGCGACGGGAACGTCTCTTCTCTCTCGGCAATAAGCGTGTGACCAATCCAGGACAGGTTGTAGCCATCACGGCCACCGCAAGGCGGGTACGGCCGGCAGCGGGTGAAAGCTAGATAGGAGATTAGGAGATGAAAAGACATTCACCTTTGAAAACCACGTCGGCTGCAGCGGGTGCTGTTGCAGCAGGCAGCCACTTGAGTACGCCCGCCTTCGGTCAGTCCACGCAGGCAGGGCCGGCGTTTCGGCGGCCCAAAACGATTCTTCCGGTACCAACTCCGTCGCCGAAGTTTCAATACGTAGCGGATGGAGTCCCGGATAGTCAGCTGACTCGCGAGGCTACCGGACTTCTCCGAGAGTTCAGCACACCTCTGCTCTTCAACCACTCTCACCGCGTCTTTTTCTGGGCAAATGAGCTTGGCAGGCAGACAGGGGAACAATTTGATGTGGAGATTCTGTTCGTCTGCGCCGCATTCCATGATCTTGGCTTGTTGAAGAAGTTCAGCAGCGCTGCCGATCGCTTTGAAGTCGATAGTGCGAACGCCGTCCGCCAGTTCCTCGAACATCATGGCGTACCGGACACCCGAATCCAAACTGCTTGGGACGCGATATCTTTGCATACGACTCCTGGCATCGGACAGTACAAGCAGTTAGAAGTTGAGCTGTTATTCAATGGGGTTGGTCTTGATGTGCCCGGCATCGGATACGAGACATTTCCCGAAGACCTGCGCAAGAAGGTGGTCGCGCAGTTTCCGCGCGTCAATTTCAAGCAAGACATCGCCATGGCGTTCCTTAAGGGTTTTGAGCACAAGACGCAGTCGACAGAAGGAACATGTAACGAGGACATCTGCTCGCACTTTATCCGCAACTACAAGCGGAGCAATTTCTACGCGCAAATCCAGAATTCACCTTTTCAGAATTCATGAGTCCGTAGAATCGCGTCCCCCGTACGGATCAAAGGCCGGCCGGGACTTCTTCTCCAGGGGCAGCTTTAAGGGCGGCCTCTTCAGCAGCGACACCACAATAAATTACTCACCAATGCCGCGCCGCGGCTGGCCCGCTCAAGAGTGCCTGGTCCAGCGCGACCGGTTGCAGCGCACGATGAGTGCGCCCGCCCCCCCCCCCCCCCCGTCACGGGGGGGGGGGGGGGGCCGAACCCCC
>Ga0302309_10004210_pt1 | contig 10768 bp, 8 predicted proteins | sample III_Palsa_N1_1_FD_200453 | JGI IMG/M metagenome (GOLD analysis project Ga0302309, IMG submission 200453) | Peat permafrost microbial communities from Stordalen Mire near Abisko, Sweden - III_Palsa_N1_1 | ecosystem: Environmental > Terrestrial > Soil > Palsa > Peat permafrost | place: Sweden... | reverse complement strand
GGTTTAGCCATAAGATACAAATAAGTGCAAAACTGATGGCATAAATGCCGATCTGTGTAAGAAATGACAGTACAGTGCCGCTGCTGAGTTGGGGCACTTTAATTTCCAGCACCATTAATGTGGCAATAATGGCTAAAACTGCATCGGTAATGGCATCGAATCGTTCCTTTTTCATTCCTGATTTTAAAATTTAAATATAAACTATTGCGGAGTGATTTGCTAATTGTTGGAGCCACAATGAATAGGATTTGATGATTTCCACAATTATTCTCAAGCGGGTAATTTGCGTTAGCGATAGAAGCGGATACCGGCTTCGTGGCTAAGGCTTGCGCAGTATGAGCGGATAGCGCGGGCCGCTTCTATCAGCGGTAACGTCATAATTGTTTGAACCATGATTTGTAGGATTAACTGATTACCTTGATAAGTCGGCACAGTTAATCATGAACATCCTTTAATCCTGTAAATCATGGTTCAGACAACTGCTTCTTCCCACCCCCTGCCAATTTGACAAATTATTCCTTTTGGAACGGGCATTGATACAGGGCTTGTAACAATTATTAATTAAACAATTACAGTATATATTATGCAAGAAAAAGGGACGATCTCGATACATACCGAGAACATTTTTCCGATAATTAAAAAGTTTCTATACTCGGATCACGAGATATTTTTGCGCGAGTTGGTATCGAACGCGGTGGATGCTACGCAAAAGATTAAACGCCTGGCTTCGCTGGGCCAATACAATGGCACATTAGGCGATTTACGCGTGGAGGTGGCTTTTGATGAGGAGAAAAAGACCATCACCATTAGCGATAACGGCCTGGGTATGACAGCCGATGAGATTAAGAAATATATAAATCAGATTGCTTTCAGCGGCGCTACCGAGTTTGTGGAAATGTTTAAGGAGGCTAAGGATGCCAACGAGATTATTGGCCGCTTTGGTTTGGGCTTTTACTCGGCCTTTATGGTTGCCGATAAGGTGGAGATACAAACCTTAAGCTACCAGGATGGCGCTGAGCCTGCTTACTGGGTTTGCGATGGCAGCACTGAATTTGAGATTGGCGAGGGCGAATTATTAGAACGCGGCACCGAAATTACACTGCACGTTAACACCGAAGGCGAAGAGTTTTTGAGCAAGCACCGCCTGCAGGAAATACTGGATAAATACTGCAAATTTTTACCTGTACCTATAAAATTCGGCACCAAAACTGAAGAGGTTGAGGATGGTGTTGATGAAAAAGGCGAGCCCAAATATACTTCGGTTGAGGTTGATAATATTATTAACGATACCAACCCGATTTGGACAAAAGCGCCGTCGGAATTAAAGGATGAAGATTACCTTGCTTTTTACCGTGAGCTTTACCCTTTCTCCGAACCGCCGTTGTTTTGGATACACCTGAACGTGGATTATCCGTTTAATTTGACCGGCGTATTGTATTTCCCTAAGCTGAAAGCTGATTTTGAGGTACAGCGCAATAAGATAAAATTATTTAGCAGGCAGGTATTTATTACCGACGAGGTAAAAGATATTGTGCCCGAGTTTTTGATGCTGCTGCATGGCGTAATCGATTCGCCGGATATCCCGCTGAACGTATCGCGCAGCTTTTTGCAGGCCGATAGCAATGTGAAAAAGATTAACAGCTACATCACCAAAAAAGTGGCTGATAAATTGGCAGAGCTATTTAAAAACGACCGCAAAGCTTACGAAGAAAAATGGGAAGATATTGGCGTGTTTGTAAAATACGGCATGATAAGCGAAGACAAGTTTTATGACAAAGCTAAAGACTTTGTTTTGCTGACCAACACCGCCAAAGAGAACTTTACTTTAGACGAATACAAGGAAAAAGTTGCCCCGGTACAAACTGATAAGGACGACCGCATCATTTACATTTACACCAACGACCCTAAGAAGCAGGACGCCTTTATACAGAGCGCCAATAAAAAGGGTTATGATGTGCTGCTGATGGATTCGCCTATCGACAGTCATTTTATCAGCAATTTGGAGCAGAAGCTGGAAAAAACGTCGTTAAAGCGCGTGGATGCTGATGTTGCGGATAAACTGATTAATAAAGGTGAAGCACCGGAATCGGTTTTAACCGAGGAGCAGGTTACTAAGGTGAAAAGCATATTCGATAAGGCCATTAACAAACAGGCTTTTAAAGTTGAACTGGAAAGCCTTAGCCCTGATGAATTGCCGGTTACGGTAACCATGGACGAGTTTATGCGCCGTATGAAAGATATGGCAGCCATGGGCGGCGGTATGGGCTTTTACGGTAACATGCCCGATAACTACAAAGTGGTAGTTAACGGCAACCATAAGCTGATTAGCCGCATACTTAACGATGAGAATGAAGAAGTGCAGGCGCAGTTAGCCAAACAAGCATTTGATTTGGCTTTGTTATCGCAAGGTTTATTGACCGGCGCGGAACTTACGGAATTTGTGAACCGCAGCGTTAATTTGATATAATAAAGCACGAATTGCACGGATTTTGTGCGAATTACACGAATTTGAAAAGCTCCCGATAACAGGGAGCTTTTTGTTTTATATGGCCGCTGATAAAATTATTTGTTAGTTTTATATAAACAATGCCACCCCAAACGTTTAATGTATTTAAATCGTTAACAATGAAAACTTTAATTAAAATATTGCTTGTGCCTGCAATAGCTATTGGCTTTGGTACCGGCATGGTGCAAGCACAGCAAACGCCTAAACAAATTGAAAAAGCAGCGAAAATTGCCAGTCTGCAAAAGGCAGTGGAGGGCAGGAAATACACTTTTGTTGCACAGTATGCGCTGCCGTTGCGTGGCGGCCAGAAATATTTAACAGGTGATTACGATTTGAGGATAACCCGTGATTCGGCAATTGCTTATTTGCCTTATTTTGGCCGGGTTTATATGGACCCGCCAACTAACCCTGACGATGCCGGGATAATGTTTACCGCGACAAAATTTGATTATAAAGCTGAAAACAGGAAAAAAGGCGGCTGGGATATTACTATAGTCCCCAAAAATATAAGGTATACTACCAAAATGATGCTCCAGGTTTTTGCCGACGGCACCGCATACCTGCAGGTAACCAGCTATAACCGCGACCAGATTTCGTTTAATGGTTTTGTTAAGGAGAATAAGTAACAAGCGTCTAAAAATAAAAATGGTGTCATTTCGAACCTGCAAGAGGTGGGAAAGAGCTCAGGTCAGGTGAGAAAACTTTTCAAATATGCAATGCAGTAATGCATGACAACAATGCAAATCGAAAAGTTTTCTCCTCACTCCAATGCGCAGTCCCCCCCTGTTCGTCGAAATGACATTATTTTTTATAAAATTCAGACAGCTTCTTATAATCTTTTCCAGCTTGGTGCATGGGATTCCGATCCGCCGATGACGGACGGGAGACTTGATGGAAGTTGTGATACAATTGTTACAAACAAAACAACGGCAACTAAAACACAACTTATTGCTATTTGTTTATCATATACCAAATAAACAATAACATGCTACGGATAAACATTCCATCAAACGGGCCATCGAGAATTAATTTTTCCACATTCTGGAATTATTTGCTCCCCACACCGCCAAATGGTATTGACAGTGAGGTGAATAACGACGCGATTTTGTTGTTTGACGATGAACAGCAAGCGAAAGCTTATGCCGAACAATTGAAACAATTGCCCGGTTCGCAAAAAAAGGTGAGCAATGAAATTATTGCAGCTATTGATAATGACGAGTTTGTGAAAGGGAGCGAAGCCCCCTAAAGGGGGAATTTGAATATCGAACACTGAATTTCGAATGATGAATTTCGAAGTTAACTTCGGTGCTCGTAGTTAAAGATTAATATTAACTTGTCATTCTGAGCGTAGCGAAGAATCTGTATGGTGGTGCACCAAGCGACAGATTCTTCGCTACGCTCAGAATGACATTTTTTTTGATAAATAGCTGCTATCGTCCCGTGATTGGTACCTCTACTAATCATTCGAAAAGTTGTCGGTGGGGACACCGACAACGGGTTAGAATATCGAACACTGAATATCGAACACTGAATATCGAATGATGAATTTCGAAGTTAACTTCGGTGTTCGATATTCATCATTCGATGTTCGATATTATTTTATGAACGTTCTGGCTTTTAATAAAGCACTATCCAACCCACCTAAATCCTTACCGCCCGCAGTAGCAAAAAACGGCTGACCGCCACCCCCGCCTTTTATTTCTTTAGCCAGTTCGCGAACGATATTACCGGCGTTGAGGCCTTTGTCTTTTACCAGGTTTTCGCTTAGCATTACCGTTAGGTTTGGTTTGCCGTCGATATCCGCAGCCAGTACCAGGAATAGGTCGCTTACAATATCCTTTAACTGGTAAGCCAGGTTCTTTACGGCATCGGCATTGGGCAGCTCCACTTTTTGGGCGATGAAATTAATGCCGTTAATAGTCTCCGCTTTTTTAGCCAGCTCATCTTTTAATCCTGATGACTTTTCGAGGATGGTTTTTTCAATTTCCTTTTTCAGCTTCGTATTTTCTTCCAGTAAGCTTTCTACGCTTTTGGCTATGTCTTTTGGATTTTTAAGCAGTTCCTTAAGGCTTTGTACCAGCTTGTTTTGCTCGTTGATATAGTTTTCGGCAGCGATGCCAGTGATGGCCTCAATACGGCGGACACCCGCAGCTACAGCGCTTTCGGAGATGATTTTGAAATAGCTGATTTGCCCGGTTGCCTTTACATGCGTACCGCCGCAAAGTTCCTTGCTAAAGTTGTCATCAAAGGTAATTATGCGCACATATTCGCCATACTTTTCGCCAAACAGGGCGTTAACGCCGCGGGTTAGGGCTTCTTTGTAAGCTACCATGCGTTCTTCCTTCAGCGGGATGTTTTCGCGTACTTTTTCGTTTACTATGGCCTCTATCTGTGCCAGTTCCTCATCGGTTACTTTGGCAAAATGCGAAAAATCGAACCGCAAATATTCGGCGTTAACCAGCGAGCCTTTTTGGTTTACATGGCTGCCCAATACCTGTTTTAAAGCGGCATGCAGCAGGTGCGTAGCCGAGTGGTTACTGTTGGTGCTGTCGCGTTTGCCGGCATCAACAATGGCAGTTAGGGCATCATCAATATCTTCGGGCAGCTTATCAACAAAATGTACGGTAAGGCCGTTTTCCTTTTTGGTATCGGTAACGGGTACCACCTCGCCATCGGGGAAAACCAGTTCGCCGGTATCGCCTACCTGGCCGCCGCTTTCGGCGTAGAACGGCGTTTTATCCAGCACTATTTGGTATTGCTCCTTGCCTTTGGCGGTTACTTTGCGATATTTTACCACGTGGGCAATGCTTTCGGTTTCATCGTAGCCGGTAAATTCAACGGTATCATCATCTTTTAAAACTATCCAGTCGCCGGTATCAATGGCGGTAGCAGCGCGGGAGCGAGTTTTTTGTTCGGATAGTGCTTTATTGTAGCCCTCAATATCAACAGTAAACCCTCTTTCACGTGCCATTAATTCGGTTAAGTCAATAGGAAAGCCGTATGTATCAGACAATTCAAAAGAATTCTTTCCTGAAATTTCATTCTGATAAGGAGTTCTCGTAACGCTACTATCCTCATTAATAATTATTTGATCTCCTGTCACTACAGATGTCATTTCACTAAATCTTCGTATACCTGAAGATAATGTTCTTAGAAAAGCAACCTCTTCCTCAAAAATTACCTTTTGTACAAAATCTTTTTGATTCCATAATTCATCAAATACTCCTTTAAATTGCTCAGCTAGTAAAGGCACCAGCGTATTCAGAAATGGCTCTTTAAAGCCTAAGTACTGGTATTGATAACGCACAGCTCTGCGAAGAATGCGCCGAATCACATATCCAGCTTTATTGTTTGATGGCAACTGACCATCAGCGATAGCAAAACTAATTGCTCGAATATGATCAGACATTACACGCATTGCAATCGCTTCTGTTTGTCCATCTCCGAGTGAAATAGTTGCATCAAACGATTCTCCGCTTTTTTTGGTGTATGTGACTGGAATTGGAGAATGTTGCGGACTTCCGTAGGCTATATTACTTTTCTCCGCAATGAACTGTATCAGTGGTTGAAAAACATCAGTATCATAATTTGAAGTTTTACCTTGCAATACCCTCACCAAACGCTCAAAACCCATCCCGGTATCTACATGTTTATTAGGTAAAAGTTTTAATTCCGTTTCACGAGTTGCTTGATTCTTCCAAATCCTATTAAACTGCATGAATACATTGTTCCAGATTTCTATTACCTGGTCATGGTCGGCGTTTACCAGCGTTGCACCGCTTACGGTATTCCGCTCGGCATTGGGGCGACTATCAAAATGTATTTCCGAGCATGGACCACACGGGCCGGTTTCGCCCATCTCCCAAAAGTTATCTTTTTTGTTGCCGGGGAGGATATGGTCTTCGGCTACGTATTGTTTCCACAATTCGTAGGTTTCGGTATCTTTTGCCAGGCCTTCCTTTTCGTCGCCTTCGAAATAGGTTACGTACAGGCGGTCTTTTTCCAGTTTGTAAACCTCGGTAAGCAATTCCCAGCTCCAGGCAATGGCTTCTTTTTTAAAGTAGTCGCCAAAGCTCCAGTTGCCCAGCATCTCGAACATGGTGTGGTGATAGGTATCAATACCTACTTCTTCCAAGTCGTTATGCTTGCCGCTCACGCGCAGGCAGCGCTGGGTATCGGCCACGCGCGGGAATTTGGTAGGTTCTTCGCCCAGAAATATGGCTTTAAACTGGTTCATCCCGGCGTTGGTAAACATCAGGGTTGGGTCGTTTTTAACCACTATTGGTGCCGAGGGGACGATGGTATGTCCTTTTGCTGCGAAAAAATCTAAAAAAGCCTGGCGGATTTGGGTAGCTGTCATAAGGTGCAAAGATAGGGTTTAGTCCGAAAGTTGGAAAGACGGAAAGTCCGAAAGTGTAAGGACTGTTTTTGTCTTCGCGTTGCAAACGCTGAACCATGTTAAGCACTCGTTGCAGATGAGCGCAAGATATATGGCGTTATGTTAATCATCTCATTATGCATAGGAAATATTTATTCATTATCGACTGGCTTATGCCGCTCATGGCCGCGGGGGCCTAGTTACTTTTGGCTTGACCCAAAAGTAACCAAAAGGTCAAGTCAGCAGAGAGGCTTCTTTGCCGCACAGGGCCTTTGCACTGCAAATCAGGCAAAACCTGGGCTGTATTTATTTGCCCCTGTTTCGCACATTGCCACCGCTTCAGCAAAACATACTATGCCCCGCAACCGCACCGCCCTGCATTGTTTTGCCTGATTTCGCCCGAAGCTTATCTGCTGACGGGAAGATTGTTTAAAGTGTTTTTTTTGTTTTTATTGTTTTTTTTGCAATCTGTGTTTTGATTGTTGTTACCGTTTATTTTGCTTTTGTGGTTATTTGCGTTAGTGATAGTAGCGGATACCGGCTTCGTGGCTAAGGCCTGTGCAGTATGAGCGGATAGCACGGGCCCCGATAGCATCGGGGCAACGCCCAAAATATCCTACGAAATTCGAAATCATAAACTATCTTTGTACATGCCTTACAAGGAACGCGAGATAAATAAAATGTATTATACCATGGGCGAGGTTGCGGCGATGTTCGACGTAAACCAATCGCTTATACGTTTTTATGAGAAGGAGTTTGATGTTCTGCAACCTAAAAAGAACAAAAAGGGCAACCGCTATTTTACCCCGGAAGATATTGAGAACCTCAAAATCATTTTCCACCTGGTACACGATAAGGGCTATACGCTTAACGGTGCCAAGGAGCATTTAAAAAATAATTCGGGGGATGTGAAGGATACGCAGAAGGTGATTAACTCGCTGGAAAACCTCAAAAAATTTCTGCTCGAAGTACGCGACCAGTTGTAATTTACCGGGGAAAAGTTATCTTTATTTCCAAATGGAACAGACTTACGAAGTTTTGAAAACTTCGTAAGTCACTATCAACACGAAACCTTACCCATGATACCTAATCACAAGGGCGAAATCCCTTTTGTATTATTAATTATACCGTATTTGCTGGGGCTGGGTATTGGGCTGAACTTTTTGTCGGATGCTTATATTTTGCCGCTGGTTATTGTTATTGCTGTATTGTGCATCCTGTTTATCAGCCTTAACATAGCTTACAAGCGCTTTAATATTTATAGGGTTAGATGGCTTGGCGGTGTATTGGTAAACCTGATACTGTTCCTGTTTGGCTGTATCAGTATAACGGCTTACAGCGAATTAAACAAAGCCGATCATTTTTCAAAACAGCCGGCGCAATGCTTAGCCGTCAAAATCAATAACGAACCTGTACTGAAAAACGGCTTGTTAAGGTTTACCGTAAAGATTGAGGAAAATATAGACAGCACTAAAAAACTACCCGCCAGTGGTACTTTGCTTGTTACCATAAAGGATAGCGCTGCAAAGGGCCTTTATTATGGCGATGAGCTATTGATACCCGCGAACTACACACCTATCGACCCTCCTTTTAACCCCGCTGAGTTTAACTATAAAGCTTACCTGGCCAATAAAAATATTTATTACCAGTCGTTTTTGTACCACGGGCAGTATGTGGTGATTGGCCATAACGCGGGCAATGCCATCATAGCTTATTCGTTGCGTTTAAGACAGCGGCTAATAGAAAAGCTAAAAACCAACATGCATGATACTGCAGCCATAGCTGTAGCATCAGCCTTAATATTAGGTTATAAGGCCGATTTAAGCAGTGATGTGGTACAGGCGTATTCCAAAACCGGCGCTATACACGTGCTTACTATTTCGGGGCTGCATGTGGGCATTATTTACCTGTTGCTGAGTTTGATATTCAGCTTTTTAAATCCATACAAATATGGCAGGGTGGTGAAAGCCGTGCTTATTATTTCCCTTATCTGGTACTACGCCTTGCTTACCGGCCTGGCGCCGGCGGTTTGCCGCGCTTCGGTAATGATAAGTCTGGTAATTATTGGCCGAACGTATAGCCGTTACCTCAATACCTTAAACCTGCTGGCAGCATCGGCATTTATTATGCTGCTGTATAATCCATTTTTAATTGCCGATGTAGGGTTCCAGCTCTCCTACCTTGCCATTGGCGGCTTAATTATTTTCAGGCCGGTGGTTTATGGCTGGTTGAAGTTTAGGAATTGGTGGGCGGATAAAATATGGTCGTTATGCTCCATATCCATTGCCGCGCAGGTAATTACATTCCCGTTGAGCGCGTTTTATTTCCACCAGTTCCCGGTTTATTTTTTGTTGAGCAATATACTGGTGATTATTCCCGTAACCCTTATTATATATGCAGGTTTGCTTGAATTGCTGCTGCCGCAGATGGCCTACGTATCAAAGGCCTTGGGTTATGTATTGGAGAAAACCATATTATTAATGAATAAAGCGCTATTGTTTATTGAACATGCGCCATTTGCAAGCATTAACAAAATATGGATAAACTCTGCCGAGTATTTATTGTTATATGCCATAATCATCAGCCTGTTTTACTTTTTGCATGATAAAAAAGCATGGCAGTTTAGATTTGGTTTGATTTGTATGCTATTACTCAGTATAAATATCTGCTATAAAAAAATTGAAGCTCAGCGTAGCAACACTATTGCCTTTTTAAACATGCGTAAACATACGGGCATTGTACTGAGGCATGGCACACAGGCAGTTGTGTTATCTGATTTAAGCGATACGGATAAAAACTACCAATACTCGGTACAGCCTTATCTGGATAGCAGCGGGATTGATAAAGTGAGCGTATGTAATTTGCAGCAGAATATCCGGTCGGCATATGTGTTAAAAAAGGGTAATTTGCTGCAGTTTGGTAATGAAAGGATTTTGATACTAAATAAGCAAGCCGATAATATTTTATTAAACAACAAGCTAAATACCAATTACCTGTATATCACCGGCAACCCGCATACTGATATAAATACACTCAACAAAAACTATACTTACCAAACGCTGGTTATAGATGGCAGCAATACGGACAACTTAATAAACAACTTACAGCAAAAAATGCAAAATTGCAGGGTATTAAAGCGTAACAATTCGATGGTTTTGGTATCCAATCAGCAATAAAATTTGGCGACAAAAAATAAAAACCTTAAATTGACTAATAAATCTAAATATCAAACTATGAACATCAAAACTTTAACCGCTATCCTGGGGGTAGCTTTAACAACAATGGCCTTTAAGGCAAGCGCGCAAAAAGCATACACTCAAGGTGTTATATCTTATGATACAGAGGTACGCGGCAACCCTGCTACTGCTAAAATATATTTCACACCCGATTCATCGGCTACAATTGTATCGTTTGGTGCCGGTACTTTTGAAATATTATCTAATGCCAAGCACGATTATTTTGCAGTTATATTAAACATACCTGTTGCAGGCTTAAAAAAGGCAGGTATTGCCAGCCCGTCCGAGATTGAAGAAGGTTTGGCTATGTTACCATCATTTACATATACGCCCACTGCCGAAACCAAGCAAATAGCAGGGTTTAATTGCAAAAAAGTTGTAGCCAAAGAAGCTAAAAGCGGCAAGAGCTATGATATATGGATAACCAATGATATAACGCTGCCGCAAACCGCCTTCCCATATTATTATGCTGCAATTGGCGGGGTGCCCGTACAATATACAAGTTTTATGCAGGGGCAGGAAACAACCATCACCATAAAAAGCATAACTGACGATAAAGCGCCTGCCGGCACATTTGCTATCAGCAATGATTTTGAAAAGGTTACAATGGAAGAGCTAAACGCTCATTAATTAGTCTATAGTCTTAGG
>Ga0302309_10004209_pt1 | contig 10771 bp, 9 predicted proteins | sample III_Palsa_N1_1_FD_200453 | JGI IMG/M metagenome (GOLD analysis project Ga0302309, IMG submission 200453) | Peat permafrost microbial communities from Stordalen Mire near Abisko, Sweden - III_Palsa_N1_1 | ecosystem: Environmental > Terrestrial > Soil > Palsa > Peat permafrost | place: Sweden... | reverse complement strand
CGGAGCAGGCTGATGGCAACGTCCGGCATCCGTTCACCGGCCACTTATCACAAGTGCCTAAAGGAATTGATCGGCAGCGAGTACATCATTTATGAGCCTTCCTTTGATAAGCACATCGCAAGCAGGGTCATCTTAGTTACGGACAAAACGGGTATGTAGAGTGAACAGCTTAAAACCATTTGCGATACACCGTATCGCGATAAACAATATCGGGATATTCTATCCCGCATTAAGGAGCAAGATACTATTATGAAAAGCAAATTTTTAAAGATTTTTTTTGATGGCAGCCTTTACGAAACGCGTGTTTTATTTTATACCGCGAGATTTTGTACCAGGGGAATTTGTGCCGCGAGGTTTTGTATCCGGGGACTTTGTACCGGGATATTCGATCGTCCTTATGCGAAAAGCATAAGGAGCAAGCGGAAGCTGGGCGGAGCCCTGCTTTGCTTGCCTTACGCTATCGCTACAGGGGTTTTGCGTATCCTCCGGGGATACTTAGCGCGGTTTTTAACCGAAAAATAAAAGAAAATAGAATACTTCGTGGTATTCGCTGTATCGGGATATCATAAAAACTAGGAGAAATTGAAAATGGAAGATATTAATGTAAAATCAGTACGCTACCCGGAAGTAACCGATCAAAAGTTTGAAAAGATCGCCCTTAAACTAGGCAGGACAAAACGCCGGGTCTTTATCCAAATGGTCGATTATTTCTATAAAAGCAAGAAGGATCCGCTGGACCTGAATGATGAACTGCTTAAAAATACGCTGTTGAAGAACCACCAGCAATACATTGGTTTTATCAAAATGCAGGAACAAATGCTATTGGTGCCGATCAAATCTTTGATCGAAAAGATAGGCGGATCCCAACGCCAGATCATTGACCGGTTTAATACCGCAGTACTGGATCATAATGTAGATGTGCTGAATAACCAGCAGGCCCTTGCAGCGATGATGGCTGAAGTCGGGCGTCTAATGGAAGCGATATTACATAGCCAAAAGGACAAAGAAACACTGAAAGCGCAGTTTGTCTCCATACTGGAGGCATATATCAAAGCGCGGGAAGCATTTACGATGATGACAGCAGCAAGGGAGAAAGAAGAACTTATTGCCACGACCAAAAAGCAAGTGACTTTATTATAATAACATGACCGGCCAATGTTCATCAACATAAGTGATAGTAAAGAAGCTGCCAATAAGGGCAGCAGCGGCGCGCTGGTGCATTACCTGGAAAAGGAGAACCGGCTGAATAAGAAAAGCGAACCTGAATATTGGTTCAACGGCCAGCAAATAAAAGTAGATCCGTATGAGGTAATGAAAATCATAGATGGGAATATTGCCAAATTAGGCAGAGCCGACGCCAAATTCTTTTTAATCAATATCAGCCCGAGCCAAAAGGAGATCGCTTTTTTAAAGGAGCAATATGGCGAGCAGGGCGCCAAGGATCAGCTCAAAGGGTTTGCCGTCAGGGTAATGGATGCTTATGCGCAAAACTTTAAACGCGAAGGAATAAACAGCCACGAAGACCTCGTGTGGTTCGCCAAGCTGGAAAACCACCGGTATTACATGCACAAAGACCCCGAAGTCAAACAAGGCATAAAAAAGCGTGGCGACCGTAAGCAAGGCGAACAGCTTCATGTACAGGTCATTGTTTCCAGGAAAGATACCACCAATACAATCAAGCTTAGCCCAATGAATACTTCACGAGGCAGGAATGAGGAGCACTCCAAAAAAATGGGCCAGTTTGACCGGGTGGGCTTTAAGCAGTGTGGTGAAACACTCTTTGACGAATTGTTTGAATTTGACAGGCTGATAAAGGATACCATGGCTTATGCCAATACGCAAAAGAATGGCAGCCTGGAGGAACGAATGGAAATTGATGCATTAGAAATATCAGAGCGCTATGCTGGTTATAGCGATGAAGAAAAAAGCATTACGCAACGAACGTCAGATATCGAGCATTCGCAAAATGGATTTACTACTCCCATAACTATTGACATCCGTGACGATGTTGATGATGAAGCTATATATGGAAGGAACAGGCATCGGAAAAGGCAAGGGAGAAGTAATACAAGGTAACTGATTTGACAAGGAACCCTTGTTTGCCACAAAATCTCCAACGATTAATTATGATTCCCGAAATCTTTAACTTTTGCTTTAACTTTCTCGTGTATTTCTTTCTGAATAACGTCATGTATTATATTGGGATCGATCCGAAAGGCATAAGCCATTGTATTAATATGGAATACGGTAAATTTTTCAGGATTAGATAATTTATTATGATAAGCCTCATAATTAATGCCCAATAATTTAGCGACCTTAGTTGGGCTCCGTTTTACTAATTGATACATCTTGCTTATTTTTCCAGATAGAAATAAAGTCTGTATATCCTCAAAATTAGGATCTATAGGGATCTCGTTGTCCGCTTTTGAAATATTCCAATTAGCCATACTAAGTATTTACTTACCCAATATGTGTAAATGTTAACTTTATAGTTATAAATAAGAACTATTCGTAAGTTAAAATTTGTTATTAGTAATTTTTAAATTACTTTTGATATGTAATTATCAATAAATTAAATGAATTAAATACGAAGTCATAAATTTGCGGCACTAACATTGATTTAATGGAGGTGCTCACAAGAACCTCAAAATCCGCACGAACGTAGGAAATTCAAGGATACAAGAGGAAGTGAGCACCCGGAACCCTATATTCTTAGGGAGCCGGGTCTACTTGCGGAACTTGTATCCTGGTACTATTTTCGAATAGTAGCTGTTTGAATAACAGCATCGTCCTACGCGATCCCTCGTGCGGATTACAACCAATGGTGACCCGGCTCCCTCGGGAGTTTAATTCTCCGATTTGGCTTGAGGTTTTGATAAAAATCAAAACGATGAAGTCACAAAACAAGCTCTTACTTGAACTAAAAATTTCCCACTTAAAATTCGGCGGGTTGATTTTTCTTTTAAATTATTGTCTTTCCCTGAAAAGCTTGTTAAAGAATATTATTTGTGCTCCTGAATAAATATTGGGACAAACGGCAATCTAAGATCAGCTTAATAGTTAATAGTCAATTTCAGGTTGCCGTTTTCCGTTTTATAGTCTTATCTGACTAATCTTTTATCCAACTCAACTAAAGAAATTTCGATGAAAAAAATTCTACTATTCATAGTACTGGCCACGCTTTGCCTAAATTTCACGACACAAGCGCAGGATAAATCCATCATCACCGCCCTTAAAATCGGCGATCAGGTTCCCGAAATTATCATTAACTACCCTGGCAAATCCGCCAAAATATGTGATTTCGGGGACAGGTTGCTGATACTGGACTTTATGAATACCTATTGCGGCAGTTGCATTGAAGCACTACCCCGTTTGGATTCATTACAAAAAAAATATGCAGATCGCCTACAGATCATCGTCGTAAGTAATGAAACTGCAACCCGGATACTGGCATTCTTTAAAAATAATGTGATTGCCAAAGAAGTTTCCTTGCCATTTGTCACTGGCGACAAGGCTCTGAACGGCCTGTTTCCACATGAATTCGTCCCTCATGAGGTCTGGATTTATAAAGGTACTGTCAAAGCAATAACTACCGCTGAGTATGTTAATGGAAAAAATATCGAAGATATTTTAAACCAGGTTCCTGTTAATTGGGAAGTCAAAACAGATTTAGCCGCTTATGATTATCATTCGCCCCTATTGGTAATCAACCCTCAAAATCTAAATGGACAGCATACCCCATCAACAGTTTATTATACAACCTTAACCGGGCATTTGCCTGGAGTGGCAACCCGCTATACCCGTGAAACAGATTCGGTGAACCAGGTTATTAAGCTGCACCTCGTCAATTACAGTATCCTTGATCTTTACCGGTTCACATTGGATAAGCCCAATGATTTTCCATACAGTCATATTAGGATAGCTGCTAACCATCCTGAACGCTTTATTTATCGGCATAATCCGGAATACCGTGATGTGTGGAACAACAAAAATACGTGGTGTTATGAAGGTGTATTTCCTGCAACAACTTCTGAGAAAGCTATCCGGGAAAAAATTAAGATTGACCTTGATTTTTATTTACACCTAAAAAGCAGCATTGAAACGGTTAGTGCGAATGGCTTTTTATTAACCAGGGATACTTCCCAAACCCCGTCTTTAAAATTTGCGGGTGAGAAAACATCGTCGAATAAAGGGCAATTAGATTTTACAACAGTTGATAACCTGCTGGTAAGGTTAAATCACGATTTTATAAATCTCCCCTTTTTCAGCGATTTGCCACCGGACAGCATTATTGATTTTAAAGTAAATCAGGATGTCTTATCAAGTCCCAAAACACTGGAAGAAGCATTGCGGGCTTATCATCTTAGCCTTCAGCCATGTTTAAGAAGTATCCCGATGCTTATTCTTTCCGATACGGATACGCCTATTCAAACTCAACCTTAAACCAAATATCAAATGAGATCTTTAAAGTTTTGCTATTTAATATTAAGCCTGTTGTGCTGTTCTCTTGCTCAGGCTCAAGATATAAACCTAAAGGGTAAAGTAGTTGCCGAAACCAGTATGCCAATAGCCGGTGCAACCATATCTGTAAAGTCTGGCAGGCAAGTTATTTCCACCAACCAGAACGGAGAGTTTAATCTAAAAATACCAATGGGTGCTGTTTTGGATATTACCTGTGTTGGATATGACCGTCAGGAGAAAAGTATTGTAGACAATCAGCCTCTTATCATTACCCTTAAACAACATAAAAGTCTGTTGGATGAGGTAATCGTTCAAGCTTATGGAACAACCACGCAGCGGAAGAACGTCGGTAACATCACCAAGATAACGGCAGAGGAGATTGAAGATCAGCCGGTATCAAACCCGCTTGCCGCATTAGAGGGACGTGTTCCGGGCGTGGTCATTACCCAGACAAGCGGAGTTCCCGGCGCTGCCTTTAATATACAGGTCAGGGGGCAAACGGTTTTAGACGGTAGCTTGTCAACAAGTGATCCGCTGATTGTAATTGACGGTGTTTTTTTTGAACCGGGTAATCAGCCCTCAAATCAATTGCGGTCAGCAGCTAATAACCAATTAGGGCAGGGCGGTTTAAGCCCATTGAACAGCATTAACCCGGACGATATACAAAGTATAGAAGTGCTGAAGGATGCCGCAGCTACGGCTATCTACGGAAGCCGGGGCGCTAACGGTGTAATCCTGATCACGACTAAAAAAGGCAAAATCGGTAAAACGGTGTTTAATGGTAGCGTTTACTCCGGGATCAGTACGGTGCCTTCTTCTATGGGCCTGCTAAATACACAACAATATGTCGAAATGCGAAAAGAGGGATTTAAAAATGATGGCATCACCCCAAGTGCCAATCCTAATGATCCGGGATACGCTCCCGATATTATGTTATGGGATACTACCAGATATACAGACTTTAAAAAACTGTTGATTGGTAATACAGCAAAGACAACGGACGCACAAGGTTCATTGACAGGCGGCGATAAATTGACCCAGTTTCTGATTGGCGGTGCCTATCATCGGGAAACCACGGTTTTCCCGGGTGATTTTGCAGATGCCCGTGCATCCCTGCATTTTAGCCTTAACCATAGCTCTGAGAATAAGAAATTTACGATTGCCTTTTCAGGCGGTTATTCCAATGATAAAAACCAGTTACCCTCAACGGACTTAACCCAATACATTAACCTACCTCCAAACCTCTTATTGCGGGATCAAAGCGGCAACCTGGTTTTTCAGGAAGCAGGGGTCAGTTATGCAACAGTAAATAATATAGTGAATCCGCTTGCCCTCTTAGAACAAACAAGTACCGCAATAACGAAGAACCTTTACAGCAACCTTCAGCTAAACTACAATATACTACCGCAGTTATCGGCCAAAATCAGCCTGAGCTATAATGACTATCTGACAGATGAAGTGTCTCTTATCCCGCAAACATCTATCGATCCTTATATTGCGTCCTATACCCCGGCATCATCTTCATTTGCCAATACTGACCTGAACAGCTGGCTGATCGAGCCCCAGCTCAATTACACAAAAACCATCTGTAAAGGTACTTTAAGCGTCCTGCTGGGCGCTACGCTGGAAAACAAAAATTCAAAAAGTACCGTGATCCAGGCTACCAATTATTCTAATGACTTGTTATTGAATAATCCAGCGGCAGCAGGGTTGGTTACAGCGGATATTGAACAAACAACTTATCATTATGAAGCGATATTTGGCAGGCTGAATTATAACTGGCAGGGAAAGTATATCCTTGACGGTACATTCAGGCGCGATGGTTCAAGCAGGTTTGGCCCTAATAACCAGTTTGCTAATTTTGGAGCTTTAGGAACAGGGTGGATTTTTTCCGATGAACAATTTATCCGGCAAAATATATCGTCGCTGAGCTTTGGCAAACTCAGGGCCAGTTATGGTATTACGGGCAATGACCAGATTGGTGACTATAATTACCTGAGCTTATACCAAAACAGCCCTAATACCTACCAGGGATCGCCAACACTCTTACCAGCAAAGCTATATAATCCCGATTTTCATTGGCAGACGAATAAAAAACTAGAAATAGGCCTGGAATTGGGATGGCTGAAAGATCAGATCTTTTTTAGCGCATCGTGGTACCAGGAAAGAAGCAGCAACCAACTGATTAATTATCCATTACCCAGAGAAACCGGTTTTTCGAGTGTAGTAGAGAACCTGCCGGCACTCGTTCAGAACACGGGTCTTGAACTGGTACTCACCACAAAGAACGTTAATAAAAAATCATTTAAATGGACAACTTCATTCAATGCTACTATCCCATCCAATAAGCTGTTGTCTTTCCCCGGATTGTCCAGTTCGAGTTACAAGGATGAATATGTGGTCGGCCAGCCCTTATCGGTCATATATGGTTATAAATACCTTGGGGTAAACCCTCAAACAGGTATCTATAGTTTTCAGGATGTCAATCAAGATGGCAAATTGAACACAGCTGATTACCAGGTGCTGGGTAATTTGAGTCCTAAATATTATGGAGGCATATTGAATAGCATCACCTTCCACCAATTCCAAATGGATTTCCTTTTTGAATTTAAAAAACAAGAAGGCAAAAATTATCTGGCCCAATTATTTAACAGTTTTCCCGGCACCGTTGCGAACCAGCCAACGATTGTTTTAAACCGCTGGCAGCAGCCGGGAGATGTTGCTAACATCCAACAATTCACAGCGGGTAATAACCAGGCAGCAATAATCGCTGCTAATACGGAACTAAATGTTTCCAACGGGATTTATGGCGATGCTTCTTATATCCGTCTAAAAAATGTCGCGCTGTCCTATCATTTGCCGGAAGCTCTGGTAAAGCGGCTTGGCCTTGCAAGCGGGAAGATATACATCAATGCCCAGAATCTTTTAACCATTACCAAATACGCGGGATTAGATCCTGAAACACAAAATTTCTATGTTTTACCGCCATTGCGCACCATATCAGCTGGCTTTCAATTTTCATTTTAAATCGACTCATCATGAAAAAAATGACCAATCTTCATAACCATAAATATATCACGGCGATCTGTTTGCTCTTTTTGGCCTTTTTGCATTTTTCGTGTAAGAAATTTGTAGATGTTGGGGCTCCACTCAGCGAAGTGGAAAGCTCAAAGGTATTTGCCAATGACCAGGCTACACTTTCAGCGGCATTGGGCGTATATGCCAATATGGGCTTATCGAATCTTTATATTTATTCCGGCGGGGCAACCTTATATCCAGGGCTTAGTGCCGATGAGCTAACTTATACCTCATCAAATACGGAATTGCTTTCCTTCCAGCACAATGCAATTATAGCCAATAACGGTACAGGTATCTATTCCAGGCTTTGGGTACCTGCTTACAGTAATATTTACAATGCGAATGCTATCCTCGAAGGTTTGATATCCTCTTCGGGGCTTTCGGACACACTCAAAAGCCAGATAAAGGGAGAAATGCTCGTTGTACGTTCCCTGAATTACTTTTATCTCATTAACCTTTTTGGTGATGTTCCTTTAGAACTTACAACAAACTACCAGGTCAACAGCACGATGGCGAGGACACCGACAGATAAGATTTATACCCAACTGATCGCTGACCTTAAAACAGCAAGTTTACTGTTAAATTCAAATTACCCTTCATCTGTTAATACCAGGCCGAATAAATGGACGGCAATGGCATTACTGGCAAGGATTTATCTATACCAAAAAGATTGGACAGATGCTGTGGCAACATCTTCTGCCGTTATTAACTCCAGTCAATATAACTTGGAAAGTAATCTGGGCAATGTTTTTTTGGAAGGTTCGGCAGAAACGATCTGGCAGCTGGCTAATGATTATCATAATACAGGGGAAGCTTCCGCATTTGTTCCCTATTCTTCGTCTTCAACGCCCTCATATACCATCAACAGTTACCTGCTTTCTGCTTTTGAACCCGGCGATCAAAGGATGATTAACTGGCTGGGTAAAAATACCGTAAATGGCGTGACTTATTATTACCCCTATAAATATCAAAATCGGTCCTATTCTCCGATTACAGAATTTGAGGTAATGTTTCGTTTGGCAGAGCAATACCTGATACGTGCGGAGGCTGAGGCCCAGCTTGGTGATTTGAATAGTGCGGCTGCTGATTTAAATATAATTCGAAACCGGGCCGGGTTACCTAATACTACTGCGGCTGCTCAATCAACATTGTTGACCGCTATAGCCAGTGAAAGACAAGTTGAACTGTTTTGTGAATGGGGGCACCGCTGGCTGGATTTGAAAAGAACGGGACAAGCCAATGCTGTTCTTGGATTAGAAAAAGCGCCCTATTGGAATCCTACGGTTATCTTGTATCCTATTCCTTTAAGTGAACTACAACTCAACCCGAATTTGGTGCAAAATCCGGGTTATTGAGATACTACAAAGGCACGGTTTTTAGCCGTGCCTTTGATTTAGTAGTTATTCCTGTTTTTGCAATGGAGAAGTATCTCCTGTGGCAGAAGTAGGAAAACTGGTAATCTGGTTGTTAAAACCTCTTACACAATCAGCATCAGTTCCTGCCGGACAAGGCAGGTTATCTTCAGCATAACCTACCGTTTCCTTATCACCGCTATAAGCCTGTGATCCGGAAACAATCTGGCCGCTGCTATTTACAGAATACCAGTAATAGCTGGGTAGATTGGTGTGTTTTTTATCCGGGGCTTTCATAGCGATTGCTGCCCCAACACCTAATACAATGGTTAACATGGCTACTATAGCCATGATTTTACTTTTGAACAGTTTAGTGTTCATAATGATTGAGCTTTTTATAATAGCAAAAAAGGGCTCCAAAAACTTTATATTCGTATAATTATGTTGCGTTTTGCCTTTAGGCAGACCTCACCGGAAACTTTTGCGCCCTGGGTACTTTTGTTTCCATTGGCCCGAATAGCCCTGCACGGCTATTCGGGTTTTTCGGGAATAGTGCAAACTTACGATGGTGAGTAACTCGGTTAGTAATTCTCTTTCGGGCGTAAGTACAGGTAAAGAATGGCGCTACGATTATGGCACAAAACCATACCGATGCGGCCATGTATGCCCTGAAGAAACGGATGCACAGCGTTGCCATAGCGGCTAACATGGTCTTTGAGGCAAAAACCTCTGCCTTGTCCTTAATTGTTGCTGCATCAAACATTTTCATCGGCTTTACAATTTTTCTTTATTGTGCTTAAACAACACTGGCGCAGCCCAGGCACCACCTGCCCTTAACTTCGGCACTTTGTCGATGTTACCTTCGTCCTTTGCATTAGTTCCGGGTGCACTCTGACCAGTACCGGCCCGATTTCCATATGGATGACTTTATCAACAGGGGCCGTCATCCTTTTTACTAATGCTTTTACGCCTCTGGAATAGGCGCACAGCTCCCGGTACTCCCCTTACATTTCCTTGGCAATCCCTTTTACCTGATTATCTGCTATAAATTTCGACATCTGCCTTTTAACTGAGAAGCAAAAAACAGACGAAATTCATGATGCTTTAAGCGAAAAAAGGTGTGTTTTTTGTCGGTTAGTCGTTTTAAAATCACAATTTTTAGAAAAAAGCACCCTATTGATGGTCTGAAGGGGGATAACCAAAGAATTTCCTGAATTGGATACTAAAGCTGTGTATATCCTTATAACCGACTGCACCGTATACTTCAATGACCTGCTTTTTATCTTTTATAAGCATCTGTTTGGCATGTTGCATCCGCACTCTGGTCAAGTACAAATGAGGTGTTATATTAAATTCCTTTTTGAAATTTTCGATCAGTGTTTTTTCTGTAATATTGAATTGCCCGATCAGTTTTTGGTTATTGAGTTCAAAATCAATATACTTTTCTTCCAGGTAATCCCTTATGCGGTATATAGGGTGAGATAGTTTGATTTGTACGAGTCTTTGATATTCGGCAATGATCCTTTTCAGGATGCGGGATTGCGCTGATTCAAGATCATGTTTTTCTGTTTCCTTCAGGTTAAACAGCACCAGCAGGTCGTCAGATATTTTCTTATTCATCACGCAAGCGGGCATGTGTCCATATAAAACTTCGTGATCATCCATTTCTTCCACGAACGGATTTAGCCCGAGATAGCTGTTTATTTTCATTTGTAACCACCGGGGCCGTAACGTAAAACAGCATGTGCGGTGTGTCCCGGCAGATAGATGGTAAAAATATTCCGCCGGTTCATTATAGGTCGCATAGCAGATACCTTTTCCCGCTTGCGCAATTGGCTGTTGATCGGGAGTGAAAAATGCAATTTTTCCTTGTAGCATAA
>Ga0302309_10004208_pt1 | contig 10773 bp, 10 predicted proteins | sample III_Palsa_N1_1_FD_200453 | JGI IMG/M metagenome (GOLD analysis project Ga0302309, IMG submission 200453) | Peat permafrost microbial communities from Stordalen Mire near Abisko, Sweden - III_Palsa_N1_1 | ecosystem: Environmental > Terrestrial > Soil > Palsa > Peat permafrost | place: Sweden... | reverse complement strand
GAAATAATTCCGGGAGTCCTTTTTTACTCTTATTTCTCGACCACGAGAAAGGAGAAGGTAGGGTTCTTTGAGCATAGCATCCTGGTGTTGCAGGTTTCGGGTCATTTTGCGTTGGAAACTTCCAGTGGCAGGATTTCGATGAGAACCGGCGAGATGCTGCTGATCCGTAAAAATCAACTGGGAGAAATTACCAAAACGCCTCTTGAGGGTGAGGATTATCAAACCATTGTCATTATCCTGAAAGAAGACCTGCTGAGGACGATTGCGCTGGAGGAGCATATAGAAATGGGAGGAAAATACGGCGGCGAACCCAACATTCTTATTCCCAAAAACGATTTTTTGCATGGCTATTTCCAGTCTGTGATACCCTATGTACATCATTCGGAAGAAAAGATAACGGCTGCCCTGGGCATGTTAAAGGTGAAGGAAGGAGTACAATTACTGCTGCATGCCATGCCTGAACTCAAGGAATTCTTATTCGACTTTTCCGAACCCCATAAGATCGATCTGGAAAAATTCATGCTCAGCAATTTTCATTTCAATGTCCCTGTTGAAAAATTTGCGCAGCTGACGGGGAGAAGCCTGGCAGGATTCAAGCGGGATTTTCAAAAGACATTCGGTGGGTCCCCGCGGCAGTGGCTGCAGGAAAAACGGCTGACGGAGGCTCGCCATCTCATCGAAAAAAAGAATAAGAAGTCATCTGAGATCTACCTCGATTTAGGGTTCGAAAGCCTCTCTCATTTCTCGCATTCTTTTAAGAAGAAGTTCGGCAAGGCACCCACGGAATGGGTATAGGAGGGCGGCGTCGTACGAAATATTTTTCCTGTTCTTTCGTTCTTTTTGCAAGATGAGAATTAGCCAATTGACTGATCTATTCCTAAATGTCCTGTCTCCACTCGTTTTGGGTGTTGTGATCTATTGGGCCGGAAACCGGGTTCCCATGCCGATGGCTGTCCGGAATTATCTGCCGGATGGTTTGTGGGCCTATAGCCTGATGTCGGCTATCCTCGTGATTTGGCAAAGGCGAATCGTGATCGGTTGGGTCCTCGCCGTATTCGCCCTTTCCATAGGCTTTGAAACGTTGCAGTATTTTCACTGGATCGCCGGTACTGGTGACCTGTATGATATCCTGACCTATTTTATTTTTTTTGGCATTTCCCTAACCATCAATAGCCGTTATGAAAAACCACAAAAAACATCTCGCCTCTTTTTGCATTTTGGTCGTATTCGCCCTGCTGGCCGTCTCTTCCAGCGTTAATCACATCCACGGTACCGCTTTCAAGTACAACAACCAGGTGGAAGCACCGACGGACAATTGCCTGGTGAAGAATGACGGGACAAAGGTATTTGGGAAGGATATCTCCTGGAATACCGGCGTCCTGGTGAAAAAGACGATTGGTATCGACGGGAAGTATTTCCCCAGGTCGGAGATAAGGGGTTACTTTATGAACGGGAGTTATTACGGTCTGTTTAAGAATGCGTATGGCCGCAGGATCATCCATGGGAAGATAAATGTGTATGTTCAGTGGGCGACGGTGAGCAGCACCACGACTTATAGCAATGGATCCACTTCAAGCCACTCGTATGATGATGCCTATCATTATGTGCAAATGGGTGATGACGGTCCCATGATGCCGCTGACGAGTAAAAGGAGGATCAAAAATATGCTGGAGGCTTGTCCATTGGCAGTGGAAATTGTCGCCCGAAGTGGCGGGAAGAAGGACCCCTACTTTAACCATGCTTTCGACGTGTATAATAACGGCTGTAAGGAATGAGCTAAGGATGTCGGAGTAAAAATAAAGAAGCCGGACGCGAAGTCCGGCGATATTAAAAAGGAAAAACGGACCATAGGTCCGTTTTTAGTGAAGGTTACCGGAGCTCTATCGAACCGCTTATAGCATTATTGCAGTCTATAAAGTGTTGACTCGGTGAACTAGACCTAGCAACTTTTAGGGAATTACATTTTGGTTATAAGTTAAATTTTTTTTTGATAAAATTATATACTATTGAAAATCAATATGATATATTTTCTAAAATGTTCAAAATCTTGTTATCTTTGTGTGTTATTTACTTAAAACTACAATAACTCAGGTCGCCCCAAGTTTAAGCAAACTGTATTCCATCAAAAGTGAACTACGAAATTGTCGAATTGGATGAGCTTTCAGGAAGTAAATCGACTATTTATTCCGTAATCATTGAAGACGAAGAATATACCTTATTCGACTCTTTTGTGGAGGAAAATAGTGTTGATCATCCTGATGAAGTAAAACTAATAGTCAACAAGTTATATCAGATTGGCCACAACTTTGGAGCAAGGGAGCAGTTTTTTAAGCTAGCTGAAGGAAAACCTGGTGATGGTGTGTGCGCCCTTTATGATGAAGAGGATAATAAGTTACGGCAATACTGTATTCGCTATGGTAGCGCATTGATCATCTTGGGCGGAGGAGGCCCCAAGCCACCTCAAATCCGAGCCTGGCAACAGGATGATAAACTCAAAAAAGAAGCCGAATTAATGATTTGGATATCCAGGGACATTATGAAAAGGATGCAGGACGGTGAAATATATTGGTCAAAGGATGGAACGAGACTATTGGGTAATCTAAAAATTTCAGACAATGAAGAATAGCAAACCTGCACGGAAACATAGCAGTGCTTTTGTCAATCAGCTGTTGGCTGAAACCTCTGATGTTGAAAAGGCACAGATAAATAATCGAATGACGTTGGCAACTCGCCTCGATGATCTCATCGCGGCTAAACGATGGAGCAAAAGTGAATTTGCAGCGAAAGTTGGCAAAAGCCCATCCGAGATTACCAAATGGTTGAGTGGCACCCAAAACTTCACAATCGACACGTTGACCGAAATATCACTTGCTTTTAACCTTTCGGTAGGGGAACTGTTTGCCGCCCCCCGACCGAAAATAATTAATCATATACATCTTCTGGTTAAAGCAATAAAATCAGAGCCCATCCCTTTCAATGAATCGGTTGGTAAAAAGACTATAGACTCAACGTCGGGTACCTTCAATAGTAATTATCCGGCCCAGAATTTTTCGTTATCAACGTTTAGTAATGCACAATCATAAGATTCATGGAAAATATCGAACCAAAGACAGAATACCATTTAAAAGGCATTGAACTAATCAGATGCACGATTAACACTCCTGAAGGAGCTCCGGCGCTTAATTTTAATTTTTCAATTAGTTTGCAAACGCAACTGGACGTGATGCCGAGAACATTGACGGTGATTGTAAATGTCGATGTGATATCAGATGATCAAAAAAATGTCTTCGGATCAATATCTGTAAACAACGTTTACCAAATCATAAATTTTGAAGAGGCCTTTAAACTGGATGCGCAGAATCAGTACGAAATTCCGCCAAAACTGTTGGAAGCAATCGGGTCGACCTCGCTTTCTACCACGCGAGGAATCATGTATTCCTTATTCAAAGGCACGTTCTTGAATAATGCACTTTTGCCCCTGGTTGATCTGCCGAAATTAAAACAGTATTAATAGAAAATGAGCTGACGCTCTAGCTGAATATTATCTACAAAAAGTAAAAATGATCACCGAATGGTGATCATTTACAATGCGGCCGAATAAGGCCTCTGTGTGGAGAATACCGGAGTCGAACCGGTGACCTCTTGCATGCCATGCAAGCGCTCTAGCCAACTGAGCTAATTCCCCTTCTTTCGAAGCCAATCGTCAAGCTGCATTGGGCAGGCGGTCTGATTGGGGAGTGCAAATATATAGGATTTTGGATTAAACAATTCAAAAATCAGGGGTGTTATTTACCTTTACGTGGTCATTCAAAATCAATTTTATGGGTGTCTGGAGGCAGATTGAAGAATACTTCTACATTAAAAAGCGGGACCCGAATGCGCCGAATTCGCAATGGATGCGGTACATGCATGGGATTAACCGAATTTCCATTTTTATGTTCCTGATTGGATTGATCATTCTGTTGATCAAGTTATTCGTTATCAAACATCATTAGGGAAGTAGGGGGAGGGTCACCGGCGGGTCATGAATTGCAGGATGCTGGCGGCGGCGTTGGCGGAGGCATGACCACCCTTGCTGAGCAATTCCTTGAGGGCATGGTAGTCAGTCTGCAACTGCCTGCGGCGGTTTTCATTGTGAAGCAGGTCGTCCAATTCCCGGCGGAGGTTTTCGGGGGTCAGGTCATCCTGGATCAACTCTTTCACGACCAGCTTATCCATGATCAGATTAACGAGGGAGATGTATTTTACCCGGATGAGCCGTCTGGCGATCTGGTAAGAGACGGTGCTGCCTTTGTAGCAGACGATCTCGGGCACGCCGAACAATGCTGTTTCCAGTGTGGCGGTGCCGGAGGTGACACAAGCGGCCTGTGCCTGCAGCAGCAGAGCGTAGGTCTGGTTACAGACGGAAGAGACATTAGGATAGGGTGCCAGCAGGCTATCGTAGAATGCCGGCTCCTGGCCGGGGGCCTGGGCGACGACGAATTGAAGGTCGGGGAAAAAGCGGCTGGCTTCCAGCATCACGGGCAGTTTTTTCAAGATCTCTTGTTTTCTGCTGCCGGGCAGGAGGGCAATGACGGGTTTGGAAAAGCGGGGGAATGTGGGGAGGGGCGCGGATGCGGGGGCGGAGTGGTCGGCGCGGAAACGGTCGATGACTTCGACGAGAGGATGGCCGACGTATTCGACGTCATAGTTCCATTTTTGGTAGAAAGCCGTTTCGAAGGGAAGGATCACCAGCATTTTGTCGACTGTCTCGCGGATCTGGCGCACGCGGCCTTCTTTCCAGGCCCATACCTGGGGCGAAATATAATAGATAATCCGAAATCCCTGTCCGCGGGCCCATTTGGCGATGCGCATGTTGAAGCCGGGATAGTCAATGAGAATGAGGGCATCGGGGCGGTATTGCAGGATGTCCTGCTTGCAAAAGTCAAGGTTGCGGAAGATGGTGCGGAGGTTCATCAGTACTTCGGCAAAGCCCATAAAGGCAAGATCTTTATAGTGCCTGACGAGATCGCCGCCTGCGGCTGCCATAAGATCGCCGCCCCAGCAGCGGACGGAAGTGGAGGGGTCGAGTTTTTTGAGCTCTTTGATGAGGTTGCTGCCATGGAGGTCGCCGGAGGCTTCGCCGGCAATGATGTAATACTTCATGCGGGGCGAAGATACGACGCTTTTTTTCTTATCTTGTCGTTCAAAGCTACTACATATATGCCTGTATATAACCGTCGTTCATTCGTGAATGCGCTGGGGACGTTCTCAGCCACGGCTTTTCTGGCTTCCCTGACGCGTCCGGCCTGGAGCCGTAACCTGGACAAGGCGCTGATGACGGCGGAACATCGTGCCCCCGAACAACTGGCGGGCGACGAAGACTTCTGGTATTATGTACAACAATCCTTTACCGTTTCGCCGGAGATTATCAACCTGAACAATGGCGGCGTTTCGCCTTCGCCGAAGGTGGTGCAGGATGCGATGAAACGGTATCTCGATTTCTCCAATGAAGCACCGAGTTATTATATGTGGCGGATACTGGATCAGGGCCGTGAGCCGTTGCGCAAAGACCTGGCAAGGATTGCCGGCTGCTCGCCTGAAGAAGTTGCGATCAACCGCAATGCCAGCGAAGCGTTGGAAACGGTGATCTTCGGTCTCAACCTGAAGGCCGGCGATGAGGTGGTCCTCTGCAAATACGACTATCCGAATTGTATCAATGCGTGGAAACAGCGGGAACTGAGGGATGGGATAAAACTGGTTTGGGTAGACCTTGAATTGCCCAGTGAGGACAACGATTACATGGCTGCTCAGTATATCAAAGCCTTTACGCCGAAAACAAAGTTGGTTCATGTGACGCACGTGTATAACTGGAACGGGCAGATCGTACCGGCGCGAAAGATAGCGGATGCGGCGCATGCGAAGGGTATCGAGGTACTGGTGGACGGGGCTCATAGTTTTGCCCATTTTGAATACAGCATTCCCTCGCTGGGCGCGGATTATTTTGGCACAAGCCTGCATAAATGGCTGGCTGCCTGTATAGGCAGCGGGATGCTGTATGTGAAGAAGGACAAGATACCGGCGCTTTGGCCGTTTTTTGCAGCACCAGATGCGAAGCAGGATAATATCCGGAAATTCGAGAACCTCGGCACGCGGCCATTCTTTATCGAGCAGGCGATCGGAAAGGCGATTGCATTTTACGATATGATTGGTCCGGCCCGGAAGGAACAGCGGTTATTCTATCTGAAGAACTACTGGATGACGGCGGTGAAAGATATTCCCAGGGTGAAGCTGCATACTTCGCTGAAACCGGGGTATGCCTGTGCCATCGGGGTGGTCAGTATCGAAGGCAAGACGCCGCAGGAACTGGACAACTACCTTTTCGACGAATACAAGATCCATACGACGAATGTCAATTGGGAGAAAGTCAGCGGCGTACGTATAACGCCAAACGTCTATACCACAACGAAAGACCTGGACAAGTTGATCACCGCGATAGGGGAGTTCGCCAAAACCTAGGATAGAGCACACATGAAGAGAGAAATCAGTTTATTACAGGCGACCTCCATCAATATGATCGACATGGTAGGCATCGGGCCTTTCGTGATGCTGTCTGTGGTGATAAGGTCTGTGGGCAGCAATCTTTTTATCTGGGCCTGGGTCTTCGGGGCTTTTACGGCGTTGGTGGACGGAATGATCTGGAGTGAATTGGGTGCGGCGTATCCGCTGGCAGGCGGCAGCTATAATTTTTTGAAGGAGGCCTATGGGAAGAAGGGGGGGCGGCTGATGTCCTTCCTTTTCGTGTGGCAAACATGCCTGTTATCGTCGCTGGTGGTGGCATCGGGCGCGATAGGCTTTGCGCAATATTTCAATTATCTTATTCCGCTGAGCTTTTGGGAAGAGAAAGGGGTGAGCGCGCTGCTGGTGATGCTGATCACGGTCCTGCTGTACCGGAATACCCGGGAGATTGGCAGAATATCGGTTTTTTTGTGGGCGGGGGTCATCATTACGATGCTGTGGATCATCATCAGTGGCTTGACGCATCGCCAGGTGGCGTATTCTCCATTGCCGGTGGGAGGAGAATCTATGTTTAGCGGTACGTTTGCGTTACTGGTCGGGCAAGCATCTGTCAAGACGGTTTACAGTTACCTTGGCTATTATAATGTTTGCCACCTGGGGGGTGAGATCCGCAACCCGGGCAGGAATATTCCGCGCAGCATTTTCATCTCCATTATTTGTATTACCCTTCTCTACCTGGCTATGAATTGGAGTGTTGTCAGCGTGATCCCCTGGCGGCAGGCTATGCAATCCAAATTCGTGATCAGTCTTTTCATGGAAAAGCTGTATGGAACCCGGGCGGCGCAGATAGCGACGTTACTGGTGCTATGGATAGCGTTTGCGTCACTGTTTGCCGTTGTGCTGGGTTATTCCCGGGTCCCTTATGCCGCGGCGGCGGACGGCAATTTCTTTCCTTTTTTTGCCAAACTTCATCCCCGGAAGGATTTTCCTTATATCTCGCTGTTGTTTGTGGCCGGGCTGGGGCTGGTATTCAGCCTGCTCTTGCGGTTGGAAAATGCGATCAGCGCTATCCTGGCGATGCGGATACTGGTGCAGTTCGTGGCACAGTCGATTGGGGTAGTGATGTTGCGCAGGCGAAAGGGGACTGCCGGTCTGCCTTTCAAGATGTGGCTGTATCCTTTGCCGGTCATCCTGTCGGTATCGATCTGGTTGTTCATCTGGTATTCCACGGGCATTGCGGCGTTGTTGGGGCTTTTCCTGACTGCATTTGGCGTAGGGGTTTTCTATGTGGCCCGAAATGGCTGGAAGCAGCCCATGGAAGCTACCGGTCTTGAAAACGAGGTGGTAAGCTAAAAGGAAAATAACGTAGTTTGCAAACCGAAAAATAATGATTGTTATGCAACGCAGAAAATTTCTTCAGCAAAGTGTGATAGCCGGCGCGGGCGTGCTGGTGGGTGGGAAAGCGATAGCGGGTACAGGGGTGATGGGCGCCGACGGATTCCCGGTGGTGCGGATACCGGCGGCGCAGCGCAAGTTCAAAAGCGAGGCGGTTGAAAAGATCATCCGGGAAGTGCGGGAAAATATCGGGAATAAGGAATTGGGCTGGCTGTTCGAGAACTGCTATCCGAATACGCTGGATACGACGGTGAATTTTGAGCTGATAGGCGGCAAGCCGGATACTTATGTGATCACGGGCGATATAGATGCAATGTGGCTGAGGGACAGCAGCGCACAGGTATGGCCGTACCTATCCCTTTGTAAGCAGGATAAGGACTTGCAGCAACTGATCAAGGGGGTGATCCACCGCCAGGTGATCTGTATCCTCCGCGATCCATATGCGAATGCCTTCTATAAAGACCCGAACAAGATCAGCGAATGGAAGGCTACGGATGTGACGGATATGAAGTCGGGCATCCACGAACGGAAATGGGAGATTGACAGCCTCTGTTATCCGATCCGGCTGGCGCACGGGTATTGGGAAACGACGGGTGATGCGAGCCCTTTCGATGCGGACTGGCTGATGGCGATGGGAAAAGTGCTGCAGACGTTTAAGGAGCAGCAGCGTAAGGATGGCCATGGACCTTATACGTTCCAGCGCAAGAGCCAATTTGCTACGGACAGTGTCCCGATGAAAGGCTACGGTTATCCTACGAAAAAAGTTGGCCTGATCCATTCGATGTTCCGGGCAAGCGATGATGCGACGATTTTCCCTTTTCTGATACCGGACAATTTATTTGCCCTGAGCAGTCTGCGGAACCTGCGGACAATGCTGCAGGCTTTGTCGATCGGTAAGGAGTTGGATGGACCGGCGTTTGCGCTGGAGACTGACCTGGTCAATGCATTGAATGAGCATGCGATTGTGACGCATCCGGTATATGGAGAGGTCTTCGTCTATGAAGCAGACGGTTTCGGCAACCACACGCTGATGGATGACGCCAACGTACCGAGCCTGCTGGCGTTGCCATATGTTCAATCGAAACTTTTCACGGGCGACTTATCGGTGCTGAATGCGGATAAACGCGGTTACACGGTCTACCAGAATACACGGCGGATGTTGTGGAGTGAGACGAACCCTTTCTTTTTCAAAGGCAGCGCCGGTGAAGGGATCGGGGGGCCGCACGTTGGAGTGGACATGATCTGGCCGCTGAGCATCATCATCCGCGGGCTGACGAGCCATGACTCGCAGGAGATCGCCGCCTGCCTGAAGCAGCTGCAGCATAGCCATGCGGGGACGGGGTTTATGCATGAATCTTTTCATAAGGATGATGTGTCGAACTATACGCGCAAGTGGTTTGCATGGGCGAATACCCTGTTCGGGGAATTCGTGCTGAAGACTTACCGGGAGAACCCTGCGGCGCTGTCATAGGGCATGGCGAGATGGGCGCGGGGGGCCGGATCAATTGACTGTGACCAGATAATAATTCTTTTTCCCTTTCTGGACGAGGATATACTTTCCATGTAGGAGCAGTGAGCTATCGACTGCCAGTTGAGCGTTCTCCACTTTTTTCCGGTTGATGCTGATGCCGCCGCCCTGGATGAGTTTGCGTGCTTCGCCTTTGCTGGCAATGATACCTGTCTCCGCGAGGAAGGTGACGGCGTCGGGACTTTCGTTGAGACGGGCGGCGCTGAAATCGAAACGGGCGATGCCTTCTATGGATTCCAGGTCTTCTGCGCTGAGGGATTCAGCCGGTGCGGATTGATTGGCGAAAATCTTTTCGGTGTCAGCGAGCGCTTTCTGATAGCCTTCTCCTCCATGTACAAATAAAGTGACTTCCCGAGCCAGGGTTTTTTGCAGGAGCCGGGATTCGGGTTTAGCGGCGTGTTCGCTGGTAAGGGCGTCGATCTCGCTGGCGGTGAGGAAAGTAAAGATCTTTATCCATTTTTGAGCATCGACGTCGGAGGCATTCAGCCAGAACTGGTAGAAAAGATAGGGAGAGGTCTTTTCGGGATCGAGCCAGACGTTGCCTTTCTCGGTCTTGCCAAACTTGCCGCCGTCGGCCTTGGTCAGCAGGGGACAGGTGAAGGCGTAAGCCTCGCCGCCGCTCTTGCGGCGGATAAGTTCGGTCCCGGTGGTGATATTGCCCCACTGGTCACTGCCGCCCATTTGCAGTTTGCAGTTTTTATGGGAATAAAGCCAGTAAAAGTCATATCCCTGGACCAATTGATAGGTAAATTCAGTGAAACTCATGCCATTCTCGCCTTCTAATCTCTTCTTTACGCTGTCTTTTGCAGACATGTAATTGACAGTAATATGTTTGCCTATATCACGGATGAAATCGAGGAAGGTCATGTTGCGGAACCAGTCATAGTTATTGACCAGCAGGGCGGCATTGAGCAGGTTAGGGTTAAAGTCGAGGTATTTCTCCAATTGCCGTTTGATGCCGACGAGGTTATGGTTGAGGGTTTCTTCGCTGAGGAGGTTTCTTTCTTCGCTCTTGCCGCTGGGGTCCCCGACCATACCGGTTGCGCCACCGACGAGCGCAACTGGTTGATGGCCATATCGTTGTAAATGAACCAGCAGCAGGATGGGCACGAGGCTGCCGATGTGCAGGCTATCCGATGTAGGGTCGAATCCGATATAGCCGGATGTCATTTCTCCGTTCAGGTGTAATTTATCCAGTTGTTCTTCTGTCCCGGGCATGATATCCTGGATCATGCCGCGCCATTTTAGTTCTTCAATTAGCTTCATGAGTTTTTGGCCTGCGATTTTGCCCGCAAATTAAAGCTTTCCGGCCATTTTATCCGGGTGAGACGGGGGATGGGGGCCAGGGAAGG
>Ga0302309_10004206_pt1 | contig 10776 bp, 9 predicted proteins | sample III_Palsa_N1_1_FD_200453 | JGI IMG/M metagenome (GOLD analysis project Ga0302309, IMG submission 200453) | Peat permafrost microbial communities from Stordalen Mire near Abisko, Sweden - III_Palsa_N1_1 | ecosystem: Environmental > Terrestrial > Soil > Palsa > Peat permafrost | place: Sweden... | reverse complement strand
CCGCCACCTCCCCCGTTTCGCTTCGCTCACAGGGGAGGAGAACGACCGTACAGATCATCTCCTCCTCCCATGCAAGCGAAGCGCGGCGGGGGAGGTGGCGCGGCGTGAAGCGAAGCGGAACGGCGTGACGGAGGGGGCGAGCGCCGGCGGACCTATTCACGTCAGAGCCAGCCTGGTGTTCATGCCATCCATCAGCCCAACCCCAGGCGGACGAACTGCCCAGCTGGCGCTTCCAGCTCTTCTAGCGCGGCCCGAAGCTGGTCGCGATAGTCGGCTTCCAGCGCCGTGCCCGCCAGGTTCCGGTCCTCGCCGGGGTCCTCGTCCAGGTCATAAAGGTGGTTGCCGGAGAACCGCCGCGCGGCCCAGAAGGGCGCCGGATCGCTGGCGTCCCAGACCTGGTGGATCACCGGAATGCTGCTGCCGGGCATTCGGTCCAGCTGCGCGCGCTGGTCGGGGTAGGGCATCTCCTGCTCTTTCGTCAGGATGTGGGTCGGCATGGTCGACCAGCGGTTGGAATAGATTTCCAAGGGCGCGTTCGCGCCGGCGGGCTCCCTCGCGTACTTCCGCTTGCCGTCGATCAGATGCACCTCGCGGCCCCAGACGCCGGTCAGCAGCCAGTCCCGCACGGAGGTCGCCGCCCCTGACAGCAGTGGCAACAGCGAGCGGCCATGGGTGCGCTGGCGTACGTCGCCGGTCACGCCGAACAGGTCGGTCAAGGTGGCGTGGATGTCGACGCTGGTGGTCAGGGCCTCGCAGTCGCCCGCGGCCAGGCCGGGGGCGGCGATCATCAGCGGGATATGGCCCAGCGGCTCATAGATGGGCGCGGCGGGCTTTCCCCAGATGTCCTTTTCGCCAAGGTAGTGGCCATGATCCGTACACAGAACAACCAGGGTGTCGTCCCACAGTCCCTGCCGGTCCAGGGCATCCAGCACCTTGCCGAGCCAGGCGTCGATCATGGTCAGCTTGCCGCCGTACAGCGACCGGATCTGCCGCGCCTGGCGTTCGGTCAGCACGCCCTTCTCGACTCCGCCGACGATATAGGGCGGCCAGATCGGATGCGGCCCCTCCCAGTCGGGATCGTACATGGAGGCGTAGGGTTCGGGCGTATCGAACGGCTCGTGCGGATCGAACTCGTCGACGAACAGGAAGAAGCGGTCGTGATGGCCGGCGTTCTCGTCCAGCCAGTCCGCCGCCGCCTTCATGGTGCGCGGCCCAGGAAAGTCCGCCTCGCCGCGAAACCAGCCGCGCGAATTGTCATAAGGCATGAAGCGGTCGAAGAACTTCGGCGAGCCGATCCAGCTGGGGTCGGGCCGGGTCTTCCATGGGTCGCCCTCATGGCCGCGCAGATAGTCCCAGGCGGTGAAGTCGGTGTGGTAGTTTTCGCCGCCGGTCTCGAACAGGTGCGGGTGGTCGCTGATCAGCTGGGTGGTCACGCCCGCGGTGTGCAGCTGGCGGGTGATGGCGTCCTCCCAGAGCTCCACCGAACCCCAGGGCTTCCACAGGAAGTCCAGCGCCCCGCACAATATGTCGTGCCGCGCCGGCATGCAGGGCAGGGAGCCGGTGAAATGCTTGCGGAACTTCACCGACCGCGCCGCCAGCCGGTCGAGGTTGGGGGTGTCGAACTCCCGCCCGCCATAGGCGCCCAGCATGTGCCGGTTCAGGCTGTCGAGCAGGATGACGACGGCGTTCTTAGGTCGCGTGGCTGACGAGGGCACCACGGTCAGTTCACCGCCTCGCGCACGGCCTTGGCCTTGATCGCATCCAGGGCCGCCATCATGTCGATCGCGTCTTCACCGCCGGTGAGCGGCTGGGTCCGCCCGGCCATGACCTCCACCAGATGCTCCAGCTGGGCCGCATAGGTGGTGGGGCCATCCGACGGCTCCTCGCGGGTCTGTCCGTCCACCGTCACGGTGAACCGGCAGCCGATCTGCGGCGCCAGATAGTTGACGATTTCCATCTGGCCGCGCTCGCCGACCAGGGTCAGGGACGCGCCGCGCCGGCCGGCGATCATTGAGGTCTCCATCTCGGCCTCGAACCCGTCGAAGCCCAGGCGGGCGGTGGCGGCGGCGTCGACGCCGTGCTGTTCCGTGATCTTCGCCTCCAACACCTCCGGCTCCGTCCCGATCAGGGTGCGAAGGGCGTGCAGCGGATAACAGCCCAGGTCGCCCAAGGCCCCACCGCCCTGGTCCGCGCGCCAGCGGATCTCGCCGGGGCTATAGGCGATGTCGGCGTCGAAATCGGCCTTGGCGCCGGTCAACCGACCCAGCTCGCCCGAGCGGACGATGGCCTCGGCCCGGCGCATCACCTTGTGATAGCGGTAGTGGTAGGCCTCGATCAGCGGCCGCCCGGCCTTGTCGGCGGCGGCGACCATGGCCCTGGCCTCGCCCGCGTCCATGCAGAACGACTTCTCGCACAGCACCGCCTTGCCGGCCTCCAGCGCCTTGATGGTCCATTCGGCGTGGCCGGCGACGGGCAGGGCGACGTAGACCACGTCGACATCGTCGCGACGGATCAGGGCGTCGTAGTCCTCGGCGACGCCGGGAATGTCGTGGGTTTGCGCGTAGGTTTTGGCCTTCGCCCGGTCCCGGGCGGCGACGGCGGTGATGGCGACATCGTCGCGCGCGCGAGCGGGAATGATCACCGCATTGGGGGCGATCCTGGCCGCGCCAAGGATGCCGATACGAAGCTTCTCGCCCATGAACGCCCACTCTCGCCGTCTTTTTGCGGCGGCCAACCTCCCCGCGAGGCGTTGGCTAGTCAAGCGTCAGGCCGGGGAGAAGCTCCCCGGCCTGCGGTTTCTTCGTCGCTCGGCGACTAGTAGCGGTGATGCCAATAATGGCCGTAGTACCAAGTGTGGTACGGATAGGGCCGGAACGCCCAGATGCCGCCCTCGAACACCCACGGATTGTACCAGCCCGGCGCGGCGTAATAGTAGGAGCCGGGATAGTAGTAGGCCGGCGCGCCGCCGCGGGTCACATAGCCCGGAGGGCAGCCAGGGCTGGTGGCCATGCTGCCACGGCTGTCGGCCACGGCCGCGCCAGTACCCGCGCCGATCGCGCCGCCCACCAGGGCGCCCGCGGCATGGTTGCCGCGTCCGCCGATCGCCGAGCCGAGGATGGCGCCGAAAATGGCGCCGCCGACCGCGCCGCCGGCGGTGTCGCCATGCGCCTTGACGCAATAGGCCTGCGCCCACTGCTGGGCGTACTGGGCGTAGCGTTGGTCGGCCTGCATCTGCTGCGGCGAGGGCTGCTGCTGCTGGTCATAGCCCGGCGGCGGGGGCGGCGGCTGCGAGCCGTCATAGCCGGGCGGCGGCGGGGGCGGCGGCGGGCCGCCGCCGTAGTCCTGCGCCGACGCCGCGGAGGCCGCGATCGTCGATACCGCCATCGACGCAGCGGTCGCCACCAGGACCGCGCGGGTGAAAAGCTTTTTGGTCATCTTCCGATTTCCCACACTGAAGGTTGAGCAGCAGGTTTGCGGCATTGATCCTGAACGTTAGCTGAACCGCTGCGTTCCGCTTGATCGTGCTCCGCGGGCTCCTCTTGCCGCCTAGTAGAAGCTGGCGCCCGGCAGCAGGGTGTCCTGTTTGCGCGCATCGCACAGGGCGTAGGTGAAGCCCTGCTGGATCGACCAGGCGCCCACCTCGCCGGCCTTGTTGATCGCCAGGAATCCGACCTGGATGTCTTTTGCCTGCGGCTTTCGCTTGAGGATGCGCTGGACCGCCTCCTTGCAGGCGTCCTGGGGCGAGCGGCCCTGGCGCATCAGCTCCACCACCAGGAAGCTGCCGCAGTTGCGGATCACTTCTTCGCCGACCCCGGTGGAGGTGGCGCCCCCGACCTCGTTGTCCACATAGAGGCCCGCGCCGATGATCGGGCTGTCGCCGACCCGGCCGCGCATCTTCCAGGCCATGCCGCTGGTGGTGCAGGCGCCGGAGATGTCGCCCTTGGCGTCGATGGCCAGCATGCCGATGGTGTCGTGATTGTCCTTGCCGCCGGGCACGCCCAAAGGCGCCGAGCCCTTGCCGTAGGTTCCGGTCTCGCTGTTGGCGACGGGGCTGTAGTTGTTGGTCTTCAGCCATTCTTTCCAGGCGATGCGGGAGTCCGGCGTCAGCAGCTCTTCGCGCGGAAAACCCTGTTCGATGGCGAACTGTTCGGCGCCGGCGCCCACCAGCAGCACGTGCGGGGTCTTCTCCATCACCAGCCTGGCCACCGAGATCGGGTGGGCGATGTGTTCGATACAGGCCACCGCGCCGCAATTGCCCTGCTCGTCCATGATGCTGGAATCCAGCGTCACATGGCCGTCCCGGTCCGGGTAGCCGGCCCGGCCGACGCTGTGGTTCTTCAGGTCCGCCTCCGGCACCCGCGCGCCGGCCTCCACCGCGTCCAGCGCCCGGCCGCCCTTGGACAGCACGGCCCAGGCCGCCTGGTTGGCCGCGACCCCGAAGTCCCAGGTGGAGATGACGCAGGGCAGGCCGAGCCTGGTCCCGCCGCTGGTCGGCGTGGCCGCCGCCGCGCCGCCGGCCGCCATCATGGCCGGCCCGGTCAATCCGGCTGCGATCAGCCCTCTGCGATTCAACATCTTTGTGCTCCAACACCCGCGACTTGAATCCTTCTTATCATGAGCACGAGCTGAGCCATGCCGTTCGATCGCCCGACCCTGGAAGTTTGCGTCGATACGCCCGCCGGCCTCGCAGCCGCTGTCGCGGGCGGAGCGGACCGGATCGAACTTTGTGCGGCCCTGTCCCTGCATGGCTTGACCCCGGCGCCCGGCCTGATGGCCCAGGCGGCGCGGATGGCCTGCCCGGTCTATGCGATGATCCGCTCCCGCCAGGGCGATTTCGTCTATGGCCCCACCGACCTGGACGCCATGCGCCGGGACATCGATGCGGTGCGGGATTTCGGCCTTGCCGGGGTGGTGATCGGCGCCAACCGCGCTTCGGGCGAACTCGACGCCGACGCCCTCGCGGCCCTGATCCATCATGCGGCCGGCCTCGGCGTGACCCTGCACCGGGCGTTCGACCTGGTTCCCGACGTCGCCCCCGCGCTGGAGCTTGCGATCGCGTTGGGCTTCGAACGCATCCTCACTTCCGGCGGCGAACGCTCGGCGCCAGCCGGCGCCGCGCGACTGGCGTCGCTGGTGACGCAAGCGGCCGGCCGCATCTCCATAATGGCCGGCGGCGGCCTCAACGCCGACAATGTCGCGGGCCTCATCGCCCGCACCGGCGTGAGAGAAGTCCATGGCTCCTGCAGCGGGCCTGCGTTGGAGGGTTTGGGCGCGGACCACGCCGAGCGCGCAGAGACGCTGGGCTTCCTGCCCGCAGGCCCCCGCGACACGGTGGAGGCCCAGGTCGCGCTCATGGCGGCGGCGCTTAAGCATCTTCCTTCTCCCCTTGCGGGAGAAGGTGGCCCCGAAGGGGTCGGATGAGGGGTCGCGCTGGCCGCGCGGGTTTCCTGCAAACAGCCTATCGGATAAGCCGGTGCGACCCCTCATCCGTCAGGCTTCGCCTGCCACCTTCTCCCGCAAGAGGGAGAAGGATTCAGTTATTCCGCTGATGATCCTGCGATCCGGCCCCCGCATCCCCGGCCACATACATGCCCGCGCAGGCGCCAAGGCTCAGCAGCATCAGGGCCGACAGGACGACAAGAACAGAGCGCATGGCGCGCCTCCGGTGAGAATGATCCGACCTTAGCGGCGGATCCGGGCGAAACAACGGCCCGTCCGCCGTCAGCTCTGCGGCGCCCCGGCCTTGGCGCGCGCGGGCTTGCGACGAGTGGCCTTTGGCGTTGCCGGAGTAGCCGCCTTGCTCGTCTCCCGCCGCACCCGCTCCGACTCCACCTTCATCGCCTTGCTTCGCTTCCAAGGCCGCCAGGAATCTCCCGGCCCGACGGGATCGCCGATATGGAAGGCGGCGATGAAGGCGGCGATCGGGCTGAGGGGTTCGGGCTGGATCGGCCGCAGCCGGACAAAGCCGCCGCTCCGCAGCGCTTCCAGCGCCGCCCCGACGCTGCCCCACTTGTCGATCGCCTCAACCATCGGCCCCTCGACGCAGCCCAGCCAGTGGGCCAGCAGCTTGTTGCGCAACCGGGTGATCTCCGCGCGGTTCGCCGCCGACACCGCCTCCAGCGACATGTCGCACTCGGTGTCGAACCCCATCGAGCGGTTGTTGATATTGGCCGAGCCGATCCGTAGCAGCACATCGTCGATAATGGTCAGCTTGGCGTGGACGATGATGGTGAGCCCCAGGGTCGTGACCGGGCTGTAGGCGTGGAAGCGGCCGTGTTTGTCGGCCGACTTCAGCGTCTGGATGAAGGTCAGACGCGTGCGGTCCATGGTGATCTGGTCGAAGTAGCTCGGCGAATGCTCGGTCGAGACGATGATCACCTCGGGCCCGTCCGGCTCCTTCAGCCGCCTGGCCAGTTCGTGGGCGATCAGCGGCGAGGTGAAATACTGGTTCTCCATATAGATGCAGCTCTTGGCCGCGCGGATCGACGCCACATGCAGCGCCTCGTTCTCGCGTACCTCCGGGTATTTGCGCCAGGCCGCGCCGGTGCGGGAAATGCCCACATCGATGTCCGTGAAGGCCGGCGGAATCTGGCCGGGCCACTTGGGGCTGCGGATCGGCGGGCCTGCCTCCAGCGTCTCGCCGGTCGCGCGCAGCCACCGGTCGCGGAAAAGCTCGCCCAGCGCCATGGCGGCGGCGCCGTCGACCAGCCCCATCACCTCATGGCGGCTGTCGAAACATTTGTTGTCGCGCCGGGTCTTTTCGCGCCTGGGATTGTCGTCGAGGTGCTCGGGCGTGTCCCACCGGTCCGGCCCGATGTCGCCGCCGCCACAGAAGGCGATGGCGTCATCGATGACGATCATCTTCTGATGGTGGCAGGCGCCGATGGGCAGCTTGCCGTCCAGCACGAACTTGACCTTGGTGCCGGCGAAGGCCTTGCGGTCCATGAAGGGGAAGAAGTGCTGGGTGGCCGCGACCGGCATGGCCGATTTCCAGCACAGCACCCGCACATCGATGTCCGGGTTCTTGGCCAGGGCGATCAGGAAATTGCCGATCCGATCGGAGTCGGGGCCGCCGCCGCCGGGCTCGGGGTGGAACAGGGTGTTGGCCTCGAACGCCCAATTGAGCAGGTGGACGCTGTGTTTGGCGCGGCTCATCGCCTCCATGGCCGCGTCGAAATAGGCTTCCATGTCGATGAGCAGCGCGGCGCGGTCGGCCTTGGCGGTCTTCCAGCGGTTGGCGGCGTCCGAGAGCAGCAAGGGCGTTCCGATCAGGCTGGCTGGCCGCCCAGGCTTGCGCCGGTGATCGACGCCTGAAACCAGCGATGTCGACCGCCGGGGTCAGTACGAAATGCCTGGCTTTGGCCCTCGTTCCTGCCCCCCTCGCCGGCGCCGGCCTGTTCAGGCGACGCGGGCGAGCTGGTAGCTCTGGATCTGAGAAAAGATGGCGGTGATCGCGGCGTGGGCTGGCAGATCGTCGGCCGGGATTTCACCTTCGGCATAGATCAACGCCAGACGGTCGCGGGCGCGGCTGACTCGGCTCTTGATGGTGCCGACCGCGGCGCCGACGATGGCGCTGACCTCTTCGTAGGACATGCCCGCGGCGCCGATCAGGATCAGGGCCTCGCGTTGGTCCTCCGGCAGCATGGAGAGCGCGCGGCGCAGTTCGTCCAGCTCGATGGCGCTGGTAGGGTTGTCCACGGAGACCAGGGTCCGCTCGGCGACTTCCGGATCCAGCGGGGTGGAGCGCCAGGACCGGCGCTTGTCCGAATAGAACAGGTTGCGCAGGATCATGAAGGTCCAGGCCTTCATATTGGTGCCCATCTCGAAGCTTTCCCGGTGCGCCAAGGCCTTGGCCAGGGTGTCCTGAGCCAGGTCGTCGCCCTGGGTCGAGCTACCGGACAGGGTGCGGCCGAAGGCGCGCAGATGCGGGATCAGGGCGATGAGTTCGGCTTCGAAGGCCTTGTGGTTGGACGTCGCTGCGGTCACGGCTGTTCTCCCTGTTCGGGAAGGTAACGCTGTCGATCGCTTATGGCTCCGCTTGTGGAGTCAAGAATCTGAATCAAATCCGTGACTCTGAGGCTGAGCCTAGAGCGTGTTGGAATTTTATGGCTTTAATTTGCGCTCATCCCCGCGAAGGCGGGGACCCAGGGTTACCAGACTCAGGTCTTGCAGCTGCGATCTTGGCGCAGCTGATTGAGTAGCTCCCAGTCTCCTGGGTCCCCGCCTTCGCGGGGATGAGCGGATTTTGCGATGGCTTGGACCAGTCCCAATCCGCTCTACGCCTGACGCGCGGCCAGGAGCGCCGACGAGGTGGTGACGAAGCCGAGCCCGCGCTCGACATTGTAAAGCGTCGCCTCGGTGCAGAACCCCGGCGAGCGCGTCGCCGCGCAATCCTCGACCAGCACGCAGTCATAGCCCAGGCAATGGGCGTCGAGCAGGGTCGCGTAGACGCATTGATCCAGATTGACGCCGGCGAACAGCAGCGTCTGGACGCGCAGGTTGCGCAGCACGCTATCGAGCTCGGTGTCCCAAAATCCGCTGAGGCGATATTTGTCGATGTGGATGTCGGACGGCGCCGGCGTCAGTCCCTCGATGATCGCCGCATCGTCGCTGTCCTTGTCGAGGATCGGCGGGATCGGCCCGCCCTGGCGATGAAACGGATGGATCACGCCGGGGGCCTGATTGAGCTTGTCGGGCCGGTTGCCCCAATTGACCCAGATGACCGGAACCTGGCGCTCGCGCAGATCCGGCAACAGCCGCTGCAGCGGCGCGATCGGCTGGGCGGTCGCCGCCGCGACCTCGCCGGGCCGCAGGCGGCAGAACAGGTCCTGCATGTCGATGACGATCATGGCCGTCGCCGCGAGATCAAGGATCAGATCCTTGCTCCGCGCGGCGATCCGCACCGGGCGACGCTCACGCTCCGCCCGCGATATATCGATCGCGTCCGGGAGAATGCGCCATTCATTCCCCGCCGCGCTGCCGAGCTTCATGCCAGAGTCCCTTCACCAACCGTCGCCGCGCTGAGGTCGGCCGGTTGACATCCTCGGCCCGCCTATTGGGGTCCGCAAGCCACCCGCGGCGTTTCAGGGAGCGTCCCCGACAAGGCAAGTCGCAAAGGTGAAGATCGACGCCGAACCGGATTTTGCCAGCCCTTTTCCTAACCTGGCGGCCAGCTTGACAACAGAATCGCCAGTTACTGATCTATGTCGAGCCCAGTTAATATCTGTGGAACCATCCGGCTGGGCTACCGTTTAAGCTGTAGTCGTCAGAAAAGGACTGTCGTTATGCGCATCTTCTCAGCCGCGCTCGGTCTCGGGTCATACTTGGCCGTTATTAGTGGAAGCGCAATCGTTGCAGCTCCTGCTGTCGCAGACCCAGCATCTTCAACGTACGTTGCTTGCAATCAATATAACGAGTGCTGGCGCGTCCATCATAAGTACGCCTATCCAGCAGACCAGGTCATCACGGTTCACGACGGCGACTGGTATGAAGCTCATCATCAGGACGCCCAATGGCGTTGGCAAAATGATCCGGCCGACGACCGTGGATGGTATGACAGAGACGGGAGTTGGCGGTCGGATCCCGGCGCGCGCGCCTTGGCGGGCGGTGCAGGGGGCGCGGGCATTGGCGCGGCGATCGGCTGCGTCGTGACTCTCCCGATCGGCTGCGCCCCGGGCGCGGCGGTTGGCGCGGCCATTGGCGGTGGCACGGGCGCCGTCGCCGGAGCGGCCTCGACGCCGCGGTGAAGCGCCAGGCGACTAGGTCTAGCTAGTCAGTCAGGCCAGCTATACGACACTTCAGAAGAGCGGGCCCCTGGTATTGCCGGGGGCCTTTCTCTTGCCCTCGCGAGATCAGAGCGCGGCGGCCTCAAAGCCTAGATCAGCGCCTGGCTCACGGCCGCCCAAACATCAGCTTGCGATAGTCGTCTGTCGCGAATGGCAGGGCCTCCACCGGCGCGCCAACCTAGGCCTCAAAACGGGCGATTGCCTCAATCGCAAACTGGAGGGCCACAACAGCCCCGCCTGCCCTTGCTCGCGGGACGGTCGGCCCTAAGGTGCCTCGGTGCGCGGGGGATTAGGCATGGCGACAGTCGAGGGCGTTGAGCGCGAGGTGCTGGCGCCGGCCGTGCGGTTCCGGATCATGCTGATCGGCGGCGCCATCTATATGCTGATCAACCTCGCCGCCCCGTTCAACGGCCTGATCGGGATCCCGGTCACCTTCTTCCTGAAGAACCGCCTGCACCTGACCTCGAGCCAGGTGGCGCTGTTCAATCTGTGGATCAGCATTCCCATCATCGTCGGGTTTATTTCCGGCTTCCTGCGCGATCGCTGGAGTCCGTTCGGCATGGGCGACCGGGGCCATCTGCTGCTCTTCGGCGGCGCCTCGGCGGTGATCTATGCGGCGATGGCCTTCATCAACCCCACCTATGCGGTCCTGCTCGCCGGCATCTTCCTGGTCATGGCCGTCTGCCAGACCGCCCTCAGCGCCGCGGCCGGCCTGACCTCGGCCATCGGCCAGCAGCACGCCATGGCTGGCCAGATGAGCACCACCCTGGCGATCGCCACCTCCTTCCCAGCCTTCGCCGCCTATCTCATCGGCGGCGCGCTCAGCGGCTTCATCGAGGGCAAGGACGCGGCCACGGCGGCGCGGATCCTGTTCCTGGCCGCCGCCGCCATCATGGTCCTGGTCGCGGTGTTCGGCGCCCTGGGCCCACGGCAATTGTTCAACGCCGCGCGGCAGGAACGCGGCGCCAACACCGCCCTGGCCGACATCAAG
>Ga0302309_10004205_pt1 | contig 10779 bp, 9 predicted proteins | sample III_Palsa_N1_1_FD_200453 | JGI IMG/M metagenome (GOLD analysis project Ga0302309, IMG submission 200453) | Peat permafrost microbial communities from Stordalen Mire near Abisko, Sweden - III_Palsa_N1_1 | ecosystem: Environmental > Terrestrial > Soil > Palsa > Peat permafrost | place: Sweden... | reverse complement strand
CAACGATTAAAGGCCTTTTTGATGTTTTTGATAACATATTTGGCGGAATGGACGGGACTCGAACCCGCGACCCCATGCGTGACAGGCATGTATTCTAACCAGCTGAACTACCACTCCGTTTGGGTTGGCAAATATAGTCACATTTTGTATTTACACAAAGCTTATTTTAAAAAAGTTGTTTTTGCTTGTTTATTGCAATAAAAGCCAATTTTTTTACAAATACGGTGTATTTTAGCCGTTATAAAATCAGCCATGATAAGCAACCTCACCCAAACTTTCCGCTGGTTCGGGCCTTCCGACCCGGTTACTTTGCAAGCTGTGCGCCAAACCGGCGCAACAGGCATCGTTACCGCATTGCACCATATCCCCGCAGGGGACGAATGGGGCCTCGACGAAATAAACAAATGTAAAGCCAATATAAACGCTGCAGGACTCGATTGGCCGGTTGTGGAAAGCGTAAACATTCATGAAAGCATTAAAACTGCCGGTAAGGACAGGGATAAGTATATTGAGTACTATATCAGCACACTCAAAAACCTGGCTAAGGCCGATATTAAGACCGTTTGTTACAATTTTATGCCCGTGCTCGACTGGACACGCACCAATCTCGACTATCGCCTGCCCAACAATGCTTCGGCATTACGTTTTGATATGACGGAGCTAGCTGCTTTTGACCTGTATATCCTGGAACGCGAGGGTGCTTACAGCACATTCAGCGACCCTCAACAGAAAAAAGCAAAAGAACACCTCGATTCATTAAGTCCCGAAGCGAAGCAACAGTTAATTAATAACCTGCTTGCCGGTTTGCCCGGTACAAACAAAACATTAAGTATTGATGAGTTTAAAGGCCATCTTCAGAAATATGCTGATGTTGATGCCAAAAAGCTCAAAGAAAATCTTGCTTACTTTTTGCAGGCAATCATTCCTGAAGCAGAAAAGGTTGGCGTGAAAATGTGCATCCACCCGGATGATCCGCCGATGCCGATATTGGGTTTGCCAAGGGTGGTATCTACGGAAGCTGACCTGAACGATGTGGTGAACGCCTGCCCATCGCCAAGCAATGGCATTACTTTTTGTACCGGGTCGTTAGGAGCGAGGGCAGAAAACGATCTGCCGGGCATTGTTGAACGCCTGGGATCAAACTTTCATTTCCTGCACCTGCGCAATGTGCGGCGGGAAGCCGACGATAGTTTTTTTGAGGATGAGCACCTGCATGGCAGCACCGATATGTACGCCGTTATGAGAAACATCATACAGGAACAAAAGAAACGCATTGAAGCAGGTCGCGATGATATTGCCATCCCCATGCGGCCCGATCATGGGCATAAACTGCTTGACGATTTCAGGTATAACACCTATCACGGCTATTCGGCAATAGGCAGGCTTAAGGGATTAGCCGAATTGCGCGGGCTGGAAATGGGTGTTAAACGGAGCTTATTTGAATAAAAATTAAAGCAATTAATTAGCCGGATAAATGCTTCAATATTATTTGTAACAAATTCGTTTAGTGGAAATATTGTACACATTGAAACGTTAGCTTTGCTATAAACAAAACAAAATTTATGAAAGCAACGAAAGTTTTAGCTATTATTATGTTAGCCGTGTTCAGCTATTCGGCAGTAAGTGCGCAAGTGCACCACCGCCCGCGCCACAATCGCCACTGGCACCGTAAACACCGCCCCCGTAAGTAAAAAATTAAGGGCCGGTAACAATGCGTTACCGGCCCTTTTCTTTAATTAACTATTATATTATCTATTTCTTGTGCGACATGACGGAAACCGCCCCTGTTGTTTTATCAGCCGTTATTTTAATAATATAACCTTCATTTTTCAGGTCATCTGCTGAGTAAGTAGCCGAAGCTGCACTGTGCTGGCTATCCGAGCTCAATGATATGGCCAGGCTTTTTAACTTATCGCCTGTATAATCCTCGTGAACATTCAGTTCAAATCCATACCTTTTAAATAGCTTACGTATACTCTCAACTTCGCTTGTATTAAGTTTATCCGGATTGATGACATAAACGATCTCATCATCAGATACATCATTAATTGTGATCACTTTGGCAGGCGTAGCCGCATATCCTGTTGAGGCTATCACATACCCGGTTGAATACGATGCGGTTGTTGCAACGGAAATATTTGGTTTGAGCCTTACAACAACACGCCCTCCTTTCCCGCCGGTTAGGGTATCATTCTTCAAAACGGTAATGGCGTCTATATCATCAGAGCTTATTGCCGAAACGCTTACATTAACGGGTTCATTTTTATTGTTCACAACTACAACAGGCGCTTTAAGATCGAGGCCATTAATGCGCACAGGCATTACCTTAAGCCCATGTACTTTTGTGCCCAGGCCGTTAACAACGGTATCCTTATTGTCGGGATATGCATAGCCCAAGTCAACGGTATCTATAATTACTTTAGGCTTGGTAGTATCAACTGGCAGTGTAACCCGCTGCCTTACCACAATTTTGGGGATAATTGTATTGGCCGGCGCTATTGCATTAACAATGGGCGTAGATAGCATCTTTCTCACCAATACAGAAATACTTTTTTTGTTTATTTCTGCTTTTGATACCGTGAAGATCAGCGCCATCAGCATTATCAACGGCAGCACGATATACCTGGTAAGGTTTGCCCTGGACGATCTTTTCTTATTCATCATCATGATTCGTTTTTTTATGGTTAAAAAATTAAAGTTGTTTACTATTGCAGCGCCGGGTTTAAGCGCACTTACCCGCACCAGGCTGTACTGGTACACTTTTTCATCTATGCCGCTGCGCAATATTTCGCGGTCGGTTATAAATTCCAGGTTTTCTTTTATAGCCTGTTTCATGAACCATATACCGGGGTTGAACCAATAGAACACAATACTCAGTTCGGCAAGCAGTACATCAAGCGTATGCCATTGCCTTACATGTACTTCTTCGTGCTGAATGATAGAGCGGAGTTCGGCATCAGAATGTTTATCGGGGTTAAGGTAAATATCCTGCCAAAAGGAGAATGGGTTAACTTCATCCTGCACAGCGCGAAAAGTACGTCCCCAATAATGTTTGGGCTCGGAATTTTGACGTATACGGTAAAGGGATACAAACTGGACGGACAATCGTAACGCCATTAAAGCCGCGCCAATCCAGAATAGTATGATTGGTGCTTCCCAGTAATTAAAAGTTGAAACCTGGTGCTGTACAGCGGGCAAAACAGCATGCCAGTTGGGTGCAATGGTATATAGCTGCACACTGATCGCCTTGTGTTTAGCAAACAGCTTCGAAATATCAATAAAAGGATAACAGGTTGAAAATATTATCCCGAAAACCAGGAAAAACCGGTTAAGATAATAGAAGGTGAGCGGGCGCAGTGCAAACCGGTAAGCAATATAAAACAGGCAAAGCGCCACATTTACTTTTAACAGGTATATGATAAGGACTGGCATGGCTATTTATTTTTTACGTTTTTCAATCAGGTTAATTATCTCTTTTAACTCGTCGGCGCTTATCTTTTCGTCCTTCGCGAAAAACTCTACCAGTTCTTTGTATGAGTTTTTAAAATAATCGCTCACAAAGCCTTTCATAAATTTTTTCTTGTATTCTTCGGCCCTGATAAGCGGCGCATAGCGGTACGAATTGGCCAGCTTTTCGCTTTTTAAAAAACCCTTCTTTTCCAGGTTTTTTATAGTTGACGCAAGGGTGGTGTATGGCGGTTTGGGTTCGGGCATTTCTTCCAAAAAATCCTTTACGAAACCCTGGCCGGTATTCCATATCACCTGCATCACGTCTTCTTCCTGTTGTGTTAATTTCTCCATTTTTTACTAACTTATCGTAAATCTACGAAAGTTTCGTAATTAACAAAATTATTTAACAGATTTTAACAGTCGCCATTATTAGTACCTTTGAATCATCTATAAATTACACACGCTATGAACCCATTAGCTGAAGACCAATTGCTATTAAGGGCCGAAAATTTTAAAGCATTACACCAGAGGCCGGGCATTTTTGTTGCGCCCAACCCGTGGGATGCCGGTTCGGCGCGTATATTGGAAAGTTTCGGTTTCGAAGCGTTGGCAACCACCAGTTCCGGATTGGCTTTCTCGCTAGGCAAGCCTGATGGTCTTGCATCAATAACCCGTGAACAAACGCTGCAAAATGCAAAGGATATTATAATGGCAACCAGTTTACCTGTAGCCGCCGATCTGGAAAATGGTTATGGGGATGATCCTGAAGCTTGCGCCGGAATAGTCTTGCTTGCAGCAGAAACAGGTTTGGCAGGCGGATCAATAGAAGATGCAACCGGAAGGCCGGGTGACCCGATATATCCTTTTGAACTGGCCGTAGAACGCGTAAAAGCAGCAGTACAGGCTACCCGTAGTTTATCTCGTCCGTTTACACTTACTGCCCGCGCCGAAAACCTCATACATGGCCGCCCCGATTTGAAAGATACAATTAACCGCCTGGTAGCTTTTGTCGATGCAGGGGCGGATGTTTTATTTGCGCCAGGCTTAAAAACCATGCAAGAAATAGAAGCGGTAGTAAAAGCGGTTGCACCCAAGCCTGTGAATGTTATAATGGGGTTACCGGGGGGCGATTTTTCAATTAATATGCTTGAAGATATTGGAGTGAAAAGAATAAGCTTAGGGTCGTCATTATCACGCGCGGCGTATGGCGGGTTTTTTCGCGCAGTGGAAGAGATAACGCAAAAAGGCACATTCAATTTCGCTACAGAAGCCAAACCTTATGTTGATCTGAATAAGCTTTTTGGCAGTTATAAATGAAACAAAAAAGGCTGAGCATTTTGTGCCCGGCCTTTATTATTTCAATTTTGTTACAAAAAAAATTATAATTTTCTTTTCACCTCAACATTTTCATAAGCTTCAACTATATCGCCTACTTCAATATTATTAAAGTTATGGATGTTCAAACCGCATTCATAGCCTGTGCTCACTTCCTTCACGTCATCCTTAAAGCGTTTCAGCGAAGCCAGTTCGCCTGTGTAAATTACCACACCTTCGCGAATGATACGTATTTTGCTGTTACGGGTGATCTTGCCGTCCAATACCATACAACCGGCAATGGTGCCCACTTTGCTGATCTTGAAGGTTTCGCGTATCTCAACGTTGGCAACTATCTTTTCTTCAAACGTTGGTGCAAGCATGCCTTCCATCGCGGCTTTTATCTCATTGATAGCATCATAGATGATAGAATACAACCTTATGTCGATCTGCTCCTGCTCAGCTAATTTCCTCGCACTGCCTGATGGCCGCACCTGGAAACCGATAATGATGGCATCCGAAGCCGAAGCCAGCAATACATCCGATTCGGATATTTGCCCTACGGCTTTTGATATGATGTTTACCTGTATCTGCTCAGTAGATAGCTTCAATAACGAGTCGGATAATGCTTCGATAGAGCCATCCACGTCACCTTTTACAATGATGTTAAGCTCTTTAAAGTTACCCACTGCCAAACGACGGCCAATCTCATCCAGCGTAATGTGTTTCTGCGTACGCAGGCCTTGCTCACGCTGTAATTGCAGGCGTTTATTGGCAATTTCGCGGGCTTCAACTTCGCTTTCCAGCGCGTTGAATTTATCGCCCGCGGTTGGCGCGCCCTGCATACCCAGCACCTGTACCGGTGTAGATGGGCCGGCTTTGTCAACACGCATACCGCGCTCATTGGTCAACGCCTTAACACGGCCGCTATAGCAACCGGCTAATATCGGGTCGCCTACTTTGAGGTTACCGGCCTGTACTAATATAGTGGTAACAATACCGCGGCCTTTATCCAGCGCCGCTTCAATAACGGTACCTACGGCACGTTTGTTAGGGTTAGCCTTCAACTCGAGTAATTCTGCCTCCAGTAATACTTTTTCAAGCAATAAGTCCACTCCCTGGCCTGTTTTGGCTGATATTTCCTGGCTCTGGTATTTACCGCCCCATTCTTCAACCAAAATATTCATGGCTGATAATTGTTCGCGTACCTTATCGGCATTAGCGCCCGGCTTATCGATCTTATTGAATGCAAAGATGATCGGTGCACCGGCAGCCTGCGCGTGGTTTATGGCCTCGCGGGTTTGCGGCATCACGCTATCGTCAGCAGCTATTACTATAATTACAATATCAGTTACCTGTGCACCCCTGGCGCGCATAGCGGTAAATGCTTCGTGGCCCGGTGTATCAAGGAAGGTTATTTTGCCTTTATCATCCGGCAGGGTAACCTCGTAAGCACCAATGTGCTGGGTTATACCGCCTGCTTCACCGCCAATAACGTTTGTTTTGCGTATAAAATCGAGCAATGATGTTTTACCATGATCGACGTGGCCCATTATGGTAACAATCGGTGCACGCGGCACAAGGTCTTCCGGCTTATCTGGCTGGTCAAGGTTTGCTTCCTCGTCCTGTGGTTTAACAAACTCAACCTGGTAACCGAATTCATCAGCCACAATGCTCAATGTTTCAGCGTCAAGCCTTTGGTTGATGGACACGAACATGCCCAAACTCATACAGGTAGAGATGATCTGCGTAACCGGTACATCCATCATGGATGCCAGCTCATTTGCAGTTACAAACTCCGTTACCTTTAATACTCTCGATTGAGCTTCCTGTTCCAGTGCCAGTTCTTCGGCAGATGCAGCAACATCGTCGCGTTTTTGGCGACGGAACTTGGCCCGCTGTGCAAACTTGCCCGATTTACCTGCGCCGCTTAAACGTGCAAGTGTAGCTTTAATCTGGTCCTGTATATCCTTTTCGGTTGGTTCTTCTTTTGGTGTTGAAGGTGCATTCCTGTTACGGAAATCGGGACGATTGCCACCGCCCTGGTGATTGCCGCCACCGCCGCCGGGTTTGTTCCCACCACGGAAATCGGGACGATTGCCACCGCCACCACCCGGATGGTTGCCGCCACCATGCTGCTGCTGTTGGCCGGGCTGGCCGTTTTGCGGAGCCTGCCCGTTTGGATGGTGGTTATTACCACCCTGGTTGTCTTTACGTTTTCTTTTACGCTTATGGTCTGCCTGGCTGTTTGATGACGATGCAACCGGGTTGCGCCTTTCGCCGGCAGCAGGCAATTGTATTTTACCAATAACATTCGGCCCGGTTAAGCGTTCGGCTTTTGCACGTATCACTTCGTCCTCTGGCGCTGCCGTTTCTTCTACCTCCGGTGCTTTCGGTGTATTAATTACTTCCACCACAACAGGAGGAGCTTGTACTACCGGTGCTGGCGCCGGCGGTTCAGGAACAACTTCTTTTTTAACTTCCTGTACCGGTGGAGCAGGGGGTTTTACCGCTGGCTTCGGTTCCGGTTTCGGTTCTTCTTTTTTAATCTCTACAGGTTCCTTACGCTCGCCGCCAAACTGAGGTTTTGCGTACGGGTCGTTCAGGTTTATTTTGCCTACTACTTTTACACCCGGTAAAGCATCAGTTGGTTCTTCAGCTTTTTTTGGTGCTTCAGGCTTAGGCCTTTCAACAGGGGCAGCAAACTGACCGGCGTTTTTGATGAGGATTTCTTCGTTTTCAAAATCCCTCGACCGGCGCTGCTCTGCTGGTTTTTCGGGGAATTGGCCAGGCTCATCCTTCCTTATCTTGCCTATACTTATCTGCTTGGCCTCTTCCTTAACAATTTTATCGGCAGCAAATTCCTTGAGCAGAGTGGTATACATGTCGCCATCAAGCTTGGCCATTGGCTGCTTATCTATCTTGTAGCCTTTGGAAGCCAGAAAGTCGACAATGGTATTCATACCAATGTTCAGTTCCTTTACTGCTTTTATTAGTTTTATTGATTTGTCTTCTGACATTTAATAGTTCTTTCTCTGCTTATTTTTGCAAAAATACGATTTAATTTTCGGTTACACCTTAATTATTCAAACTCTGCCTGCAGTATTGACAAAACTTCCTTCACTGTTTCTTCTTCAAGGTCAGTACGTTTTACCAGTTCGTTAACCGATAATGCCAGTACCGACTTGGCTGTATCCAAACCAATTCGTTTGAATTCATCCAATATCCAGCTATCTATTTCGTCTGAGAATTCTTCGATGTCCACATCCTCATCCAGCTCATCTGCTTCGCGGTAAACATCAATCTCGTAGCCTGTCAATTTGCCTGCCAGTTTTATATTATGGCCGCCGCGACCTATCGCTAACGATACCTGGTCGGGTTTCAGGTACACTGCTGCTGTTTTCTTCTCATCATCCAGTTTAATAGATGTGATTTTTGCAGGCGACAATGCACGCTGTATATATAACTGTAAATTATTCGTATAGTTAATTACGTCTATATTTTCGTTTTTTAACTCACGGACGATACCGTGTATGCGCGATCCTTTCATACCTACGCAAGCGCCTACCGGGTCGATACGGTCATCATACGATTCAACAGCAACTTTTGCCCTTTCGCCGGGTTCGCGAACGATCTTTTTAATGGTGATGAGGCCGTCGAATATTTCAGGCACTTCCATCTCGAACAAACGCTGTAAAAACTCAGGCGCAGTACGCGAAATGATGATCTTTGGGTTGCTGTTCATCATATCCACTTTGTTCACCACAGCCTTTACGCTATCGCCTTTTTTGAAGTAATCGGCAGGTATTTGTTCCGATTTTGGCAGCAATAGTTCGTTGCCTTCATCGTCAAGTACCAAAGTTTCTTTCTTCCAAACCTGATAAACTTCGCCGGTTACTATTTCGCCTACGCGGTCTTTGTATTTTTTGAATATTTCGTCCTTTTCAAGCTCTAAAATTTTCGAAACGAGGGTTTGGCGGGCAGCCAAAATTGCGCGGCGACCAAAGCTCTCCAGTGTTACCTGCTCTACATACTCATCGCCCACTTCCAGGTCCTCATCCAGCTTTTTAGCGTCTGCCAGCTCAATTTCCAGGTCGTCGTCCTCGCTGAAACCATCTTCCATAACCACACGTGTACGCCAGATTTCTAAGTCACCATTGTCTGTGTTCACAATTACGTCGCAATTCTCATCAGTGCCATATTTTTTGCGGATCATGCTGCGGAATACGTCTTCCAGCACACTCATCATGGTTGGCCTGTCAATGTTCTTGAAATCTTTAAATTCCTGAAAAGAATCAATTAAATTAATATTGCTCATTTTTCATTAAATTATTTGTTTTTAAAAGGTAATGAAGCTATCACGAGCTTGTGTATTTGTTTTAAGCTGTGGCTCATGATGGTTCTTTTACTTGAATGATATTAAAACTTTTGTTTCTGTTATTTTATTTACCGGGATAACGCTTTCAATTTCTTCGGCCTTTTTCCCTTTTTGTTTAATTTTTTCGTCTATTACAATGGCATCTTCTGTTATCGAGCTTAATATGCCTTCTCTTTTGCTGCCGTCGTCCATTGTTATGGATAAATTCCTGCCCACATTTTTGGCGTATTGCCTCATCAACGTAAGCGGCGTATCGATACCCGGCGATGATACTTCAAGGTTGTAAGCCGTTTCGATCACGTTTTCTTCCTCCAAATGAAAACCTACATGGCGACTTATGGCCACAACATCGTCAATGCCAATGCCTTTATCTCCGTCAACCAGTATCTCCAGTTTGCCGTTGGAGTGCATTTTTACGCTCACCAAAAACAGGTCGGGGCGGTCGGCTATTTTTTCCTCAACCAGTTCTGTTACTCTTTTCTCAATACTCATTTACCTGGTGTGATAATTGGATTTGATAAATTTTAAAAACTAAAAGAGGGGGCTATAGGGCCCCCTCCGTTAATTGTAGCACAAATGTACAAAATTTATTTGGTTTTGCAAAGCATTATTGCTTAAAAATCAAATCGGTGTAGTGCGGACTGTTTAATTTTTGATGATCTTTAATATGGCCCCACAAACTGCTGCCTTTATCGAAGTGATAATAACGTATAAAATAAGCCTGTCCTCTTTGAAATGGCGTATCCGGCGTGAAAATAACAACGCTGTCCTGAACGGTGTATTTACCTGGCTGAACAGGCTGGTAATCCTTTAAATCGGTATCGGCAGGCATTTTATAAACCGGGATAAGGCTCTGCCAGGCTGATGAGGTAGCAGAATCACTACTGAGGAATTGGATGGTCGTTAGGTCAAGGCCGGAAAATTTGATGGCGTTGCTGGCGGTTTTGGTGATGGTGACGGTGGATATTTTGATTGCCGGACCGCAACCGCACAGCATTGCCAGTGATAAAAATAAAAGCTTCTTTCTCATCCCAATATTTAAATTAATATCATTTCGCGATATAAAGAAGAAAATAATAATGGTTGCTCACTTTTTTGAAAGTGATGCCAATGGGTGAAGCATTTATATAATTATGTTTACGTTCGCCATTATATTTCGGCTTAACATTCCCTATAAAGTCTGCTTCACCCTTTGCAAGATAGCGTAAATTAAATTTTTAAAATTGGCCAATATATTTATATACGGTATCGCTTTTTTCAACCAGCTTTAAATTCTGTGCATCTGTTGTCAAAACAATGCAATCCCCGCTTACTGGCGGTCCTTGTTTGTAACCTATTTGATAATTACAATTGCTAATGACAGATGGGAAGGGAATACCATAACAGTCCACAACTTTTTGAAATCTTGATTCATGCTGAACTTTTAAAACTTTAGCGATCGGGGCAGAACTTTTAACTGGCATTTGATAAACAAAGCAGGCAGTAGAACTATTCACTGAAAATACATCTATAGGTTCGCGTGTGTTGCTATTAACGGCCGTACTAATTACATACGATTTGGGAAACTGTAGTTCTTTAGAATAAGATTCATTAATAGTATCAGAATAAGTTATTTTGTCTATACTGGCATACTTCAT
>Ga0302309_10004198_pt1 | contig 10795 bp, 2 predicted proteins | sample III_Palsa_N1_1_FD_200453 | JGI IMG/M metagenome (GOLD analysis project Ga0302309, IMG submission 200453) | Peat permafrost microbial communities from Stordalen Mire near Abisko, Sweden - III_Palsa_N1_1 | ecosystem: Environmental > Terrestrial > Soil > Palsa > Peat permafrost | place: Sweden... | reverse complement strand
TATTCATACCCATATCGCTTAATGTCACGCCCTCTTAATATCGGTCGTATAATTTCTTCACTTTTAGGATCTATCTCAATGAGCGCCTCTTTCTTGTTACCATCAATTATAAAGGCTTCATTATAGCCCGTCAATACTCCTCTATAAATGGTAATATCCCAATCTTTTAAAGGGATGCCAGCGGCCTCAATTTTATTTTTAATTTGTTGTTCCGCTGGATTTAAAATTACCCAGCTTTGCCCATTTTTAAAATCGCAGATAAAACCGTTCTGTCTAACAAAAACGCTCAATTTATTTAACACCTTTTCCTTAACAATACAAGCGACGGTTTTACCTTGGTTCCGATCTTTAGATAATAGTAATATGTTAGTGTTTACCGTTGCTGATTCAAAAATCTTCTCACCAGAAAAATCGACTAGGAGAATTGGATTTGTTTCGTTTGAAAAAAATGTACGGGTTGACTGTCCATAACTTGTTCGCATCCAGGTTTTATTAGTAATAAATATTAGATGACCATGTGGTTTTAACATATTATACCCTTTTTCATAAAATAGCGAGTATATGTCTCCTGTCTTTTCATAAGTTTGAAAATTGCAGTTCTCATAAAGCTTTGCTAATTTTCCTCCTCCTTTTTGAAGTTGAATGTAAGGTGGATTCCCGATGATAATATCAAATCCTCCCTGTTTAAATACATCAAGAAAATAAAGCCGCCATAAAAAATAGGGCCGTTCATCAGTTTGCTGGGTTTTAATCAATTGGCTTCTAGTAGTTTGAAGCTGATTGATATCCTGTAACCAATTGTCATATTTTCTTCTGTTCGATTTTGATAGTTTATCTGGATTTCCAGTTTCTCTTATCCATCTTTGAAGCTGTTGTTCACGCAGCTCTATATTATATTTTATATGATTTAGTATGGCGGTATTGATAGACGAACGAATATTGTTTTTTGTTGAGCTCTCTTCGATCGAGAAATATTCCTTAATAAGTGATTGAATCTTTTCTGCCGTATCTGCTTTCGAAAAAGTCAGGGACATTTGACTTTCTTTAATATTGCCAAATAAGTCCCGCTCCGGCTCATTAATTGTATCATTTTTTTTATCGCCAACCAAACTTAGGTCGATACCTCCAAATTCTTCCAGCAGGCTATTACCTTGCATTATTTTATAATCTAAATTTGGTAGTGGATGAGGAGTCTCCTCTTCGACAACTAGCGCTAACCAAAACCGGAGTTGAGCAATATCTACAGCGCCCTTTTCTATATCTACGCCATAAATAGAATTTTGAATTATATTTTTTTTGATTGAGGCGGGATCAAATGGTTTAGTAGTTTTCAGATAGGGGTATATAAATCTCTTTGCCTCAAAAATTTCTTGCAACATACCTATAGGAAAAGCTCCAGAACCAATGGCTGGATCACATACTTTGACCGAATCCAATTTTCCATCTAATAATATCGCATTCTCTTTATCCGATAAGAACGCTGAAACATGATGAACGTTTATAAATTGATCTATATCATCCTTTTCCTGAAATGTATTTAAAAGATATTGGATCAGACTTTCCTTGCACATATACTGGACAATCTCTTTCGGTGTATAAAAAGCACCCCTTTCCTTATTTTCTTCTAAAAGATTTTCGAATATATGTCCTAACATTTCAGGGTCAATGCCTATCTCATGATCATCCGGACTATTTTCATCAATGGTAAAATTGTATTGTTCAAAAAAATCAAACAATTCCTGGAAATAATCTATTGGAAAATCAATTATGCAGGAGCTCTCAACTTCATCGGGTTCAAATAGGCCGCCATTTAAATAAGGTATTCGTGAACCGTTGATAATCCCATTTAGGCCATCAATTTGGAAAAGATCATTTTCCCGCTTCGTATTAAGTGTTTTAAAGAATAAAATATTTAAACATTCGCCATTGAAATTTTCCTTTTTTAAAAATCCTTCGAAAAGTAATTTTATAAACCGAGCCTCTCCATTTTTCCAATCGTTTCTATTTGCAGGGCATCCCAACCAACCTTTTTTCTGAAGAAAATGTAGAAAGACAATCCGTCCCAATAATTTTTTTACGTAATCCCTTATGGGTTTCTCCTGTTCTTCTTTCTCTTCTTTATCATTGTCTATAAGTAGATTCCTGTATGGCAGTTGCTCATTTGCGAGAAATCTCCAAAACTTTTCATAATGGTATTTATATGTTTTAAAAAAGTCTTTGTTTAATGCTTCTACTGAAAAAGCCTCCTTGAGTTGTTTTATATTTACTGTTTCGTTCTCTTTCTTGTCAGCTAATACCATCAATCTTTTAGCAGATGTGGTACAAGTTTCATTAGCTCCTAAAAGATAGGTATAACGTTTGGGTTTAGTTTCTGTCCTTATTAATTCGCCGGTGTCTTCATCAATGCTTGACTCTTTTGCAATAAAGGAAAACCGATAATCTGCTTGATTTTTATTGTAAAAAAAAGTTAATGCACCATGAATTATATTTTGGTCAATATATTTAGCTGCGATTTCACGCAAACCTTGCCTGTTACGAACAATACTAACATTATTTGCCACTTCGACTGTAAATATTGCTAATTGTTTGTTGTCATCTAGCCCAACAATACCCACTTGTTGACCGTTAATTACTTTATGATTTTCTGTAAAGACATTTTGTGGAGAGTTAAAATAGTCAATTTTGTTAAAGAATAAAGGAAGTAGCTCTTTCCAAGTTTCAAATTGAAACCCCTGATTTAATATATTTTTAAGATCTTTTTCTCTCATCGAAATGTGATTGGTTTGTGGCAATATATGTAAACATAGAGTGAAATTTCGATATAATCATTAGCAGATAACTATAAAAATCTCCTGATAACATCAAAAGGTATTTTTCGAAGGGCCCTTTATCCTTTAAAACTTTCTGAAATGATAATTTCAGGATGAATACCCTGAATTTTGATTAGTTTATTTTCAAATGTGTGTTCTGCTTCCAAACTGATAAGTGGGTATCCTTTTAAAATTTCTATTACCTTCTCTAAAATTATTGCAGGCTTTAACGGAGCCTTCTTTATAGCTTTTTGAAATTTATTAATATCTCTTTGCAAATTCTGAAATCTACCTTGTCTCAGTGCATCTTTTGCTTTAAAAATGAGTAAACGTTCTTCTTCATTGATCAGCGATATATTTAGCATCGCTTCTAAATATGCATTTGCTTTCTTCTCATTAGGCCCTTGTGTTATGTCAATTTTTTTGTCTTTCGCTTTTTCATGCTCCAGCATATTTGAAAAATGTAGGATGCTGGCTTGAACTTGATCATGATGTGCTGAGTGCAGAGGAATCCCTGGTTCGGAAACAATAGCTTCAAATATTTTAGCGGTTTCAAGGAATGTTAACTCATCAGTATTTCCGTCAATATCTATCAAGATAAATGCATCTCTCTTCTGGTCTTTAATGTAACAAATTGTATTTAAATCTAAATCTTGATTTATCCTTCCCACCCTGGCCCGTAAAGGCATATTCTTGATTTTTTTAAATAATTCCGGGTTTTTTTCTTTAATGTCTCTAATCATCATTAGATAAACTAATTTTTCGTCTCTTCCCTCTTCTGGTTTTTTGTCAAATAGACCAAATGTTTCAGTTTCTTCATCTGGTGAATAAATTTGACTGTCTTCTCCAAGAGCGGCGTGAAATGATTGAAGTTTCATTATTGCTTTCTTCTCCAAATCAATGTCGTTGTTTACTTTGGCGGTAGGATAAAAATTAAAAACGTGTACCTCATCGGCTGTTGAACCAATTCTGTTTACACGACCGATTCGTTGCATTAACCGAGTTGAATTCCAGGGTGTATCATAATTTACAATAATATTGGACCGATGAAGGTTTACTCCTTCAGCTAATACTTCGGTCGTTAATATGATATCATAATTGTTCTCTTGTTGTATTGCGGGAAGATTTGCGTCGAAATTTCTTCGAACAGCCGGCATTCTATCTTTAAGCGTTTTACTGCTTACAGAAAGGATTGTAGACGAGATATACTTTGGAAGTTCTCGTTCAAGGTATTCCGTAGTTTCTTTGCTTTCCGAAAAAACAACCAACTTCGCATTTGGATTTATGTCTTTTTCAAGGAGAATATTTTTAAGGTATTTTATAAAAACATCTAATTTGGGGTCTTCTTTTACTTTTATCCATTCACCATAAAGTTCTCGAAGTAATTTTAAATCATGTTTAAGTCCAGGAAAAAAATCATACTCAAAGTCATCTGGTTCGCAAATATCTATAGTAGGGTCTTCAATCGATCTTTCTAAAACAAGGTCCATTAATTCTTCTTCTTTGCCTTCATTAATCATATCGGTCACAGGAAGGTTCGGAGCTATAAAAATTTTGCCATTTTCGAACATTTTGACCATTGCCTCAGTTGCCGATAGAAAGCGTTCTAAGGATCTGGTGAAGGCATAAAAGCTGCTGTCAATTCGTTTAACTAGGAGGGTTTTCATGATTTTAGCTAGTTGAGCCGAAATCATATCCGCTTGCTTATATTTATCCTTTTTCGGCCGCTTTAAAAATCCTATCGCGCGGTATCTATTATATTTTAATCCTTGAGTTTCATGGCTAAGCACATAAATTGTTTTATCATATAGATCTTCTAAATGTGGTTCCAGTATGTATAAAATTTTCTTTGGTTGTTTAACCTTAGGAAATCTTATTTCCTGTAGCTCCAAATCTTTTTTATATAGCTCGTGGTCATTTAAATCGGTTCTAGTTCTTCTTACAATTAAAGGTTCTATGACTTTAACTCTAATCTTTTCGTAAATGGCCTTGACTCCTTCTTGAACTTTCCTTATATCAGGTTCTTTTTTAAGTTTTTTATATGCATCAATTTGTTCTCTAAACAACCGTTGAAGAGTTCCTCCCACTTCTAATGTTGAATCTTTACTATCTTGAAATAAGTAAACCAGATTAGCTATATCCTCAGGTTTATTATTTAAAGGCGTCGCAGATACAAGTATTACCTTTTTCTGAACAACTGTTCCATCAGCCGATATTCTTCTAGTGGGGGATTTGCAAATTTTTTGAAGCTCATTATACATGCTTGCAGTGTCAGAACGAAATTTATGCGCCTCATCTACGATGATCAAATCATAAACGGTCGCGTCATTTATTTTGTGTAAACTTCCGTTTGTTATAATCTTGACATTATCCAAATTAAATTTTTCAATAGTTTCAATCCAGTTTTCTTTGAGCGCCGGTGGAACGATAATTAACGTTCGTGATCGATGCTCAGGAAATCCATTTGTATAAAAATATTTTTTGGCAATTAATGTCGAAACAATAGTTTTTCCAAGGCCAACAACATCAGCTAAAAAGAAACCATTATGTTTCATCATTTTGTTGAACCCATCATTAACCGCATCGACTTGATATGATAATTTTTTAAAGCCTTTTGGAAGATCACTGATTGAGTTTGGATCAAATTCTATGCTTTTTCCAAAATATTCAATTAGAAACTTAAGGTAAACTTCATAAGGAGAGTATGTGTCATTTAAGAAGGTCTCTTTTTTTAAGCGATCAACGCTGCTTAAATCCAATGGAACCCCTTCATCCCATAATTTGTCAAAAGTGTGAGTGGCAAAATCAATATCGGTGTTTTCTCTTAGTTCAACATTAAATTCAAAGTTTTTTGACAGACCTGCGTCTGTCAAGTTACTTGAGCCAGTAATAACAGATCCGTAACCGTGATCATGCTTTTCTTTCTCTCTGAAAATGTAAATCTTAGCGTGGATATTTTGCTTAGGGTGTATCTTAATTTTAACTTTTTCAGTTTTGATGTCATTTATTAACTGTAACATCCCAGATTCCACCGTCTTATCATATTCAGCTTCTTGAATGTTTTTTTTAACTTCCCTGAAAAATTCTTCTTGTGCCTTTTCTTCATTGCCATTGAAAAGTACACCTTGTTGATGAGCATGAAGGATAAGAGAGTCAATATTAATTCCCACAAGTATTCTGATTTCTTGAGCGTTTTCTACAAACTTGCGTATCTGGAAATAGCCAGAGGCTCTGAAATATCCGACCAGCGCATCTAAAAAATAAATGTTCTTATGTCTGAAAATTCCTTCTATTTTATTTAAGAGTGTGTTATTCTCTTCATTTGTAAAAAACTTAGTACTCATAGTTTAATTATGCAAGGAAATCATTGGTTTACTTATGTTGCTTGCGTGGCTCCAGAATTGTTCTAAGGTAATTACTTAAAATCAAATTAATTAATATTGGGAACTTAATTATATTGACCGGATTAGTTTCGAAAATAGATCTCTGAACTTACTGAACATTTATATTAAAACAACTAAGCAAGTAATCGATGAATAGCGGACTTTGTGAAGTCAAAATATTGACTAATAAGATATTACGGAATAGTTCGAGCCCAGCTCAATTCATTTTAGTAATGACTAAGAATAAATGCGATAATACGTTCTTTCCTGTCCGTGATCATTTCTTTTGTCCAGCAGTCTGAGCCCTCGGTGAGTTCGCGTACCTCTTCCTGCTGCCGGAGGTAGGTGTAGGTCGCACGCTTTTCCAAAAAGGGTTTATTGCCGATTGATCGGTTATGGCTGCCGGATAGCAGAAGGTAGTTGCCCAGGCAATTGATATACTGGTTGCGGAATTCCTCGTCGTATTCTGGGTAGCCGGCTGCCACGGGCTTGCCCTGGGTCGGGGTCTGCGGGGCAATATGTTCCAGGTCGGGCAGGTCGATGTCCGTATAGCGGTAACCGGCATAACCCTTTTTGCCGCCACTGCGCAGGAAGTTTTCATATTTCCAGAGAAGGAACTTGGCGGTGCCAGCGCTGACACCGCCCTGCAGCGCTGCGGTGAGGTCAGCGGTATTCCAGTAATTCCACCACCAGGAGTCGCCGCCTTTGCAGATCCAGTTTATGCGGCCGACGATATCCCAGACGCCGGGCTGCTCTCGGGTGAATTTCTGAAACACGTCGTTGATGCGGGAGGTCATGTCTGCCCGGGTGCCGATGAGCCGGTGCCGGACGACTAAGATCTCGAGAGCCGCAGCCAGCGCGCATTTATCCGCGATCGCTACGCCGAACTGGTAGGCTTTTACGATAAACGGCAGTGCGATACCGATATTCCCCAGCGTGACGAGCGAGTGGATCTCCATGTACTGCTGTTCATCATGGTTAAAGAACACTTCCAGGTTACGGAAGCATTCGGCCAGCGAGCGGGTGAAATCGCGAATAAAGGTCAGCGGCTCCGGTGCTGTCATGAGCTTGTTGATCCGTTCGATGGCATCGCCTTCCCAAAGCGAATTAAAATAGACGCGCAGGGTATAGGTCAGCACATCGTCCTCATCCAATCGGTATTCAATGCGGGCGATGGCTTTATAGATATGTTCAAAACGATCCTTGAGTTCGTTAAGCAGGCTTTTGGTTTGTTTGCCGCCATGCAGGTGGACCTGGAACATGAACTGGGCTTTAATGATCTCCAGATTAGAGGGTTTTTTACCGCGGTTGTTCTGGAAGATGAACATTTGTATGGCTTCGGATTCATTGGCTACCGGATGGGTAGTACAGCGGGCAGTGAGGATGATCTCCAGTAAACGGGTGAGGTCGGTCTCTTCGCGTTTGCGGAGCGCTTCATTAAAAAAATCAAAGGCGCTTACCATTCGCCTGGCCGATGTGGTATCCAGGCCGCTTTTATTATCATGGAGCTGATCGATCACGTAATCGCGGAAGATCATTTTGTCATAAGCTACAGTCGTGAAGCGGTAAATGCCATCCGATTTAATGGTGTCATCATAGTCTTTTAGTTCCCCGGCCGTCAACGGGCGTATCTCGCCAAGCCGCCGGAACAATGCGGCTAAAAAAATGACAATGGTCGTCAGGCGCTGCTGCCCGTCGATGACCCCGAACTCGTGATCCCCATAACGTTCAAATAGAAAATGCCCGAAATAATAGGGGGAAATAGCGGTGCTTCGCCGGTAGTCCTCCAGGTCATTAAGAAACTGGTTGACCTGGCGCGGTTTTTTATCTTTTTCCCGTTCGGTGTCCCAGGCGTAGGCCCGCTGGTAGTCTGGAACGGCGATCTCATTTTCGCTGAATAAGCCGTTGATCGTGGTTAAGGTTTGCATGTTGCAATGATGCGAAATTTTGGGGAGAAAACGATCTTACCCTATCGTTTCGCCTACCAACTGCATGACGGTTTGGTAATCTATAAACTCTGGCGTGCCCAGCTGCGTAAAACGCTGCCGGAAGTCGGCGTGCGCTTCGACGCGCGAACGGTACCTTGCCCGTGTCAGATGCATAAATGCCAGTTTCTGCGGGCTGTCGGCCCCTTTGGCAATAGCGCTGGGAAGGCACTCCAATACCGCAAGCTGCGCGAGTTGTTCGTCTTTTCCTTCGGCAATCATTTTGACGATCTGCACAATGAACGTCGAAAAATATGACAGACAACGCGGTGCGGTATTGGTCGCTATTTCGCGCGCTTTCGGACAAAATATTTTTTGACCACGCAAGGTTCCCCCCATCGCTTCTTCGACCCTAGCGAGCGGTTCCCCCTGGAGCCAGGGCGCCATGCCGTTTTTCAAAGTCGTCAGCACGGCCTGATAGTTTAAAGGTGTTACCCTGGGAACGCCCCCGATCGTTTGCAACGGCAACAGGTCGCTGCCGAAACAAAACCGGGCAGCATCGTCATGCTGCAATAGCCAGTCGATGAGCCAATCCACCCAGCCGCTCACGGTCATAGGCAATTGTGCAAATTGGGCATCAAGGGACTGGTAAAGGCGGTTCAGTATCAGGGGCGAGATACCGGATTGTATCGATAGCTGAACCAGCCAGTCGGGCGCCTCCGGCACTGCGTCAGCCTGGCTGAGGCGGTCAGAAAACGCAGCAATAGCGAGGTCAAATTGTGCTAGTTCTCCTGCTTTTTGCGCCATAAAATGCGCGAACGAACGCCGCAATAAGATACTGACACTGTCGTCACTATCCGTATTGCCCAGGCGGTGGAACAGGTATTCAATATCCGAATCGGGCGGAATACCCATCTGTATGCGGTCGAGGACAGTGCGAAGCGGATCGATCATGGGGACGCAGCGTTCGTCTTCAGGGATGATCGATTGCAGCGCTGTATGCGCGGCAGGCTCCGGGACACCTGCTGTAAAGGTCAACAGGGTACGCGGCACCATGATCACCAGGCCATTGGCCAAGTAGCCGGCCCTGCCCGCGCGTCCAGCAGCATTGAGCAATTCATGCGCCTTCATGGGTTCCTGCGTTACAAAAGCACCGCCCAGCGCGGCTCGTTCATCGGCTGATAGGATCGCCACCTGCGCGGGCAGGTTCATGCCCTGTGATAAGGTTGTGGTCGCAAATATCACGCGCGCGCCGTCCTCCCTTTTAAACAAGCTTTCGGCCAGCTGCCGTTCATAGGCGATGAGGTCGGCATGATGCTGCACGCAGCGGGTCACTCCATACATCATCGAACTTTGTGCCTGCCCGAATTCCGTCTCGATCGCGGCGAACAAGTTAGCTTCATGGACGTTGTAGTCGACCGTGAAGTCCAGCAAGGCGGCGGTTTCGCGGGCCGATTTATTTGCCCAGGCGGTATTGTTCATGAAAACGATCGTTTTCAGGCCAGCCGCTGCAGAAGCGACCGCCAGCCGCCGGGAGATCTCATTGCCGTTGGGGGTTGCCTCGACCCGGCGAAGCGCGCTGAGCTGCCCGTTCAAGGGATAGACGCCGTCGGCCAGCTGCCGGATCCGGATATCCTCAGGCGCTTCTGGATGCCAGTTATGGACCAGGCCGAAAAGCGCATGGGGGACTGCTTCCAGTAAACGGCCGGGCGCAGCGCGGAGACCATCAGACGGCGTTCTCTTATTGGCGACCGCTGCATGGTCAAGCTGCAGCTGCAAGGCGGTTGCCGCGGCCTGCGCCGCCGTAATCTCCGACTTTCTATAAACGATCACGCCGCGCGCCTGCCGGGATGGCTTCCACAATAGGTCAATCGGGATGCAGGGCTTTCCGGTCAGTTCACTTACCCACCCAGCAAAAACATCCGGTGCTTTGATCATCGCGGATAAAAATAGAAAATCGGCCTCAGGTACCAGCGCCGCGAGCCGCAGGATAACGAGCATGCCGTCCAGTGCCCGGCGGAAACTGCCTGCTTCGGAAGACAAACTGTGGCATTCGTCAAAAATAATGAGCCCGATATCTTCAAACGCTTCGGGGTTAAAATTCAGGACAGCGAGGCATTTTTCAGGGGTCATCACGGACAGGTCCGGCAGGATGTCTTTCACTGCCGTCAGCAGGTCCATATCAAAGTCATCATCAATCCCGAAGATTTCGGACGGAATGGATAGCTCCAAATCCTGCCGCAGTTGCTCGACGAGTGCATTGGTGGGAGCCAGGAATATGACCTGCTTACCCGTGGCCAGTGTCGCTGCGATCTTAAATTCGGAGATCGTGGTTTTACCCGCACCCGTAGGCAACACCAGGACTGCTGAATTGCCCGGCGCCTGAAAATCCAGCTCAAGGGCCCTGCGGTGATTGGGCCAAAGCAAGGGTTTTTGTGATGCCCGGTAGTTTAACCAATCCTGCCAAACAGCAGCATTGGAACCGGCAGGCACCGGCAGTAATAAAATAGAGGCATCCATCAGGGTTTGTCCGAGCTGCAGCAACAATGTCGCCAGGTGCGCAGGCCCTGGGTAGGTAGATATATAACTGCCGGGTAAACCCTCGATCACGAACTCCTGCACGGAAAGTTCGATCATCTGCTGAAAGATACCGGCCGGGGTATTAGCGGTGCGGTCT
>Ga0302309_10004197_pt1 | contig 10796 bp, 12 predicted proteins | sample III_Palsa_N1_1_FD_200453 | JGI IMG/M metagenome (GOLD analysis project Ga0302309, IMG submission 200453) | Peat permafrost microbial communities from Stordalen Mire near Abisko, Sweden - III_Palsa_N1_1 | ecosystem: Environmental > Terrestrial > Soil > Palsa > Peat permafrost | place: Sweden... | reverse complement strand
CCTACCACTATATCGGGCGCGCCTACTACTGCGCAGGGCCTGAGGCCTTGAGGGCCGCCCGCGGAGAGCCCACTTTCGGGGCTCCCTGTGATCCCGCCACCGAGAGCCCTCCAGCCACCCTGGTTGACGACCTCAATAGGGAACTGCGCAGACGCGACCTCCCCCTCGTCCCAGCCTTCTCCAACCCCGCCGCCTGACCCTCCACCCCATTTGGCATCTTATTCGTGCATCGCCCTCTGAAAGATAACCTCGCCTACTGAGACGTCATCTTCTTCATCTTGTACATCATTGTGGTCATTGTCGTCGCCTTTCACCAAAAAAAAGTTACATCATGAAGTGGAAGTCATGGTTTGTAGTGATCACCACTTGAAAATTCAAAATATGATCAAGAGAAGATCGTGAGTTTCGCGCATATTTGTGACCCTCCCTCCCAAAAATTTCACGTAGCCTTCTTCTTCATCTCCTCCCCCCCGATTGACACTGATACTTCTATCTCGCAACACTATCCCTGCAATCACAAGTCAAGCGGCATCAGATACTATCATCAGAAATCGCTATCAGAGGTTATCATCATGAGCAAATCATCCAAGGCAGCATCATTCACCGCAGGAGCGTCGGCCCCGGCCGCCAGTCCCGCCCCGGCGACAGCAGCCCCAGTTGTCCCTTCGACTGGGGGCGCCGCGTCCCCTGCCGCCAACCCCGCTCCCGCTGGTGCCGCTGCTCCCGGGAAGCCTCCTGCGCCTGCCGCGGGGTCGACGAAGCCCCCGAAGGCCGAGTTTGTCTCGCTGGCCTTCGAGGACGTGGTGCCCTACCTGGAGCACCACAACCTGAGGTTTGGCGTCCAGAAGCCTGCGGGCGAGGGCACGGCCTACCCGCTGATCGATGACAAGGGCGGGGAGCATGTGCTGGACATCCAGTTCGGTGGGGGCGACAACCTCCTGACCTTCCCCTTTGGGATCAACCCGCAGGGCACCCAACTCTCAGGGTATGACGTCACAAAGCCCTGGAACCTGGAGGTGGAGATGAAGCGCGGCACCGCCGAGTACGACCACGCCGTGCGCTTCGACGCCTGGATAGTGAACGCCATGGTGAACGCGTGGAAGATGTGGAAGGGCCCGACCTGCAAGAACGTCTACCCAGACGTTGTGGAGGGGGAGTACAACGGCATCTCCAAGTGCCACACCCCGGAGGACCCGATCAAGGCTGCCGTCTTTGACCCCGAGAAGAACGAGCCCAAGATGAGGGTGAAGGTGAACCCGCTCAAGTTCAACATCATCACCGTCATCGACCACGTCGACCTCGCGAACCATGACCTCCCCGTCGCCTACGACGAGTACGGAAACGAGCTCAACGGGAAGGACTGGCTGAAACCCTTCTCGAAGGGCATCGTCCACGCCCGGTTCTCGGGGCTCAACTACTTCAAGAAGTTCACCCCCATCTTCCGCGCCCTCGGCGTCAACGTGCTCAAGAAGGACGATGAGCTCAAGGAGGCCCCCCAGGTTAAGGGCTGGAGTGTCTCCCGCACCACCAAGCGCGCTACCCCCTATGACAGACCCGCCGGAGAACCCCAGGCGCAATCCGCCATGTCAGGCGATGGCGCTGCAATCGCCGCCTCAGGTGATGCCAACAACCCGGCCGGCGCAGGCTTCAACGACCCCTCCGGCTATCTCCCCCCCGCGCAATGATCAGCATCCACTCATCATCATTCAGTGACGTGTGTCATCTCCCCAGATAATCAAAAAAAGAACGATTACCAACCATTTCCTCGAGCAAGGCAGTTGCCAAAAAATAATGCGGGGACAGGGAGGGACTCGAACCCCCATCTCCAGGGTTACTATTCTGGCGCACCAACCACTCGTGCTGCCTGTCCAGATGCTCGACTGCCCGTGGGGGGACGACGACTTCCGCGAAATGTGACCAGCGCCGCTGTTTTCAAGGGGTGTGACATTAAACTCACCACTTCGCCCTCCAAGTTTGCCTCAAGCCTCAGCATCGTCGTCGACAGATATCAAGACATGGATCTCCTCTACTGGATTGTGGCCATCGCAGGCGGCATCATCCTCCTCGCCCTCCTTATCTGGGCCATCATCTACCTCACTCACTTGTGATCACCGGATACCCAAGTCATTAGATCACCGGATCCCCAATCATCGGATCACCAGATATAGGGATTATCCGATAATCAGACCATCAGATGACTTGATCCTGATGACCTGAAGACCGCGTCGCTCCATGAACGTATTATCCGACGACGGCAACACCAAATCAGATGATCATCTGATCACCTGATGACTCGATCATCTGATCATTTGATGAGTTGATCGCCTGATCCCTTGATCACAGAGTTTGCAGACTGTGAAATCATAAATGGTGTACACGACAAGAGGACCAAGATTGTGTGTTGACGTTGGGAAGAAGATGAATCATAAAAATCTGAGAACACTGAAGGTATCCCGCGATCATCAAATTCTAACCTTGCAATAGGCAAGACCTGATTCACAGCATCGTCGATCTCCATCACCCACATTCACATTCACGACCACAACAGAGAACTTGAAGAGCGATGGATGCCACGAGGAGAACCACGACCACCACGACCACGTCGACCAATGCCGCGTATCCCGCGAACAGCGGCCAGGCTTACCAGGCGGCGTATCCCGCGGGGTTCCAGGTTGCCTACCCTGGGGGCAACTCGACCACAGTGGTGGCAAAGCAGCCAACCAGCCCCTGGCTGATCGCCCTCACCGTCCTCGCGGGCCTCGCCCTGCTTGGACTCATCATCTGGGGCATTATCTGGACCATCGAGGACCTCGAGAAGAAGGCCGCAGAGAAGAAGGCAGCCCAGATCAGGCTCCAGGAGCAGCAGCGCCTTGCCTATCAGCAGCAACAGCAGCAGCAACAGCAGGGCTTTGCTGGCGCTGGAAATGGCGGGCAGGGACAGCACACCGGCCTGCCCCCTGGGCTCTCCCAGGACCAGGTTGACGCGGCGGTGCAGCAGGCGGTGGCCAACCCGGGCACCCCGGTGGTGATCCACGCCCAGAACGCGAACACCAACAACGGCTGGCAGACCGGCGGGGTGTCCATGACACCCTCCGACATCGGCCTCGACGGCAACCAGCAGGATCTGGCGGAGGAATCGCAGAAGGTGAGGCAGGGGATGCGGCCCTCGTTCCTCCAGCCCCTTGGGTCATCCTACAGCGAGAACATGAGGGGTGGCGCTGGGGGCAACAGGCCCGGGATCTCGCTCGCCTCCATGAGGGCCTCCGAGGGGGCCGGCCGCGCCCTCCAGATCAGGGACGGTGCCCTCTCCAAGAAGGTCTCCCAGACGGTTGGCCAGTGGGGGGGTAGGATATAGTCTCTTCTCTCTTCCGGAAATCAGAATATCAGATTCTGATGATCTCTGTTTTAGGCATTTTCCCCGAGGCCAAGCAGCGCACTGGGATCAACCCCAATGACGGAATTCTGCCCTTCGGAAGGACAGAGATGTTTAGTGACCCTGAGATCGGACTTATGCCCCTCGATGTTCCCCTGCCCAGTGGTGTGATGGCCAGCGAGAGCGGTCGCTTGGTGGCGGAAAGCGCATTCTAAAAGTGGTGATTAGGACTCACCAAGAAAAGCAAATAGATGTCAAATGAGTTCTTGTTTTAAAAGCACATTCAGAACACACAACCGGAGTGACGAAGTGATCTGCTCATTGATCGAAACCAACGGCATCGAGTCCAGGTTATCATAAGCGAGGCAGAATTGGGCGTAGGCACAAGAATAGAGAGCGTGACGCTTCACGGCAAATGTACCAATATCAAAGGTTTTGGAGAAGAAGGTCATGGTCGCGTCCAGCACTTCTCCACGCCGAATAATGCTCGTAGTAACCTGGCCGTCTGCGGAAATGCGAGCGCGATGTGTGAGATAGTGAGCCTCAAGCTTATCAAGGACGGCGGCGCGTATGATCTCCTTATCTTCGGGAGAGATCTCCGGAACATCGTCATTGATTTTGAAATGTTCAGCGTCTATCTCAAGGGCCGCAACATTATAAGCAAAGGCACAGTGATGCTCGTGCGGGCTGCAGTACAGGTGAATATGACCCAAACCGGTGGCGATCATCGCTCTCCAACCATCTTCGCGATGATTTTGAACACCCTTAAATTCTGATGTAAAATCCCCGCTACGCTTGTCCACATTACGAGAATTCGCATTGCGATTCTTCGGTTTGCGAAGATTTTCAAGACGGTTGTCCGTTTGATCGCGACCTTTATGTTCGATGTACTCACCGGGAAGCAATAATGGATGATGGCGTTCCCAAATGGCACGATGGAGACCGACAAGTTTGTAATTAACCCGTGCGTAGACGAGGCCCCCGTGGTTCCGACACCAACTATATCCGCGCACCCAATCAGCATCAGCCACATCGACGAGCATGAAGAACTCTTTATCTGCCCCGCTCATGGCGATGTATACGCTTCCGGGAGGCGCCGGGAGAGAACAAGGACGTTGTCTCCAGGCGTGACAATCAAGGCAGATGAAAGTACGATAACCGTTGGAGTCATTGCCGAAAGCCGATCGCGGCAGCCAGTGTTTTCTAACACGGCAAAAATGATCCAAATGGCAGCCCTTCGCCGCACATCTCTTCTTCTCGCAATGAAAACCCAACAGTGTCAACAGAAATAGTAGGAGCATTCTCTAATCTTCGGGTTTATCGTCGTTTCGGAAGAACAGTTAATCATCGCTTGCAATCCTTCTTCGCTTCGATGGGATCAGTCTCGACTACTCCGATGGGGCCGGTGATCGCTCACCAGGTAGGGGCTATCGTATTTATGGGGACGGTAAGGCCCATCGCCCAGGCTGGCTTGACAGGTGCTGTTTGTGTCACCGGCGTTGTCTTCCCATCTGATAACGGACGCGATGTTGCCGCTTTGCAACGTGCGCTGAGCGAGCATGTCTATGCTGGCGATTTGGCTGCCGTCAAGGAAATGGCTAGGTTATATGACCTGTCTCAGAGACGGTGGGAGGTCCCGCGGTTGGTGGCGGATGCCGCGATATATGGCCACTACCACATCATGCACATCCTGAAGCCTTTCTGCGCTGAGCGGGAGAACCCCTTTCGCCTAGGTTGGTTCCGCCCCCATTGCGATCTGCTGTGCGATCTTTGGGACCTCTTCATGAAGTGCAACAATCCGGCGGACTCTCCCGGTGCGCACTACTTCGCCACCTTGGTGCTGATTCGGGACGGATATCTGGCCCCGAAGCAGGGCAATCTCCTGCCCAAGTGGCTGCAATTGGCGCTGTGGGACAAGATGGGCGACGATCACTGTCGTCATTTGATCACCATGATCGCTGCCTGCCACTCCAGCGCTCTGATATCCTCCGAAGTTGACGCGGCCCTTCAAGAGATTATCGTTGTTGATTCAATGAAGTTAGTGATTGGAGGTTTACTTCATCAATAAAATTGTCTCTTTTATGATTCACGTTCACCACCTGGGATTTCTTGCTTTGCCAATGCTCGATCAAGTCGACCTCGTTCATAATCAAGCGACCCTGACGATCCTGTAGTTGTGAGACAGCGGCGCCAGACCATCGATGGAATCGTACGTTATGAAGAATACGTAAGTCCCAGTGTTTGCTGTCAATTGGACCAAGTTCGTGTAGGTTACCGCGGGGTTAAGTTGTGACTGGGCGATGACCGTGACGAGTTGGGTTCCGGTATCGAACGCCGAAAAGATGGGATTCAGGGAGATGACCCCTGAAACGCTCTCCTGCAAAACGAGGGACACGTTGGGGTCTGCGAAGATACCATCTGGCACCCAGTAGTAGTTGAGGGTCACCTCGTAGGTAGCGCCAATTCCGCCAGTGAAGGTAATGGTATCGGTTGAGTTGTCAGAGCCCGTGGCGCCAATCATCGCGACAACAGAGGATGTAGGATTCACGGACACCACGGTCGCCATGGCCCCACTGGCGTCGATTGACACGCCGAGTACGTCCGCGGGGACGGTGGCGATGGGTGGAGGGCCATAACTGATGAGGAACCAGTTTGTCCCATCACACTGGATCGTGGATGTCTGGTAGGTGCCGACCCTGAAGTCGTTGGTGATGGGCTGCGAGTACGTCACAGTGGTGGAGGTGGAGGTGATCACGGTGATGATCTTCCCCACGCATGTGGGCGTCGCAAAGGGCAGAACGACAGTCGGGGCGACCAGAGGCCCGAGGTAGATGACGTTGTCCGTCGACTGCACAACGTAGGGTGACCCCCCTAGGACGGTGCTCACATTGCCCGCCAAACCGGAGTTGCTAAACATGGCCCCCGTCACGTCCATGTCGTTCACCTGCAGTGTTGTGAAGCCAGGGGCGCCGTAAGCGGGTGCCTCGGGGTGCTGATTGTGGGTGAAAACGGCGTGGCCCCCCACGATCCCCGACGAGTTGGCATCCACCAGCACAACGCCTTGCGGCCGAATTGCTTGGATGGTGTTGGTGTTATGAGAGAAGGTCGGGCTCGTCACGATATTTGCACCCGTGCCAGAGCCGATGTAGGCGAAGGTTCCCGGAATCGCGCCGCTGAAGATGTTCCAGGAGACATTGGCAGTGTGCTGACTCGCCGATGTGTATATGTCGGTGAGGAAGTCGAAGGAGTTCGATACGGCTCCGCCGTACACGAGGTTGAACGAGCAGTAGGTGAACACGGTGTTGTCGTTCGCCGCATTGCTCTGGCTGAGGAAGAAGCCGTTCGTGGGCAAAGTCCCCAGGGAAGCGACGTCAAAGATGCACTGGGTGAAGGAGCAGGTCACGTTCTGCATCTGCAGCGCATACTGCGTCGCGCTCAGAGCCTTACCCGTGAACTTGCAGGTGTCCACCAGCAGCGAGGTCGTGGTGCCCCCTGCCGCCATGTTGAGCAGTGGGGCGTCTCCCGTGCAGATGAACTCACAGGCGTCCAGCGCCACAAACGGGCTCTGAAAGGTGGAGGCGGACACCAGCGGGATCGCGGCAGTCCTGAACACCGAGTCCTGGAAGGCCACGGTCCCGGCAAAGGTCCCGTCGAGCGCCACCTGGCCCTCAAAGTGCATGCTGATGAACGACAGGCTGGTGTTTCCGGCGCCGCCCACGACGTTCAGGGGCGAGGCCGTGATGATCGCCGGGTCTCCCGGATTGTATGACTGCACCGTGAGGCTGGTGAAACCGCTAAAATCAGGCTGGTCCGTGTTCGGGTAGGTGCCCGGCATCATCTGCACCGCCCAGGTCGTGGGCACCAGCGGCACCAGCAGCGCCTTGGCCAGCGCGGCGGTCAGCGTTTGAAATGGCAGGGCCCGCTGCTCCACCTGGCCGGTGGTGTCGTCACCAAACACTGGGTCCACGAACAGCGTCATGTTCGTCAGCACAGACGGCCCAGTCACGCCAGTAATGCCAGTCATTCCCGTCATTCCCGTCATCCCCGTTAGCCCAGTCACTCCAGTCGTTCCCGTCGATCCCGTTGTGCCTGTCTCGCCAGTCTGCCCTGTAGCACCGGTTGCTCCGGTGACTCCCGTAGCCCCCGTTTCTCCGCTGGCGCCAGTCTCTCCTGTGCTGCCCGTTTCCCCCGTAACCCCAGTCAGGCCCGTGAGACCTGTCTCCCCTGTCCCGGTGACCCCAGTTGCTCCGGTCGCACCACTGGCACCAGTGAAGCCGGTCTCCCCCGCCCCGGTGACCCCAGTCACTCCGGTCGCGCCACTCGAGCCAGTTGCGCCACTCGCCCCAGTCAGGCCTGTCGGGCCACTTGCCCCAGTCAGACCAGTCAGACCAGTCAGACCAGTTAGACCGGTAAGGCCTGCTGCGCCACTAGGGCCAATTGGGCCTATAGGTCCTGCGGGGCCAACTGGGCCAACTGGTCCTGGAGGTCCCTCGGGGCCCACAGCACCTGGACTTCCTGGACTCCCCGGAGTGCCTGGGGATCCTGGGACGCCGTCGATTCCTGGGGTTCCGGGGAGACCTGGGGTTCCCGGATCACCCTCTGTCCCAGGCGTTCCAGGGGTGCCCGCTGTTCCGGGGGTGCCGTCCTCACCTGGGGTTCCTGCTGTGCCCGGAGTGCCCGCGACCCCCGGATTACCCTGAGGTCCTGCGGCACCCGGGGGACCTGCGCCCCCGGGAGTCCCTGCTGCTCCGGCAGGTCCAGGGGCGCCGGTGTTCCCTGGGGTGCCTGGGACCCCATTTGTTCCCGGCGTCCCCGGAACGCCAGCCGTGCCAGCGGGCCCAGGGCTACCCGGGGCACCCGCACTACCCGGTGGCCCAATAGGACCGGCTGGGCCAACAGTTCCTGGACTCCCTGGACTGCCAGGGTTTCCAGCAGCGCCGGGCGCACCAGGCGGGCCTCTCTGCCCCGGGCAGCAACCACCATTTTCAAAGCAATTCATCACACTTTTTCTGGGGGCCGCAAGAAAGTTTTGATATGGGTCTTCATAATTTCATGACCATTTAGTTTCGAACCACCTCAAACAGGTCCTAGTTTCCGTTGTAGTAGAGGGTAACGGTGAGGGAGGGATTCGCGACGGCGAAATCCAGCAGGGCCTTCTCGTAATCTCGCCAGTCTCCACCCGCCAACCCGCATCCGACGCTCCAGGGGAAGGCCAGGCCGCGATACTGTCCTCCCTGGCACAGGAGCTCGATCTGGTCCAGACACTGCCGGAACCAGAGGAGGCGGGGCTCGCCAAAGTCGTTGCCGCCCGGCCGATTCTGGGCGAAGAGGGTCGCCACGTGCAGCCTCCTGCCTGGCAGGTCGGGTAGCAGGCACTCCGTGACGTCAATCGTGCCCGGGATGCGGGGCCTCCCAGACTCGTGGTAGGCCCGGTAGACGTTCGCGCCGGGAACCTGCCGGAAAAGGGCCTCGGCGAACCCACGGGCGTGTGTCGTGACGCAGTTGCCCTGGTGGCAGAGCAGCACAGGCGCCATCGGGATCGCCACCCGCCCAGCAGGGTCAGCCGCAGCGCGTCCGCAGAGAGCCGGCAAGTCTGCGAGGATATCCTTGAATTTCACACTGAAGGTCATCTCGCCAAAAGGAGGGCAGAATATCACCGGAAACCACATGCGCAGATCGTACAATGAGCGGATCGTACATCGAGGACAATAATCACAGTAATCACAGGCCCTGGGTTTATGGGGAGATGCCCCCGCCCCTCAAACCAACGCTCTTCTCCTTCCCGCTCGGCGCTTCGGTTATTCTTTGAAGTCGGAGATGTCTCAGTGTGCATCGCAGAGTCTGAACCCCGTGGCGGAGTACCTGGCGCTGGAGGCGGAGATCCGCATCCGCAAGAACCATGGCTCCGTGGCCCTGAGGGAGCTCCGGCGGGAGAAGAAGGAGATCCGAGACCGCATGGAGGAGCTCCTCAGGGCCAACAACGTGCACAGCCTGGCGGTCCCTACGCACGCCGTGGCTGGCGGGCCTGAGCCCTCCGCCTCGGGTGAGGCCGAGAAGTTCATCTATGTGAGGTCAGAGAATGTGACCTCCTACAAGGCGGTGACCCGGGAGGTCCTGGAGGAGGCGGTGACCCTACTTGACCCAGATGCGCTCTTTGAGAGCCTCAAGGAGGGGTTTGGACGGCAGGCGAAGAAGCGCAAGCTTGAGAGTGCCGCCGCCGCCGCCGCCTCAGCCGCGATCGGGACCGAGCTTGCAGGGTACCTCTACGAGGGTGTGCGGGCACTGGTCTGCAAGACCTCGCCCAAGATCAATGTCTCCGGCTCAAAGGTGCGGCCGGCCAAGGGCGAGGACCCGGCCGCGTATAACGTGGTGACGGACGACAACGAGGTCGTCACCCTGATCCAGCAACTCACCGCGCTGAAGGCCAGGGTCGCCGACGCAGAGCAGGCCGACTACGTCTCATTTGGTGCGCTCCAGACGCGTCGCCAGGCCCTGCTGCCCCAGGTCTTTGAGGCCGTTGAGGCCGCCCCCAACGCGCAACTCAGGGCAGAGGTGCGGGCCTCGCACCCTGGCCTCACCAAACCTGCGTGTTTCATCTATCGCGTCGAGGTGGCCTACAAAAGCGCCACCGTCACGCCGGCGCTGAAGATGACAGCCCTGAAGACTCTGCTTCATGAGGCCATGATCCAAGTGCTGGCCACCTTCGACTTTGGGGGCTCTGCGACCTCTGATTCAGGTGCTGGGTATGCTGACAAGGCTGGAGGTTCTGATAACATGGTGCAGTGTCGCACTGTCTCCGCAATAGAGCGGGGATTGCCAGCCTTCATGAACGAGGTGGCCGGTGATCCTGAGAGGTGGGCCCGCTTCAAGGAAGAGCTTCAGGCCGAGGTCGCCCGAGAATATGAGGTGGTGACCACCGCGCTGCCCTCTGATGAAAAGGTGATCCGTCAGATTGTGTTCAAACCCATAGATCTCTGATATCTGATCTGACACTGCAAAGCAAAATTCGATTCACTCCGTTTCCTCCACATTCCCTTGGTCTTGAAAAGGTCGGGAAGTGACATTTGCTCAGGGAAGGTTAAAAGGGATAATGTCAGATGCAATTGGTGATGCTGCGTTTGGGGGGAGTACAGTCGATGCTCGGGCTTGCAATGAACTGCTGGCTGAGGCGAGACAGTTGGAGGGGATTTTTACAAGGCACGCCCTGCTCCTTAGGCGTCCTCTGCGCCAGGATGACGCCTGCTACGCTGCATCCGGCAGGCAACTGGACCTGGAGTTCCTGGCGTACAGCGGCAGGATGCGCGCGATCGCCCTCCGACAGACCATGGAGAACGTGCATTTTCAGGACTTTCTGCACCGAGTCTTGGCGGCCATCACGCATTGGTCCACGACCTATTTCGAGCTCCTGCAGCATCATGTCGGG
>Ga0302309_10004196_pt1 | contig 10796 bp, 11 predicted proteins | sample III_Palsa_N1_1_FD_200453 | JGI IMG/M metagenome (GOLD analysis project Ga0302309, IMG submission 200453) | Peat permafrost microbial communities from Stordalen Mire near Abisko, Sweden - III_Palsa_N1_1 | ecosystem: Environmental > Terrestrial > Soil > Palsa > Peat permafrost | place: Sweden... | reverse complement strand
GCTAAACCTATTGGCGATTTTAAACAAGAGATCCGATTTAAAGATGTGTCTTTTGCCTACGGCGAAAAGAAGATTTTGCAAAACATTAATATAACCGTACCGAAAGGAAAAACCATTGCATTGGTTGGCCCATCGGGTGGAGGTAAATCTACTTTGATTGATTTGATACCTCGCTTCATTGTGCCACAATCTGGCGAAGTATTAATTGATGGAGTTGATATAGCAACCGTTACGGTTGATTCGGTAAGAGGTTTACTGGGTATAGTAAACCAGGAATCGATATTATTTAACGATTCTATTTTCGGCAATATAGCCTTCGGTAAAACGGATGCAACTATGGAGCAGGTAATTGCAGCAGCAAAAATAGCCAATGCCCATAACTTCATCATCGAAACAGAAAAAGGCTACGAAACCAATATCGGCGATCGTGGTACAAAACTATCAGGCGGCCAAAAACAGCGTATTTGTATAGCACGCGCGGTACTGGCTAATCCGCCTATTATGTTGCTGGATGAGGCTACATCTGCGTTGGATACCGAATCAGAAAAATTGGTACAGGATGCTTTAAATAACCTAATGAAAAACCGCACCTCTTTAATTATAGCACACCGTTTAAGTACTATACAAAATGCGGATTTGATCCTGGTGTTAGAGAGCGGTAAGGTTGTGCAGCAGGGTACTCACCAGGAATTGTTAAACCAGGATGGTTTGTACAAAAGGCTTATAAATATGCAAACCTTTAACGGGGACTGATATAATCAATAGCCTTTTTATATTTTTCGATAGTAATCGGCCAGCTATAATTTTCGGCGACGTATTTCTTAGCGTTTTCGCTTAAAATGGTGGTGTCGAAATCAGGTGAGAGGATAGTATCTAACGATTTTTTGAAGCTACCATAATCATTAAACAGAAACCCTCCATTGCTGTTATTAATGTGATCCTTCAATACCTCGCAATTCTCATTGGCTATAACCGGCACGCCATAAGCCATGCTTTCCAATGTCACTAACGACAAGCTTTCGTACAGCGACGGAATAACCAAAGCCTTAGCCCTTAAAAGCAGCGAGGCTTTAATATCATCAGCTACAAAACCGGTTAATATAATATCAGGATTGGTTGGGGCATTCATAAATAACTCGCCCACAACAACCAGCTTTAAACTGCTATTCGAAGCTTTTTTATAGGCCGAAAAATAATCAAACATTATACCGCAACCTTTTGCCAGGTCAACGCGGCCTATGTATATTAAAAACGGGTCTTCGGGTTTTAATATATAATCGGTGTTTTGCGGAGTTATATCTTTTGGTGGATCGATCCCCACACCAACAATTTCTGAAAATATATCTTCGTTATGAAATTGCTTATTTACAAAACGTTGCTCACTTAAAGTATTGTAAAGTATAGCCGCGGGCTTTTTAAAAAACTTCTTAAATATATTCAGATAAATAGGCGGCTCGTCATGCGCTGTTGGCACCAAAATCGACTTTTTAGGCACCACATCAATCCCAAATATCGTAGGATAATATAAATAGGTGAAAAAAATCAGGGTATCGTATTTGGATTGATTTTCTGTAAGATAGTTGATAAGTGACGGTATATAAGGCCCCTGGTCTTTTACCCACTTTTCTTCTTTGTGGGGGATAGTATCAACGGGTTGCAGTTTTTCAAAGGCATTCAGCAAACCAAACAGGCGTAAGGTTTTTTGATATAATTTTCGTTTCCCAATTAATTGCCTGCTTAAGGAGTTGAATTTTTTCCAGTTTCTTGATTCCTCTACTGCAAACCGGCGTATGGTTACATCATTTATAACACTAACACCTTCAGCATACTCATTCTTCCACGATAAATAGTCCTTAGCGCATGAGGTAAGCACCTCCACATCATAAATATCTTTCAGTTTTTCGGCTATAATCCGGCAGTGATATTCGGCACCTCCGTTAACTTCTAAACCATAACGCTGTACAATAAAGGCTATTTTCTTTCTCAAAATTTATCTCGTCGTTGTCTGCTTAGGTAGCAATAGTATCGTAAAAATTGTTTTGCAGTACTTGTTTGTTAATATCCTTAATATGTATCAGGCAATAATCTTCGTTTTTTGATGGTAAGTAAAAGTGCTTTTTATAATTTGTCACTTCTTCGTGTACTGCATTTTTCCATTTTATTACCCCATTTAGTTTAAATATCCTCAATTGGTAATCCGGAAAATTTACGCGATTATTCTCATCAATATTCCACTTCCATTGGTTTATGTGCTCGGGGGTTAATCCATTCACAATATTTATCCTCGGTACCAAAAAACAGTCGCGGTTAGTTTTTTGCCTTAATATCTTTTTAATCTGTTTTACTAAAGTATCCTGCGGTATTTCATCCGCATCAATCTGAAACAAATAATCGCCTTTGGCATGCGCTATCAGTTTGTTTTTAAACGTAGCGAAATCCTTGTTCAGTTTGGCCTCAACAACAACTAACTTGTCCTTGTAACTATCAATTACTTCGGTAGTACGGGCATCTTTATTAGTTACATCTTGTAAAATAATAATCTCATCATCCTCGTCAATAATAGGAATCAGTGTACTAAGCAATTTACTCAGTTCAACCGCTTCGTTACAAACAGTGATGCCGTATGATATTTTTATTTTTTTTCGTGTAAAAAACATTATTGAGGGGTATTAATAAGTTGCTTTTCGTGAGTTGCGGGTTTAAGTATCCTGACGGTAAAAATGCTGAATTTTAAATTAAACCTATCCTTTTTAAATAACTTTTCAAAAAAAGTGACAGGCGTGTTTATTCGTTTAGTAATGATTTCATTAACATGCTGAAGTTTATTAAAAGCCTTCTCGTTAAAATCATTCCCATCAAGCATTATTAAAACATCATTGCTTTTAGCCGAGTTTAGAGGTTTGATCCTCCCTTTTAGGTTGATGCTCGTGTTTGGCTGTTCCTTGTTGATGTAATCCGAAGCATCAACATCAATATATATTACTGAGCACCATGGCTCCAATTTTGCAAGCAAATTTTCATTGCCGTTTTGTACCACCAGGCCAATATCATATTTCTTTTTTATGGGCGATGAGTTTTTAAATCCCCATTTACGAACAAAATTTTTATTGGAATTTGCCTCAATTTGCGCCGTTCTGTTTTGATACTCCTCCGAAAAGCGTGAAGTCTTACTCACAAAGTGATAGCAAATAGCATCAAGCAGCGTAAGCGTTTTTAAGCCGGATAATCGTAACCTTAAAATCAGGTCATCATCCTCGCAAAACATCGGGTTATACAAAGGGTCGAGGCCGCCAATATTTAACAGCACCTGTCTGTTGGCACATAAAAAAAACGAGGTGCCGGCATCTGGAATAATAACATCTTTATTTTTCTGCTGTATCTCAAGCGCGAATTGATACAGTCCGATTTTATCCAATGTTTCAACATCAGCGCCAAAATCCCTGACAATTTTTCCCGGCCGTTCATCACCCGAAAATATGGGCGGCTCAATGGTGGTATAATAAATTACTAGTTGTTCTGCAACGTGCTTTTCCAGATTTTCGATAAATCCCGGCGTAAGTACTACATCATTATGGGCAAAAGCCACATACTCGCGGGTTGCCAGTTGCGTGCATTTATTAAACGTATCCGAAAAGGTTTTGTCTTCAGTAGAAATGTAATAAATAAGATTTTTATCTTGTAACGAGTTTAGCCATTCATGTGTGCCATCGGTACTGTTATAGCTCGTAAAAACAATTTCAACATCAGGGTATAATTCGCGTGTGATATAATAAAAGTTCTTGCTGTATTCCAGGTTATTTTTTAACCCAACCAATAAAGAGATGTTGTTTTTTATTGAATTCATTGGCTGTTTAACTAAATTGAACCGTATTTTTATTGTAAATAAGCTCTAATTGTAAATCTTTCGATGCAAAGATAAGTACTTGTTTACGTAAGCCCTACTTTAGCAGGTATTATACAATGGAAAAAAAAGTAGCCGTAATAATACCCTTTTATAAGGAAGAATTGTTACACCACGAAAGTGTAGCGCTACAGCAATGTTTTAAAATATTAGGCAGCCATACCATCATCGCCATAAAACCTGAGCGACTGGATTTACCCGCCACCATTACTCAATATCCTTTTTTTAAAATAACTTCTTTTAATAATAGTTTTTTTGCTGATGTACATGGTTATAACAGGCTAATGCTTTCTGCTGAGTTTTATGATGCTTTTATTGATTACGAGTACGTTTTAATATATCAGTTAGATGCATTTGTTTTTAAAGATGAGTTACTTTATTGGTGTAACCAGGGCTTTGATTACATAGGCGCACCATGGATAAAGCCATATGTTTTTCCCAATGTTTTTGAGATCGTCAAATCAAAACTTCAATCCCATTATTATACTCGTTTTAATGTACAGGTTAATGGATTACCCAGTCTTAAACAGTTTAATTATAAAGTTGGTAATGGCGGTTTCTCTCTGAGGAGGACAGCGGTTCTCTACGATTTATGTATCAAATTAAACGCCAAAATAGAGGAGTATAATAAGCAGGAAAGCCATTTATTTAATGAAGATGTATTTTGGAGTGTTGAAGTTAATCGCAAGAGTAAAATATTAAAAATACCTAATTACAAAAAAGCACTGCAATTTTCGTTTGAGTTTCATCCTAAAACAGCTTTACAAATTAATAATAACCAATTGCCCTTCGGCTGCCATGACTGGGACCTGAAAATAGAATTCTGGAGGCCGATATTTAAAGAGGCCGGTTACGACATTTAAACCTTCGCGTATTTTTTCAGGATAGTAAAATAGAGCTTGAAAAATAATTTAGGCGAAAGTTTAAAAAAACTGTTGTTACAATAAAGCATGTCGAATGCAACCCGCCTGGGAAATTTTAAAAGAATAAGCTGATCTATAAAAAACTTAAATGTTGCCTTCTCGGCATAAAGCATTTGTTTTTTTGAAATGGGTTTCAAGTTGAGAGGTAAGCTCGAATTCCATTTTTTATGCAGATCAAGTGTAGCCGCTATCCACTCAGCGTCATAACTGCCTTCGGAAAAATGTTCTATTAAAATATCAAATGTAACTCCGACTTTATAATTTTGGCCAATGCTTAATGAAAAATCCAGATCATAAGCATGGAAGCCTTTAAAGATGATTTCATCAAACATTACTTCTGCGGCTATCGCTTTCGGTGTGCAGAACCAAACGCCATCAATGCAGGCTACTTCGGCAAATTCTTTTCCGCCCGGGTTTCTGTAATAATGGAATGGCTCCTGTTGTTTGTATTTAAAATGTTGTATCAGGTTAATGTAAGCTGTTTCAATTCCGGTAGGGTTCCAACCCGAGGGGGCAAGAGATTTATATTCGCTGCCACCAATACCTAACAGGCCATAATTGTGATGAGTTGTGAAAAACCTTAAAACGTGCTTGCCCCAATCATCGGTTTTAATTAAAACGTCCTCATGCATAAAGCAAAGCATATCATACTTTGCTTGTTGTATGCCGCTGTTATAAATTTCGCAAATCCCTTTACTGCCATCGCTGTTATTGATCGCTATTATTTCAAAGGGCACGCCAATAGTGATCTCAATATTTTCGATAACCTGTCGTAATTGGCCGGGATCAGCCGATGCGATTATTATAGAGATCATTTATTTAAAGGCAGATTTATGCTGGCAAATATAACAATCAATAAAATAGTGGATAACGCAATACCAGGCATAAAAAAATGGAGATTAGAGATCGGGTTATAAAATAGAGGCTATCATCAAACACAATTTCAACAACACCAGCCTTTAAATATAAAACCCTACCCTCTAATCTCCATTAAAGATTAGCAGATCAGGATTTAAAGCTCTTATCACACAACACCCAAACCAAGCTTTATAATCCTAATCACTAATCCAAAATCTTATTTTAGTCAAACTTAATACCTAAGCCAATTTGAAATACCTGGTTGCGGTAATCAGGTACATACGAATCGCCGTAACCGTCGCCCTGGTTAAAGTCGATAGTATAACGTGCACGTAACTCAACATTCTGGTTAAGGTCAAAACTAACGCCAAGCACACCATCAAGAAAAGTGTTGTTGCCATTATTATTGTTTTGATGATCCTGCTCTGTAACGGTAAAGCCGCTGCTATAGGTGTTAGTAGTGTTAGTTAAGAACGATAATTGCGGGCCAATCAGGAAGTTAAATCCCGGTGCTAATTTAAATTTGGCTAACAATGGCACATCAATAAAATCTTCACGCGAAGTAAAATGTCCATCAGGTGTGTTTGCACTATATCCCTTTTGTGAGTATAAAACTTCAGGCTCAAAAGATAGTGGATAAATCAATGGTACTTCAAGAAATAAACCTGCATTAAAACCTGCAATTGTACCGGTACTAACTTGATTGTCATAACCAGCTACAGTATTTGCAAGGTTTAAACCACCAGTAACACCAACTCTTACACGATTAAAATCGTCGTGGTTATCTTCTTCTCTTTGTCTGTGATGTCTAACTACACGTCGTGGGCCATAATAATATTCCTGCGCGCTAACCGAACCTGCCAACATGAGGCCCATTGCTAATAGTAAAAGAACTTTTTTCATTTCGTAAATGGTTTTAATATAATACATAGAGTAATAATTTATCCAAAGGTTTATTTTAAGGTTAATTTTTTTTACAAGCTTGCCCTAAAACCATGCCATACAATTTAAGTTTTACCTACATTTGAACTATGGCCACTATCCGGAAAAGCGTTATTTACACCTTATTGTTAACGTTGAATTTTATTACCATTAGCGCATTCGCGCAAAAAGAAAGCTATATACAATCATTAAATAAACAAAATCATTGGGTCGACTCGGTATTTAAAAAACTTAACCGGAGGCAGAAAGTGGCGCAGTTGTTTTTTGTGCGGGCGCATACCAACCTGGGGTTGGCTTATGAAGATTCGGTAGGTAATGTGATAAAAAATGAACAGGTTGGTGGATTAGTGTTTTTTCAGGGAGGGCCGGTTCGCCAGGCGGAGTTGATCAATCGCTATCAAAAAATATCAAGGGTGCCATTAATTATCGCGCAGGATGGCGAATGGGGTTTGGGCATGCGCCTGGATTCGACTATATCATATCCTTACCAAATGACGCTGGGCGCGATACGGGATAACGCCCTGATCTATAAAATGGGGCAAATGGTAGCCTATGACTTTAAGCGGATGGGTATGCAGATGAATTTCGGGCCCGATATGGATATTAACAACAACCCGGATAATCCTGTGATCGGTTACCGCTCATTTGGTGATAATAAATATAATGTCGCTGCTAAAGGCATCGCCTACTTTACCGGTATGCAAAACGAGGGGTTACTCACCACAGCAAAGCATTTCCCTGGTCACGGCGATACCAATGTAGATTCGCACTTTGATTTACCGTTATTACCTTTTAGCAGGGAACGTTTAGATACTTTAGAAGAATATCCCTTCCGCGAAGCGATAAAAGCCGGTATCAGCGGCATAATGATAGCCCATATGGATATTCCCTCGTTAGATAGCACCAAACATCTACCTTCAACATTATCCCGCAAAATAGTAACGGGCATTTTAAAGGATTCGTTGGGTTTCAAAGGCTTGGTAGTTTCTGATGCTATGGAAATGAGGGGCGTTGTGAAATATTTCCCGAATGGTGAAGCCGATGTAAGGGCGTTTTTAGCCGGAAACGATATTTTAGAGCTATCGCCAAAATCAGAACTGGCTATCAAAAAAATAAGAAGGGCTATTCGTAAAGATGAAATAACGCAGGAAGAATTTGATGCTAAAGTTAAAAAGGTGCTGGCGGCAAAATATTGGGCTGGCCTGAATAATTACCGCGAAACGCCAATAAGCAATTTAGTTGCCGAGTTAAACCGACCAGCAGCAAAAGAACTTGTGAGCCAGTTAAGCGATGCCGCTATTACACTTTTAAAAGGCAATGCTGCATCGTTGCAACTTAACCCGATTATTAAAACCGCGATAATAAGCATAGGTAGTATGCAACCAACCGTATTTCAGCAGGATCTGACGCACTGGTATGTGAATAGCCGGATTTTCATGATCAGTAAAAACGAATCTGCCAGCGATGTGAAGAATCTTTTAGCCGTATTAAAAAACTACGGACAGGTTTATATCAGTATTCACGATACCCGTATCCGCCCGCAAAGCAAACTGGATTATAATGTTTATGTTAAACAACTCATCACCGAGCTTGCTTCACGCAGGAACACGGTAATAAGCGTTTTTGCCAATGCCTATGCTATTGCCGGTTTACCAGGAATTGAAAAAGCAGGGGCCTTAATCGTCGCTTATCAAAATAGCGACTACCTGCAACACTCAGCAGTTAAGGTTATTACCCAGCGTTTAAAACCAAGTGGCAAACTATCAGTTAGTATAAATGAATACTTTAAAAATGGTGCAGGTATAAGTTTATAAAATCATGGACAAAAAAATCAAAGTAATTGTAACCGGTGCCACCGGCATGGTAGGCGAAGGGGTAATGCACGAATGTTTACTTAATCCTCAGGTTGAGCAGGTATTGATCGTGAACCGGAAACCATCGGGCTTTACCCATCCTAAGCTTAAAGAAATTATACATGCTGATTTTTTTGATCTGTCTACTATTGCGGATCAGCTTGCCGGATATGATGCCTGCTACTTTTGCCTCGGTGTTTCGTCTGTAGGTATGAAGGAGCTCGAATATTATAAATTAACCTATACGCTCACCATAAACTTCGCCGAAACATTGGTTAAGCAAAATGCTAATATGGAATTCTGCTACATATCCGGGGCAAGTACCGATGGCACCGAAAAAGGCAACTCCATGTGGGCGCGTGTAAAAGGCAAAACAGAAAATGATTTAATGAAACTGCCGTTTAAAGCAGTCTATAATTTCAGGCCCGGCGGTATGAAACCGACTAAGGGCTTAAAAAACACCCTGCCTTATTACAAGTACTTCATTTGGTTATATCCGGTTATGCGTAAGTTTTTCCCGAAAACGGTTAGCACCCTTGCCGAATTAGGCCAGGCGATGATCAATAGCACGCTGATTGGCTACGACAAGCACGTTTTAGAGGTATTGGATATTGTGAAGCTGGCACATGAGAATGAGGTGAAAAATTGAAAAGCGATTATTTCCTGAATTTCTTTATTGGATTGCGACTGGTATGAAATATTGCCATCACAATTATTCTTAATTGTTTATCATCAATAATATAAACAATTAAGAACGGAAAGGTATCAATTAAAGCTTCGTGAAATTTTTTGTAAGAGCTTTTGTAATGCAGAGGATTTGCACAAACCTTGTTTAACTTGGCGAGTATTTTTGTCCTGAATATTATACCTAAGCCGTCCTGTTGCTCCTCATACCATAAAAAAGCATCGGTTAATTCTTTAGCAGCTTCTTCTTTAATTACAAAAGAATAGACCATTTATTTATTCTTGTTAATTAAGGCCTGATCAGTCGTTGCAATTATTTCATCCCAGGAAAAAGTTTTACCAATGTCATTTTGATAATCGTTCAATCTCCTGTCTAATTCCGTTTTTTGCTCTTTGCTAAATTTATATTCTTCATCAATGTCATCCTGAAGCAAAGTATAAATTGCCTTTAACTTTTTATCTTCTGCAGTATCAATGTAGTTATGCAGCAGTTGCTTTATCTGGGTAGTTGTCATTGTTGTTCTTTTAACAAATTTAGTAAATAGTTAAAGATAAAGGCATTGAGTTTTCAATAATATCTAATTGATTAGCTTTTTATTCCGCAGTTTTTGCAGTATATAATTAGCCTCTGCTTCATCAAGCCCTTCACCAAATTTCACAGTTTGCATCCCGTAATCAAATCTTATCGTGCCCGATTTATCCAAATTGAAAACATTAGTCTGCCTACCCCCAAAAGTTCCATATGAACTTTGAGGATCTTCTTGCGCTCGAAATTCTTTCGCCTCGCGCAGATCATAAGTTTTAGACTTGTAAAATAGCGCCCCTTTCTTATCTATGATTATTGCTCCCTGACCCACTGTAATAATTTCTTTGCCTAATAACATCCACCAAAGCGTTCTTAATGCAAAAAAACCGCCTACTGTCCAACCGGATAACCATACTATCATAAATAACGAGCCTGCGTTTCCGTTGGGGCCAAACCCATCATTGAAGCCAGAAAATTCTCCAAAAGCCCAACCACAAATCCAGATGCTAAAAAATAAAATAACGAACCAATTTTTCTTTGCTGGTATAATAATCTCTGTATGATCAAAATCTTCAATTATTGTAGCGCGTCCGTTGTAAGGTAATTCCATAGTTTAAGTTTCCTAAATATCATAATTTTCAGCGATCCGCAAAAAATATTCTATATATTAAATCTGATTTATATGCTATTAAAATTAGTATTTTTGTTTTATGCATTCATCCGCCAATAAATACAACGAAAAGTTTCAGGAAGCTTTAGCCAACCTCAACCCACAGCAATTGGATGCGGTTAATAGCATGGATGGTCCGGTGCTGGTGGTTGCTGGGCCGGGTACGGGCAAAACGCAGATATTGGCCGCACGTATAGGTAAAATATTATCGGATACCGATGCCTTGCCCAACGAAATACTTTGCCTTACCTATACCGATGCCGGCGCTATTGCCATGCGCAAGCGTTTATTTGATTTTATTGGCCCGGATGCATACCGGGTTAACATATACACCTTCCATGCTTTTTGTAACGAGATCATACAGGAAAACCTGGAATATTTTGGCAAGCTGAATTTAGAGCCCTTATCGGAATTGGATGGCGCTATGCTATTTAGGGAA
>Ga0302309_10004194_pt1 | contig 10800 bp, 13 predicted proteins | sample III_Palsa_N1_1_FD_200453 | JGI IMG/M metagenome (GOLD analysis project Ga0302309, IMG submission 200453) | Peat permafrost microbial communities from Stordalen Mire near Abisko, Sweden - III_Palsa_N1_1 | ecosystem: Environmental > Terrestrial > Soil > Palsa > Peat permafrost | place: Sweden... | reverse complement strand
ATTGGACTGCTACCCGCATTGGTCGCACTCTTTCTTTATGCATTGCTCCCGATCGTTGTGAACACTTATTTGGGGCTAAAACAGATTGATCCGTTGCTTCTTGAAACGGAGCTCGCCCTTGGACTTACTCCTTGGCAGAGATTGAAACTCATCGAACTGCCTCTCGCGTCTCCTTTAATCCTGGGAGGTATTCGAACTTCTGCAATCATTGGAATCGGCACTGCAACGCTGGCTGCATTGATCGGTGCTGGCGGATACGGTGTGCCTATCGTGGTGGGTTTGACTCTCAATGATGTACCAACGATTTTACAGGGCGCTGTTCCAGCTGCGATTCTCGCGTTAATTACGCAGGGATTCTTCGAAATTCTTCTCAGAAAAATGGTTCCCCAGGGCATACGACCGGCTTAACGCGGGTCGCTTGGTCTGACGCTTGCTTAAGTTTCCCCAGAATTTAGAAACCGAATCCTTAAGGGGAGCTTATGACTTACAAATCTTATTTGAAATGGATCCCGGCCTTTGCAGTTACGGCCGCATCCCTCGCTATTTTTAGTTTTGGTTGTAACGATAACAACAACACCGGAACTTCCTCTCCTGGAACGCCAGGACAAACTCTTTACTTCGCTAACCTGACGCCGGTTCCTCTCAACACGAGTGTGACCAATCAGCAGCAATCGGGTGGACCTACTGGGACTGCTGAGTTCACTCTTAATGGAGATAACCTCACTGCGAGTGTGAACATGGTAGGTCTGGATCCAAACACCACGCAGCTTCAGTTCGTCGACTTCGCTGCGCAATGTCCTACTGCCGCCGCCGATACCAACGGTGATGGTTTCATTGATGCGATCGAGTCCTCGGCCGTCACGGGACAAATCCTCGTTCCTTTAGTGATGAATCTGCTTCAACCAAATACAGCAGATTTCCCAACCTCTGATTCAAATGGAACTTATTCCTACAGCGAAAGTGTCTCGTATTCGCAGCTTCTTGCGGTACTTTCGGCGCCACAGGCAAGTCCTTCGCCTACGGCTTCCGGTACGCCTTCACTGATGGCAACACTTCCTGCGGGTCAACCACTTGCGCTCAATACGCGCGTTGTGGTTGTGCACGGAGTATCGTTGGCCACTACGTTACCGGCTACCGTGGCAACGTTCGACGGATTCTCTGCTCAGGAATCTCTTCCTGTGGCATGCGGAGTTATCCAGATTGTTTCGGCCTTCCCGTCTCCATCACCTAGCCCGAGTGCATCACCAAGCGCATCTCCGAGCGTAAGCCCGACTCCGTCACCAAGTCCGACGGCGTCTCCGAGTGTGAGTCCATCTCCAAGCCCTTCTTCGATGTAATTAGTTTGAGTAATTATAGTTTGAAGGCTTAGGTTTCAGGGAGGGTAGTCATCGACTAAAATCGGTGAGCTACCCTCTCTGCAATATATGACCCAAATATGAAACGACTAAATCAAATCTCTGCTGCCTTGTTAGTAATCACCGCTTTGTTCCCCTTAGCTGCTTTGGCTTCGGGAATACCAAGCGCAACGAACGTCGATCACGTTGACGTTGCGGTTCCTAATTTAAATCAAGCAATCACATTTTATGTGGAAATTATCGGGTGTGATCTCGTCTATCGCCCGAGCTTGACTCATTCGGCGATGATGCGATGTGGTCCAGTGACAAACATCCAGTTGCTGGAATCCAGTAACAAAGACACGAACTCCTTTGGTGGATTCTCAATTTACGTAAGTGACATCGCTGGCGCGGTGAAGTATCTGCGTTCGAAACGAGTGGAGTTTGTGGAAGATCCCAGTCCCTATACGAATGAATATGTTTCGCAGAAAAAGGTTACCTTCCTAACGCCGTGGAAGAGTCGGATGGAACTGCTGAACTACTCCCGACCACAGCCCTACGAAAGGACCACGACGGCTCGGACTTACGGTCCTGCTCCGGATTGGGTGAATCACTAATCTGGAAGATTCACTTTGAAAATTTTGCCCCAGTTTTTTCCCGTGAGATAAAAGCTCTGATCTTGCGGATCGAACGCAATCCCGTTGGGGACATCATTGCTCGGGTCTTTCGCGATTTCGGCGAGGTCTTTCGAGTCGAGCGAGGCTCGGAGGCTATTCAAATCATATCGAGTAAGAACGCATCCACTGACAGGATCTGTTTTAAGAATCTGATCTGTCTGGAACACGTTGGAGTAGAGCGCTGACTTTGCATAGGTGAGTGCATTCAATCGACTATAGAGATTTCCTTCTCGGTCATGGACCGAGAAGGTCCGCAAAGTTTCTAAAGTTTTAGGATCCGCAAAGGCGATCTTGCTACTCCCATTGCTTAGGATGAGATTTTTTCCATCGTCCGTGAGGCCCCAACCCTCTTTGTTAAAAGGCAGGGTACTTTCGAGCTGAAAATTAGACGTGTAGTTAAAGGCCGCGTTATTCTTCCAAGTTAATTGAACGAAATGATTTTCGATGAAGGTCAGCCCTTCGCCGAATGTTTGATTAGGTGTCGAGAGAAGTGACGAGACGACTCCTGTGTTGGGATCGATTTGGTTGATCACAGAAGGGGCGCCAAAGGCTCCGGTGCTCTCATAGAGGCTTCCGTCGTGCCAGAGAAGTCCTTCAGTGAATCCGAGCTGTGATCGCGAGATGACCGAAATAATCGACGGAGTGCGATCGAGTGGAGTGGGGCATAGCGCAAGTCCGTGGGCTGTGACGCGCGCAAAAAATAAGCAGCTCGCTGCACCGATCGGTAAAATAATAAATTTCCATCTCACACCAGAGAAGATTGCAAAGACTGAGCTTAAGCGTTGAATCTCATCGGCGTTAAATAGCGAGCTTGAGTCCAGCCATGAACAAGACGTCGCGGGACTTGACTGCGGTTGACGATCCTGCGCCAAAATCCGTCATACCAAGCAGATAGCGAATATCGACAGTGGCGCTGTAACCGTCAGAAAGGGGAAGATCGTAGGCGATACTCCCTTCGAGACCAAGATCGTTCCGATTATATTGATTTTGATTGTAACTGTTTGCCGCGTCCGCTTGCCCTTGTCCGTCGACACGAACATTGGTGTCATAGACGTCTCCGAGTTCGTGAACGAGGTAGCCCCCAAGCCCAACAGAAAGATAATCGACGACGTGAGCTCGGATGAGAACTGGGATGTGAATACCTTTCAATGTTTCATCAAAAGAGTAGTCTGTCGTACCAATCACCGAGATCGTGTAGTTTCTCTGAAGATAAGTCAGTCCCGTTTCGAGCTGAAAATCGGCAGAAAGAGGTAGTCGAACCAGCGCGCCAAAAGTAAATCCGACGCCTGAAGCTGTCGCACTGTCGGTGATTGCATCAGAGGGAACTGACCCTTGTGAAAATGAAGGCTCTGAAATGGCTGGTCCCCCAAGGATCACAAGATCTAGAGCTGCAGCTTGGGTTGCGAAGAAAATAATTCCAAAAAATATTCTAAGGCCGAAGAACTTTCTCATTTAAAAGTAGATACCCAAGCGTAAGGAGAGTGCGTCGGGTAATCCGTAGTCATTGGATCGCAGTAGGAATCCTGCGTGAAATCCGATATCCAAATTGACGGCTGAGGTTCTTAAGAATCGAACGCCCGCTCCAACGCCGGCGACGAACCCGCCAATCGTCTTTCCACTAAAAATAGAATTGGAGTCTTCCTTTGCAACGGCCCCACCAAAGTCTCCGGAAATATAAGGGGCCACATCGGTCATGCTGAGGAAGTAATCGGCACCAATTCCCAAACTTGTGTAGAAGGCGTTTCCGTTGAAGTCTCCCTCGCCCAAGATCTTGAGGACCGCGCGGTTGACATCCCAACCATGAGCTAGGCCAAGACTGTAGCCGATGCCACTTGCGTTGAGGTTTCCAAACGTGGACCCACCAAAGCCGATATAATTTTCTACTCGAACGGGCCGACGCTGAGTTCCTTGTGTGGCTTCTTCGTCTGTGATCTCGCCGACGCGTGGATTATCTTTGGCGCGTTCTCCGTTCAGAACTGAGCGAGTCAAGCGCTGCGCAACTTTGTCTAACTCTTCGATACGCGCTGCTTTCAGTTCGCTTGAGTAAACAGTTTCTCCATTTTGAATTTTCGAAAGACTCAAAATATAGGCTTGCCCAAGCCGAACCAAGCGTGGCTGCAGAATGATGTCAGCTTTGCCTTCATCATCGATCACAGTATTTGAACTGACCTCTGGAACTGAGGATTGAATCAATTCGGTCGTGGTTTCTAAATCACTGGGAGCGACGCCCGTCCCCGTTGCCCGACCTACATAGATCTGCGCCGCTTGAGCTGAGACTGTGGAAAGAATTACAAGAAATATCGCTGCTGTATTGGCGCGTAGATTCATGGATTTTATTTTACGCGCAAGCAGGGGGCCGTCAAGCGAGCTTACTAAGACTTTTCAAAATGCTCTGACCCACCCAATGTCCCTGCGAAACACACCCTTGGATGAGAAAGCCGCCTGTCGGCGCGTCCCAGTCCAGCATTTCCCCAGCCGCGAAGACCTTCGGAAACTTTTTGAGCATGAAAGAGGAGTCGAGCTCATTCCAGTGAAGGCCCCCGGACGAAGAAATCGACTCTTGGAGTGGGCGAGGACTTTTGAGTTGAACGGGAAGAGCTTTGATATTCGCCACAATCTGTTTGAGATCTGTGCGTTTCGACGCAGGGGTGAGGTGAAAGAGGAGCGCCTCCGAGGCTTCGCAGAGACGAAGGTATTTTTTGACCCTTCGCAGTGGCGAAAGATTTTCTTTCAACGGAACAGAAAGTTTCTCAAAAATTTCTTTGGCCGAAAGATCAGGTTTCAAATCGATGTGAACGATCTCTGAAGCTCCGATCGCGTAGATGGGCGTTCCTTCAAGACCGTACTCGGTCACCATGAGTTCACCTTTGCGCTGCCCTCTGGATGTGGTGAGGACAATGCTCTTCACTGGCTTTCCTTCGGCCTCTTTGAGAAGTGCCGCAGGCCAGTCCACTTCAAAGCCGGTGTTGGAGGCTTGAAACGGAGTGAACTTCAAATTTTTATCGCGAAAAAGTTGTGGCCATCGAAGTGGTGTTTCGTCTGGTTCCCAGCTTGCACCACCTAGGCAAAACACGGCTGCATCGAAAGAATAGTCTTTTGGATCATTGGCGAAACGAAGAGAGGCAGAAGTCGACGAAGTACTGAAGTCGACGATTTCTTTTCCAAACTCAAACTCGGCGCCGAGTTGCTTTAACTTTTCAGTCCAAGCTTTCAGAAGACCTGAAGCTTTCATCTCGCGGACAAAGTATCTACGGCTTGTGCCTTTAAAGGTTTCAAGTCCGAGAGAATCAATAAATCCGAGCCAACTTTCTCTTGAAAACTGAGCGAAGACTTCTTGAAAGACTTTTTGAGGTCCTCGGTAATGACCAGGAAGTTCTTCCATCGGGCAGTCATAGCTGATGTTGAGACCGGAGCTTCCGGCGATGAGAAGTTTTCGGCCGCCCGACTTTCTTTTTTCGAAGACGGTGACTTTGACTCCTGCACTCGCCAGAACAAAAGCCGCCATCAAGCCCGTCGGGCCTGTCCCGATGACTGCGACTTTCTTATGAGAGATGTTCAAGTTGGAGGGCATTCCGACTCAATCTATCATGAAATGATCTTTCTATGCAGGCCCTTTAAGATTTGAGCGGTCTCGTCTCCGTGTTCGTTTTGGAGCGTCGCGATGGCCACACCTATAGTGGGAAGCTTTTTTGGAGGTTTAGCCTCGAATAGCTCTTTTCGTTGTAGTTCTTCCTGAACAAGCGAACGAAGAACGAAGGCTCCTCCGATCCCCCGTACGACAAATTTCTTGATGGCATCGACCCCATTTACGGAAAGGATCGATCGAAAATGGAGTTCGTCTTCCATGCAAATTTTGTCTACTAGCGACCGCATCGGTGTTTCACGCGGATAGTTCACGAGCGTAAGCTTGGCAGCTTCCGACGTCCAATGTTTATGTCCAAAATATTTTTTTAGAGGATTTCCATAAACGAAGGTGACGTCGTCTTGATAGAGGCGCGAGAATTTCAGTCGGGTGTCGTACACGTCACCAGGAACAAGTGCCCCATCCAGGGAGCCTTCAACAATCTCGTTGAGAAGTTGGTAAGTATTTTGAGCTGAGAGTTCAATCTCGTAAGGATCTTTGCTCTGGGAGTTCGAAGCGCAAACATCGACGAGGGGACCAAAGCCGATCGATAGCGCGGTTCCAATACGAAGGCGTCGGCGAATCGATCCAAGGTTTCCATCAAGGTCGCTCACAACTGCTTCAAGATTTCCCTCCAGCCGATGACAAAATGTCAGCAGTGTAAGACCCGCCTGGGTCAGCGCAAACTCACGTGCTTTGCGGTCGACAAGACTAACACCCAAGGTCTTTTCGAGTTTCTTTAAGCCCAGGGACAGCGCAGGTTGAGAAATCCCTGTCGCCCGGGAGGCTTTGGAGAACCCGCCAAAGGTCGCAATGGCGAAAAAATGCCGTAAAAGCGAAAGGTCTAGGCGGTGGAAAAGACTATTTGATTTGTAAATCGACATGGTGGTACTATATTTATATTAGAAATAACGTCAAGACGGGAAGTAGGGAGATTCGTTTGAGCAAAATCAGAATGATGTCGAAAACTCAGAGCTTAATAACTGTGTTTGCAATTTTGGCTCTTCCGCTAGTCGGGGCCTGCAGTCATAGCAAGGTGAAACAAGAGGCAGCGGACGTTCCTGCGGCTGCGATGTCTGATATGACAAGTTCCGATCTCGGGAATGCTTATGGTTTGAAAACCATTCGTTTTGGATTCGACTCCAGTTCGTTAGATAAAGAAACCAAAACGGAGTTGAAAGAGAACGCTGACGTGCTGAAAAAGAACAGTGTCCTCCGTGTTCAGATCGAAGGGCATTGCGACAGAATGGGTGGAATTCAGTACAACCTAGCGCTCGGTCAGCGCCGCGCCGACAGCGTAAAACACTTTTTGATCGACCAAGGAGTTAAAGACGCTCAGCTCAGCACAGTGAGTTTTGGAAAAGAAAAACTTTTGGACACTGCTGCGACAGAGGAAGCCGATGCGAAAAATCGCCGGGCAAACTTTGTGGTGACCAAAAGCATGATGTAAAGTTTTGGCTGAAATGTTCATCGAAGCGAGTATTCAAGAGGTGCTGCGATGAAAAATATTTTTAAACTTGGAGTGAATCTAGTTTTTGCCTTGCTTGGGCTTCCTTTGCTCTTTCTGGCTGATCTCATCTTCTCTGTGGCCGGAGCGAGTTGGGAACTCAAGTGTATCGTGGTAGCTCTCGTTGTTTTGAGTTCAATCCCTTTCTACCTCGTAGTTAGGAAGTGGATCGAAAAAAATGGCCCCAATGAACTGCAGTTACTGATCTTCTCGGTTTGTTGGGGCGCATTTTTTCTGCTTCTCATGACCTTTGCGCAAAACCTGCGACAGTCGCAGGGTATTTCGTCCTATTGGAATCGAATGGGGAATTGCGGAGCTCTGTTCTCGCCGATTTCCGGCTCTGAAATAACCAGATCGTGGATGGATAGTCGAAGGCCCGCATTTCATTATGCGATCGCTGTCGCCGAGGACTTCTGTCGACTAGATCGACTTTATCAGGACCTTTCTTCTTCAGAGCCGAGTGTTTGCGGTTCGATGGGGATTTCCGATCGAGATAAATGCTATCGAAGAGCCTTCGAAGAAATCATGGTGAAAGAGCCGTTGACTCTTCCAGGCGTGGACATGGCCCTTTTGGAGGGTCTGGCACTTTCGTTGACAAATAGTTCAAATGGAACGGATCGTCTCAGTCGAATCCGAGAGAATTTTCGAGTCGCTGCCGAGACATTTGACTTAGTCCAAACGAGCCTGGACGCGCTTCGGAGGCATGCGACTCCGGAAGCGGTGATCGGCTTTTCACGACAATTTAGTTCTCAAGAAGATCCCAAGTTGTCCGGGCATGATGAAGAATGGAACTGGATGAAGTTGGTTTATCGGCGACATTCTCTCTCGGCTAATGAAGAGACCAGACTTTTAATGGAAATGGACAGGAAGCTCGAAGAAAAGTTTAACCAAGAGATTTTCGAGAAGATTAAGAGAATCAACGAGCGGTTGGCCTCTGAGAGTAAATCGGACGATCCTTTAGTCAAAGTCTATAAAGTTCAAATCGATCAGTTCAATCGACATTTCTCTGAGTCGAATAGCAAAATAAAAGGGACTTGAAGTGAAGCTCTTACTTTGGACTTTCATCCTCATTCTTGTTTTTCAAGCCACCCTGGCTTTGGCTTATTATGATCCCTACGGCGGTTACAATAACTCTTATTCGAGGTACGGAGGTTCTCAGCAGAACCAGGTGATTTCCTTGGATTTCAATCAAAAGGATATTTTAAACTCGTCCTTTCGAATCGCTGCGCGAGAAGGCCGCCTAACGGATTTGCAGACGGACGTTCTTCAGGGGGCTAGCATCAATAGTTTGGACGACGAGGGGCAGACCGCTTTGATGTACTCCGCACGAAACTGTACGACTGCTACAGCCTCATTTTTATTGAGAAGAGGAGCGGATCCCAATGTTCAAGATCAGATGGGGCGTTCTGCACTGATGTACGCGGTCATGGAGAGCTGCCTACCTATTGTTCACATGCTTTTGAAGGGTCGCAGGACTTCACTGAATGTCGAAGACCGTTCGGGAAGAACGGCGTTCAATTATGCAGAAGACGCTGCAAGCTTGGATGTGGACGGGCCATCAGTGGATATAAAACGACTTCTCCATCGCGCCAGGGGAACTCACCAGACACGGGCTTTAGTTCAGTCGACGGGGAGCCGTTAACGGAATCACAAAAGTAGCGTGGGTTGCTCCTGCTCGTGTGAGAGCAGTGACAATCGTCGAGTATGGCCCACCAACTTCTACCTGTGCTTCCTCGGCAGCATAGTCGAGAGCGGTCGAACCCTGGTTGTCCTTTTGATCAATTCGGATACCACTCACATGGAGGAGTTGATCGACAATGGGAGCGCATCCTGCGGAGGCGGCTTCGATTAAAACATTTCGTCCCTGGAGATTTATCCAATTCACATCGGCTCCACGGCTAATCAACATCGCTGAAATACGAACTGAACAGTTCTTCGCTGCCATGATCAAGGCGGTGTTATCGGTTGAATCACGAGCGTTCAGTTCGGCGCCATGATCAAGAAGCGTCTCAGCGACCTGAGGGAAATTAAATCTCGCAGCATAGAGCAGCGCGGTTTCTCCAAAATCCCCCGTGCCGTTGACGTCAGCCCCACGGTCGATCAATCGAGAAACTTCTTTGAAGCGCCCTTCGCGAGCGGCGAGCCGAAGAGAGGTACTGAGCATTTCGCCGGGATTGGCATTGAGTGAAGGGATCGAGATTGAAGAGAAGGATGTGTCTCCAGTCGTGTCGGCGAAAGCTGGCACTGCCCAGATCTGTATCAAGATCAGTATTAAGATCACTATTTTCATCTTTTCTACCTCTCCTATTTAAATAGCACGGCTGCACGCTTGCGACAATTGGGTCCGCAGCGACACGTTTTAGATTAAAAAGTTTTAACTTGTTTCGCTTGGCGTGAGAGTCGAACTGCTACTGAACTTGAAAGACGATGCGCAGCCGAACCTTGGAGTCGACGGGCTTGTGATCTTTTTCTGCAGCACGAAACTGCCATTTTTTGGCTGTATTGACTGCAATTGCGTCGAGTTCGTCGTTTCCACTCGAGCCCACGAGTTTGGGCATGACCGAACCTTGTGAGGTAATAAAAAAATCAATGACGACGTTCGCCTTCAGTTCCTGATTTTGGAGATAAGACGGAATAACCGGAGGAGGAGCGAAGACCGCGACGGGTCCGTGAGTAGGACCCAGGCTGATGTTATCGCTCGACTGAGTTTTGTTCTTATCGTCGATCGCGCTTTCGTTGGGCTTTGCTTTGCGACCTGCATCTGGTTTTTTACTGATCGCGACTTCTTTTGGAGCTTTCTCAATAGGCTTAGCTTCTTGAAGATGGGCGTCCTCTGGAAGTTGCATCATCGTGGCTTCAAGAAATTTATCTTGATCGAGTCCATTGGTTTTCTGGGGATGGGCCAGCCAATGCTGACTGATTCCAACCGAAGTCAGTATCAGGAACTCGAAAAGAAAAGCGCTCCCCGCACAAATCCAAAGAATTTTGGATTCGGACTTGGGGCTCAGATGGTCAAGCGCATGAGACATTACTTGGAGGCCTCTGTAGCCAGGGCAAACTTTCTTACCCCAATTTGTCGTGCGGCATCCATGGCGCCCACAACGATGCCGTAGTTCACACCTTCGTCAGCATTGACGACGACCACATCCTGAGGATTGTCATGCATTTCGTAGGCAAGACTTTGCCCAAGAGACGCGAGCACAACTGGTGTCTTATTCAAAAAGATCGTTCCGTCTTTTTTGATCGTAATGATGATGTCCTGTTTGATCGCTTCGGCGTTGGCCGCAGTCTTTGGAAGAGCGACGGGCATACTATTGATCTTGGTCATGGCCAAAGAAGAGACCATGAAGAAGACTAGGAGAAAGAAGATCACGTCGATCATCGGAATAATCTCGATGCGCGCGCGTTTGATCGGGCGTTGACGAATCTGCATTAGGCGTTCTTTCTCTTCGCAGCCATTCGAGCTTCAATGAGTTTCGAGGCTGCGCCTTCGACTTCATAGATGAAATTCTTCACGCGGTCAGACAAGTAGTTGTAAGCCACGAGGCAAACCAGAGCGATCACGAGACCAGTGGCGGTCGCGATCAACGCTTCTGCGACACCGCCAGTGATGGCGTTTGGTTCGTTCACGCCCTTTTCGGAGAGAACGCGAAAAGAGGC